>Ga0163144_10011946_pt1 | contig 18318 bp, 19 predicted proteins | sample OliLak19BULKMAT1_FD_123175 | JGI IMG/M metagenome (GOLD analysis project Ga0163144, IMG submission 123175) | Freshwater microbial mat bacterial communities from Lake Vanda, McMurdo Dry Valleys, Antarctica - Oligotrophic Lake LV.19.BULKMAT1 | ecosystem: Environmental > Aquatic > Freshwater >... | reverse complement strand
TGACGCAGAACTTCCAGAGTGGAGCGTTTGAACTCCGGCAGTTCGTCCAGAAACAACACGCCGTTGTGCGCGACACTGATCTCACCCGGACTGGGATTGGTGGAACCGCCAATGAGTCCGACGTCCGAAATGGTATGATGCGGCGAACGAAACGGCCTTTGGGTGCAAAAGGCATGTTCACCATTGAGCAGGCCGCAAATGCTATGAATCTTGGTGGTTTCAATCGCCTCCTCCAGCGTCATGGGTGGCATGATGGTGGCGATGCGTTTCGACAGCATGGATTTCCCACTGCCTGGCGGGCCGATCAACAACATGGCGTGGTTTCCCGACACGGCCACTTCAATGGCACGCTTGACCAAATACTGGCCTTTGACCTCGGAAAAATCCACGTCATCAGCTCCGATGGCGTTGAACAGATTTGTCATGTCCTCCCGCACCGGCTCCAGGGTTTTCTGCTGGGTCAGGAATTCAAAGACTTCGCGCAGATTGCTGGCCCCATAGACCTCGATGCCTTCGACCACGGCGGCTTCACGCGCATTGGCCTTGGGCAAAATCACCGCCTTTTTCCGGCGGCGGCGGGCTTCCAGCGCAATGGGCAGGGCTCCCTTGATCGGACGCAGTTCGCCATTCAAAGCCAGCTCACCCGCCATGAGGCAGTGCTCCAGCCGCGAAACCTCCGCGCCGAGGGCCACGGCGATCATGCCAACGGCAATCGGCAGATCGAAGCTGGGGCCTTCTTTCCGGATATCTGCCGGCGCGAGGTTGATGGTGGTGCGTTCCCGCGGCCAACGAAACCCGCTGTTGGCGATGGCAGTGGTAACCCGGTCCTTGCTTTCTTTCACCGCCGCATCGGGCAATCCGACGACAATGATTTTCGGCTCGCCGGGACCGGCATTGACTTCGATCTCCACCTCAACGGCCTCAACGCCCCGGATGGCGGCGGAGAAAACACGAGTCAGCATGAGGCGAGGCTACCGGATAAACTGCTTGTTGTCGAACTCCTCAAGAGGGAGGTCTCCCCTTGAAAAAACCGAACGGTTTATTCCGTCTCCGCCGTCGTCTTTTCCGTTTTTTCGTCGTAAAAAAGGGTGATCTTGGAAATCTCGGTGAGATTAAAGCCCAGCCATTCCACGGCATCTCCTCCATCCACCCAAACGATCTTCAAGTCCCACTTCGGGGCCGTCGTCTTGGGATGAAAGGTGATATCAACGCTCTCCTCATCCTTGAGGCGGCGGGGCAAGACGTTCTTGTCGGATGGCTCCCATTCTTCCTGCGTGGAAGGCGCAATATAGATTTCCTTGATCGCCCAGCCGGTTTTGTTGACCAAAGTAAAATCGAGTTCACCTTCCGCCGAGGCTGAACCCGCTGCTCCGAGTACCATGACCAGCGCGAAAAACCAACCCAAGCCCGACGTTTGTATTTTTGTCATAAACAGACGTTTTCAGCCCAGGCCAGACTCGTCAAGAAATGCCGCTATTTCCAAACCAAAGCCGGCTTTTTTTCCAGCTGGGGAAACCACGTATGCGCCGCGCTCTCCGCAGGCACATCTGCCGCACACTGTTCCACCATCTGGAAGGTTGCAATGGGAAATTGATCCAGTCGGACAGGGAATTGCGTCGTGTCGAAATTCTCAAATTTTCCCGTCAAGCCGACCGCCAAAACCAACAAGAGGGAACCCCCAAGTACGGCCCCGGACAGCAGTCCACTCACAGCTCCCAGCACCTTATCCAAAGGATTTGGCAGGACGCTTTGATAAAACTCCCCTTTAAGATTCACGGTCAGCGAAGCCAATATCCAGGCCGCAGAGAATATGATCCCAAAGACGCCAACTGCCAGAAAGCGCGGATCGAGCGGGATGAAATCCGCCGCCGCCATGGTCGCGAGGTACCAGTACCGCAGCGCGACCAAGGAAGCGAAAAGCCCGGTCAGCAGGTAGCGGATCTCGCGTGTGGCCCCGAGATTCCAACCCATCCAAGCCCGAAGTGCGACCGGAAGCAGGGCGATCAGAAAAATGATGAGTGGCAAAAGCATGGGATTCCTAGACAGCCTGGAGCACTTCCTCGACGGTGGTGATGCCCTGGAGAATTTTCTCAGCGCCGTCGAAGCGGTAACTGCGGAAGCCTTTCTCCACGATCATCTCTTGCAAGGCGGCTTCACCGATCCCCTCCCCGACCGCGCGGCGGATATTATCATCCATTACAAGCAATTCAAAAAGACCGGTGCGTCCCTTGAATCCCGTGCCCAGACAATGCTCGCACGATCCGGCCGAATAGATCGTCGAGCCCGGCTCGAAACTCATCCCGAGGGTTTCCAGTTCGCTGCCCTCGGCACCATAAGGCTGCCGGCACTGTGGGCACAGCACACGCACCAGACGCTGGGCCAGGACCATGAGCAAGCCGGACGCCACCTGATAGCGTTCGATCCCCATGTCCTGCAAACGCGAGATGGTCCCCACGGCATCCTTGGTATGCAACGAACTCAAAACCAGATGCCCGGTCAGCGCCGCGCGCAAAGCCACTTGCGCGGCTTCGGTATCGCGCATTTCCCCGACCAGAATCACATCGGGGTCCTGACGTAAAATGGAACGCAGGCCGCTTTCATAGGTGACTCCCGCCTTGGGATTCACCGCCAGTTGCGTGGCTCCGGCGAGTTCGTATTCCGGCGGATCCTCGATTGTCATGATGTTTTGCCGGGTCGAGTCGAGCTGACGCAGCGCGGCATAAAGCGTGGAAGTTTTTCCGGCACCGGTCGGGCCGGTGGCCAGGATCATGCCGTTGCGCGAATGGATGACATTTTGAAATTTGGCCAGCATTTCGTCAGACATGCCGAGCGAGGTGAGATCAAAAACGCCGCCTTGGTGATCGAGAATGCGAATGACCATTTTTTCCCCGTGGAGGGAATTCGTCGTGGCCACCCGGAAATCCACCTCACGGTCGCCGCTCCGCACCCGAAAACGACCGTCCTGCGCCTTACGTTTCTCCGCCACATCAATTTCAGCCAGGGTCTTGAGGGATGTGACCACACGGCGGCCGGTATCCGCATCGTAGCTCATGCGTTCGTGCAGCAAACCGTCGAGGCGGAAACGCACGCGCCAGTCGCCGGAAGTCGGTTCGATGTGCACATCGCTGGCCCGCTCGAGAAGCGCTTCCTCCAGCATCTCCCCGGCATGTTGCAGACCGGAGTTTAAATCCGCGCCGCGCTTGCTTTGAATGGATTTGCGCTCCGTGTCGAGAAACTCAAACCCGCGCCGCGTCTGCCCCTTCGCAGCCAGATGTGCCGCCGGATCACGGGCGGGCATCTTCCAGAACGGTTCCGATGCGGGTGGGCCCGGGCCTGCGGAGGATGACCGCTTGCGCTGCACTATGTCACTGACCTGTGCCGTGGCATAATAGATCAAGGGCCCAAGGCCGGGCAGCAAAAGCGCAGCCATGGTCCAGAAACGCGGATCGGCCTGCCGCTCATACAAATCTTTTTGCACCCATTGCAGACTTCTCATCCAAATTCCCCCAAGCACCAGCAAGCCAAGCAAGACCCACTCAAAATTCCACCGATGCGCATAGACGGGCGGCAGCAGCGTGGGCTCCGCGAACATAGGAGTACCAGCCGCCGGAATCTCAACCAACGGAACATCCGCAGTGGAAGCGGTATTTTGCGGAGCCTCTTCCGGCAGCGGGGGATCGACGGAAACGGGAGTTGGCTGAACCGCAGAGGTTTCGACGGCGGACACGACAGTTTCCGCAGGCCCAGTGCTTGAGGCAGGGATTGGCGATGGCGCAGGGGGCGCATTTACCAGACGCCCGTCAATCTCTTTGATGGCCGTTCGCGGAAAGCGGATCGTGCCCGCAGGCATCTTCAGCTCCATAGTCTCTTCCGTTTGGCTGAGAACGGTGACATTGTGCACCACCTGACCATCTTGAAAAACCACGGTCGCGGCCGGGAGTATTCCCGCAAGGCATGCCATCAGTACGCCCAGAATGCAAACTGACCTCCCGCTCGTTTGCCGCAGCAATTTCACCGCCCGCCGTATAGAAGCAGGCTCCTTCACAGTCAAACGCTATCTCCCCGGATGCCGCGCAAAGTAAAAACAGGAGCGCGCAGAAAACCGGAGAAGGCTAAAACGGAATATCGTCGTCGTCCGGCGCGGAAGCTGGCGCAGCGGGTTTCTCCGCCGGCTTGGAGAATTTTTGCGCGGGGGGACCACTTTCCTCATCGGAGCCGCCACCGCCGCCGCCGGGACGCGAGCCGAGAAGCTGCAGGCCCTCGCCGACGACCCGCAATTTGTTGCGCTTCTGGCCGCTGGTCTTGTCTTCCCAGCTATCGAGTTGGAGACGGCCTTCGACGAAGATGGGTTTCCCCTTTTTGGCGTATTCGCCGACGATCTCGGCCTGACGACCCCAAAAGGTGATATCCACAAAAGTGGTTTCTTCGCGTTTTTCGCCGCCCTCGGGAGTGAAAGTGCGGCTGATGGCCAGCCCCACTTCCGCCACGGCTGTTCCCTTGGGAGTGTATTTGACCTCGGGATCACGAGTGACATTCCCGATGAGCATGACTTTGTTGAGATTGGGCATATGGGGGAAAAGTTAGGCGGTGACTTCCACTTTTTTCTTGGGAAGGAGCATATAATTCTGCATGGCCACGCTCTCGTCGAGTTTCAATTTCTGACGCAGCTTGGTGATGATGAGCGGGTCGGCCGCAAAGATGATGTTGACGAAATACGCGCTATTCATGTGCTTGAGTGCGTAGGACAGCTCGCGCTTTTCCAGGCGTTGCACCTGTTCGATTTCCGCGCCCTCGGCTTTGAGGGTTTTTTCGATCTGCTCGATGGTTTCTTTGATGGTTTCCTCCTTGCCGCGGGTGTCGAGGGCGAGGAAGGCTTCGTAACGTTTTTTCATAGGGTTGGTTTTTGGTTGTAGGTGTTCATGGCGGCTTCAAAGCCGTGGGCGTTGGCGTGTTCCACGGCATCCGCCGCGCGGCTGATCGTGGTTTCAAGGACGGAGAGTTCCTCCGCATGAAATTTTCCCAGCACGTGGTCTTGCAGCGGGCCGGAGGCGGCCCCGATGCCGAAGCGCAAGCGCGGAACGGCTTCCGTGCCCATATGCATGAGAATGGATTCGAGGCCGTTGTGGCCGCCGGCTCCGCCGGTTTTCCGCAGGCGAAGATCGCCAAACGGCAGGGCCGCATCGTCAAGGATGACCAGAACCTCGCAAGATTCGAGCCGGTGGTAGCGGGCATAGTTGCCGACCGATTCGCCGCTGAGGTTCATAAAAGTCTGCGGCTTGATCAGCATACGGCCTCCGCATGGCGCGACCTCGGCATCCCATTTCGGCTCGGCCCGAAAGCCGGCTGCAGCGCGGCGGGCCAGTTCGTCCACGACGAGGAAACCCACATTGTGACGGGTGCCGGCGTATTGACGGCCGGGGTTTCCCAGACCGACAACGAGGCGAAATACCGAGGCATGCTCCACGCGCGAGCGTGCGGGTTATTTCTTGGCCTCCGCAGGCTTTTTGGCGTCGGCCGCTTCGGGCTTCTTCTCCTTGATGACTTCGGGAGAAGCGGGCGTTTCCGCCGCGGCCGCAGGCTCCTCGGCGACGGAAGGCTCGGAGACGAGAAAGACGGTCAGTTCCGCATCCGGAGTCGCAAAGACACCATCGGGGAGTTTGATGTCGCTGACATGGACGGAGTCGCCGACGTTGAGACCGGAAACGTCCACGGTGATGATCTCGGGCAGATTTTGCGGCAAACAGCGGATGCCCAGCGAGCGCATATTCTGTTGGAGCAGGCCACCATGGCTCTTTACGCCAATGGCTTCTCCCACGGGCTCGAGGACCACCTCGGCCTCGATTTCCTCCGTCATGGAGACCGCGTAGAAATCCACATGGATGATTTCGTCGCGCACCGGATGGTGTTGCACCTCTTGGATGAGGGAAAGACGGTTGGTGGTTTGGCTGCCATCATTGATTTCGAGTTCGACGAGGATGTTTTCACCGACGGCATGGGAGAGAAGGCGATCGATGTCTTTTTTCGAGACTTCGAGATTCGACGGGGTGACCTTCGCTCCATAGATGACGGCGGGCACCGCACCGCGGGCGCGGACCTTGATCAATGCATTGCGTCCTGCTTCCGCACGGGGGCGGGCTGAGAGTTTAACTTGTTTGGCCATGATTATTTAGTATTTTTGATTTCGAAAAGTGAACTCACGGACTCGTCGTCGTGAATGCGCCGGATGCCCTCACCGAGCAACTCAGCCACCGACAGAACCTTCACGCGGGCGGCAGAATCCACCCGCAGAGGAACGCTGTCGGTCGTGATCAACTCCTTGATTTCCGAGCCTTTCAATCGCTCAACCGCCAAATCTGTCAAGACTGTGTGCGAAACACCAGCATAAATATTTTTCGCTCCCTGACTGCGCAGGATGCGCGCCGCCCCGACCAGGGTGCCGGCCGTCTCGGTCAAGTCGTCCACGATGATGACATTTTTGCCATCCACTTCGCCGATGACGGCAACCGCTTCGATCTCCGTGGCGCTTTTGCGGCGTTTAACCACGATGGCCAGGCCGGCTTCGAGGGCCTGGGCGTAGGCAGAAGCCATTTTCACGCCGCCCACGTCGGGGGAAACAATCACCAGATCGCCCAGACCCAGACTGCGCAGGTAGCTGATCATGACGGGCAGGGCGTAAAGATGATCCACCGGAATATCGAAAAACCCCTGCAATTGCTGGGCGTGGAGATCCATGGTGAGCACACGATCCACTCCGGCGGCGACGATGAGATTGGCCACCAGTTTGGCCGTGATGGGCACGCGGGGCTGGTCTTTGCGATCCTGGCGGGCGTAACCAAAAAATGGAATCACCGCCGTGATCCGGGCGGCACTGGCGCGGCGGGCCGCGTCGGCCAGAATGAGCAACTCCATCAAATTCTGGTTGGTCGGCGGACAGGTTGGCTGGACGATAAAGACATCGCGACCACGGATGTTTTCGTTGATTTTGACGAAGGTCTCGCCATCGGGAAAGGAACTGACCGTGGCGTCGCCCAGCGGAACTTTAAGGTAGGAACAAATGGCCTGGGCAAGCTGCGGATGGGCCGTGCCGGTGACAATTTTCATCTCAAGGGAGTTGCGCAGCATAATATTTTATGGACGACCGGGTTTCGCGGGCCTGTCAGTTGCCAATCGGTTCCGGCATGGGCGGAGGATTGAGCGGGATGGTCGGCTCCAGCCTCTCCTGCGCGAGGCGGCGGATGTAGGCATTCTTCAGCAACTCGCAATGGGCTTCGAGAGTTTTGTCCATTGTGACGATTTTTTTGAAAAGCAGCCTGTAGTATTCGCGCAGAGAGGCCCGGCGATCTTCCTCGGTCATGGCCTCATCCGCCCGTTGCAGCATTTGCAGCACTGCGGGATCCTTCTCGGCTTTGACCCGGAGTTCCCGATAGTGAATACTAATCTGGCGGGCTTTTTCCTCGGCGCTCTCGGCGGCGACGGGCAGGGCCGGCGGCTCGGTGTCGGGGATCACAGCGTTCGGGCTGGTGAAGGCATCATCAGGCATGGCTTCGTCCGTCCGCGGAATAACCGGGGCGAGATCCCTGGTATCCAAAGGAGCTCCGATCACAGCGTCCGGAGGCTGGGCCTGGCCTTCCAGCGGAATCACATCTGCAGAGGGAGTCGGGCTGGCCTCAGGCGACGTCGCAGGCTGAAGCGCTGAAACCGGACTGGGCGACGCACTGGCCTCGGTAGCGGGCGTGAGGGAAGGTTGCTCCTGCGCGGGCAAAACGGTGAACGGGAGCAAAACAACGACAAACAATCGGAACGTGAACCACATCAGGCGATGAAGATAATCAGCCCTCCGCCAATTTCTCAAGAAGAAGAACATCGACGCCGAAGGAACTTTGAGGAAATTTTTTCCTGATGGACCGGAAGCCCGTATATTCCCCGCGAGTCCGCGCGCAGCCCGCGCCGCAGGAGGCCGCCCGCGCATTGCGCTCGCGCGAGGGTTTTGTGTTTCTGGAATCCAGCCAGGCCGGCCCGCAATCCCTCTCGATTTTGGCCTGCGAGCCCGACCTTGTTCTCGAAGGCAAATCTTCTGATTGGCCAAAACTCGAACGCGAACTCGCCGCACGCAGCAAACCCACCGCAGACCTTGGCCACCCCGATGGGGCCGCCATCGGATGGATCGGCTTCGACGGAGGGTTTCGTTTTGGATTTTACGACCAGCCTCATATTTTCCAGCATGGAAAAGGCAGATGGCACCATCCCCCGGAAATCACCACCATTCCCGCCGAGCCCGCTTTTCCCCAAATTCCCTTCCGCGCCCAAATCCCACGCGAGACCTATCTCAAGATGGTCTCCCGCGCGCAGGGCTACATTGCAGCCGGTGACATCTATCAAGTCTGCCTCTCTCATCCGTTTGAGGCGGCGTTTTCCGGCGATGCCTGGGCCTATTACGAGGCGCTGCGCCATTATTCGCCCGCGCCCTATGGTGGATTTCTGAATCTGGGCGACACGCAGATCGCCTCCGCCTCACCCGAATGTTTCCTGCGCCTGAGCGGACGCCGCATCATCACCCGACCCATCAAAGGTACCCGTCCGCGCCGCGTCGATTCCCAGCTCGATCAACGCAACGCCTACGATCTTCTCACTTCGCCAAAAGAAGTCGCCGAACTCGTCATGATCACCGATCTCGAACGCAACGACCTCGGCCAGGTTTGCGAATATGGCAGCGTCGCCGTGCCGGAACTTCTCAAACTCGAAAGCTACGAACAGGTCCACCACCTCGTCTCCACCGTCACGGGAACCTTGCGCGAGAACGTGAGCCAGCCCGCCGCAGTGCGGGCCTGTTTCCCCGGCGGCTCCATCTCCGGCGCACCAAAAAAACGCGCCTTGGAAATCATCGCCGAATTGGAAACCCATCCCCGCGGCCTTTACACCGGTGCCATCGGCTACTTCGGCTACAATGGCGAAAGCCAGTTTTCCATCGCCATCCGCACCGCGTTCTTCGGGCAGGGCCGGGCGCGTTTTCACGTCGGAGCCGGCATAGTCGCCGATTCCGTGCCCGCAAACGAGTGGCAGGAAACCCTCGACAAAGCCGCCGGACTGCTCCTAGCGGCCCAAGCCCCTGCCGCGGAATAGCCCTCCCGGAAAAACCGGCGCTTTCCTGACCTTTAGGCCGGCAGATAAAGAACCCGGCCGCACTGCGGACAATGTACGACGTCTTTCCCGGACTTTACTTGCACCACAGTTTGCGTGGTGACTTTCATATGGCAACCCATGCAGACCTCATGTTCGAGAGGCGCCAGGGCGGTGCCATTTTTCGTCTGGAAAAGCCGGTCGTACCGTTCGAGCACATCTTCATCAACGCCTTCGGTAAAACGCTCGCGGTCGGCTTTTAGTTCGGCGCTGCGGGCGTCGAGATTGATTTTCTTGGCGTCGAGACCGGCCAGAACCTGCTCGATTTTCGCCTTCTCTTCGGAGTAGACTTTCTCCGCCGCAGTGATCTGCGGTTTGAGTTTTTCCACCTCCTCCATCAAATCGAGTTCACGATCCTCAATGCCGCTGATGATTTTTTCCGCGGCCTCCACTTCGTGAGCCAGCGCGGTGTATTCCTCGTTTTTGCGGGTTTGAAGCTGCTGCGTTTTATAGCGGCTGATCGCGTCCCTTTTGCTTTGAGCGTCGAGTTCGAGCGTTTTTTTCTCCACCTCAATTTCCTTCACCCGCGTCTTGGACTGTTCCAAACGTGCGGCCGAATCCGCAATTTGTTTTTCCCGCGCCTTCCGCTCTTCCGGCAAAAAGGCCAGCTCGTTTTGAAAAGTGCGGAGGCGTTGATCGCGGTCTTGAAGGGCGAGCAGTTTTTCAATCACATCCAGCATCGGCGGATGATGAACGGCCAGCGGAAAATAATCCAGAGGTTCTCTCGGAAAAACTCAGACCCCGGCTCAGGAGCGGAATAAGAACAGCCAACCTGTCGAGCCTGGGCCACTGGCGCACCCTTGTTCTGGAAGATTTTTGTCCTGCACCTTGACGGAAAAATCACCCAACAACTCCTTGACTCCTCCAGCCGTTTTCCTACATTCACCCTCCGCGCTAATAAAAAACAGCGCCGTAGGTCCTGGGGCGGACGTCTTCGATGTTCCGCCAAAAGCGCCCAGGGTAACCCGGCGAATTATACTTAAAACACATCCCATGCCTATTCGTCTTGGACGATTCGAGATGCCGAAAAGCCTTGTCAAAGACGAGGCCACGGCAACCGACACCTACGCCACATTTATTGCAGAACCCTTTGATGCCGGCTACGGCCACACCATCGGAAACTCCCTGCGCCGCGTCCTCCTTTCCTCCCTGGAAGGCGCCGCCATCACCACCGTGCGCATCGAAGGCGCGCCACACGAATTCACCAGCCTGCCCGGCGTGGTCGAAGATGTGGTGGACATCATCCTTAACCTCAAGAAGGTCAAATTTACTGCTCCCGACCACGACACCCGCACGGTCACCATCTCGGTCAACAAGGAAGGCCACATCACGGCCGCCGACATCCAGTGCGTGCAAGGCATTGAAGTCGTCAACCCCAAGCAGCACATTTGCACGCTCGACAAAAAGCTCAAATTTGAAGCCGAACTCGAAGTCAAGGTTGGCCGCGGCTTTGCTACCGGCGACGAAAACAAACATGCCGAGCAGCCCATCGGCGTGATTGCGATTGACTCGATCTTCTCGCCCGTAACCCGCGTCAAATACGCCGTGGAGAACACCCGTGTCGGACAGCGCACCGACTACGACAAGCTCATCCTCGACATCTGGACCGACGGCCGCATCACCCCCGATGAAGCCCTGCTCCAGGCCTCTGCCATTCTTCGCCACCACTACGACGTGTTCGTCGGCTACGACGACACCAAGGTGGAATTCGACGAAACCCCGGAAGAAGTCAGCCAGGAGAACACCCGCCTCAAGAAGCTCCTCAACATGAGCGTCAACGAGATCGAACTCTCCGTCCGTGCGGCCAACTGCCTCAACAACGCCAACATCACCACCGTCGGTCAGCTCGCCATGAAGACCGAGGCCGAGATGCTCAAGTACCGCAACTTCGGCAAGAAGTCGCTCAACGAGATCAAAGACAAGCTCCAACAACTTCAACTCGGCCTCGGAATGAAATTCGAGACCGGCCTGGTGGAAGTCGTCGCCGAAGCCAAATAATCCGCCATGCGTCACCGCAACAAAACCGTCAAACTCGGACGCACCGCCGAGCACCGCAATGCCCTGCTGGCCAATCAAGCCTGCAGCCTCATTGAGCACGGACGAATCAAAACGACCCTCGCCAAGGCGAAGGCCGTCCGTCCCATCGCCGAGAAAATGGTCACGCTGGCCAAACGCGGAGGGCTACACGCCCGCCGCACCGCCCTGGCCATGCTCCACAACAACAGCACCCGCACCACTCTGGCCGTGGGCAAACTGTTCACCGAAATCGGCCCCCGCAGCGCCACGCGCAACGGCGGGTACACCCGCATCATCAAGCTCGGACCACGCCCCAGCGATTCCGCTCCGATGGCCTACATCGAATGGGTGGACATTGCCGTGGTTGAAGAAATCAAGGCGGAACCCGAGGCCAAAAAGTCCACGACCAAAACCACTAAGGCCAAGCCAGCACCAGCCGCCGAAGCTGCTGAGGATAAACCCAAACGCGCCGCCAAGGCGAAAAAGGAAGAATAACCCTTCCTTCCGATCTCCCCTCTCGAAAAGGCGGACAGGCAACTGTCCGCCTTTTTCTTTGCCGGCAACGTTGGTCTGAGGAGCCCCTCCATTGCACAAATCAAGCCGCGGGGTCATGGGAAGGACGACCTCCCTGTCGTCCGTGATTCTCTATGGTGAAAATCGTAACCGTTAGGGAAGGAAACGTCATCAGCGCCATGACAAAAAAAATTCTCCCGTGCAACTGCACCCCCTCACAGCAAATCCGGCCTCCGCCGTTTTGTCAGTTCCAAGGCCTGTTTGTTTCGCCAGCTTGCCATGGCGGCGTGGTTTCCAGAAAGCAAGACGGACGGCACAGTCCAGCCGTTAAAGTTTTCCGGACGCGTGTAGTGGGGATGATCGAGCAGACCAGAGGAAAAAGACTCCTGCACCGCACTCTGGTCATCACCAAGCACGCCGGGAACCAGACGGACAATGGCGTCGGTGAAAATCAGCGCCGCCAGCGCACCATTCGTCAAAACATAGTCGCCAATAGATATCTCCTCATCCACCAGATGGTCGGCCACGCGCTGATCCACTCCTTCGTAGTGTCCGCAAATCACAATGACATGCTTTTCCCGCGCATAGGTCTCGGCCATGGGCTGGCTGAATTTCCGACCCTGCGGCGTCATCAGCACAACCTTCGTCCCCTCCCCGCGCAATTCCTCCAGCGCCCGGTGGATGGGCTCGATTTTCATCACCATGCCCGGCCCGCCACCGTATGGCGCGTCGTCCGTCGTGCGGTGCTTGCCCGTCGCCCATTGGCGCAGATCGACCGCCTCGATTTCCGCCAGGCCCTTTTCCCGCGCGCGCTTGAGCATACTTTCCTTCAGCACTCCTTCGCAAATGCCAGGAAAAATAGTGAGAATTTGAATTTTCAAGCTGTCAGGGGTCGTTTCCCATGAAACGCTGCGTTTCCGCCGCAAGCAAGTGTCCAAAGCCCGCCGCCACCAAAAAAAACGCCGCCCCGCCCTGCCCCGCCGCACGTTCAAGGGCTGGCTGCTCCGCCTCGGCTTGAAGGTTATCCTGTTGGCCCTGTTGATCTGGACGGTGATCGTCCTGACTTTTTATGCGTGGGCTCTGACTTTTGATTTGAAGGCAATCAGCGACATGCGCCAGCGTTCGGCGGTTTACGACAAGGACGGAAAATTCTACAGCCGTCTCTCGGGGGAAAACCGCGTCGTTGTTCCCTTCGACAAAATCTCCAACAACTTTGTCAACGCCCTCCTTGCCCGCGAAGACAGACGCTTCTACTACCATCACGGCATTGACCCCATCGGCGTTGCCCGCGCCATCGTGCGCAATTTCATCGCCGGGGGATTCCGTCAAGGGGCCAGCACGATTACACAGCAACTCGCCCGCAACAGCTTTCCTCTCGGCGGAAAAACCTTGGGCCGCAAACTCATCGAGGCCGCCCTGGCCTACCGCATCGAAACCGAACTCACGAAGGAAGAGATTCTCGATGCCTACATGAACCGCATTTATTTCGGCAGCGGGTACTACGGGGTCGAAACCGCCAGCCAGGCCTACTTCAACAAACCGGCCTCGCGCATGACCCTGCCCGAGGCCGCCATGCTGGCCGGACTCATCCGCAGCCCCAACCGGTTTTCACCGTTCAACAATCTGGAAAAATCCGAACGGGAGCGCGACACGGTTCTGAAAAACATGCGCGACCTCAACCTCATCACCCCCACGCAAATGGCCGCCGCGATTGCCTACATTCCGCAGATTCCGCCCAAACCCCGCAGCGCCCCGCAGGAAAACTGGGCCATGGATTCCATCTTGCGCGAACTGGAACTCGTGATTGACCGCGACCCCTTCGACAACGGCGGCTTGAAAATCTACACCACCATTGACGGGGATTTGCAGGACACCGCCGAGGCCAGTGTGAGCAACCGGCTGGATCAGATCGAAACCTGGCCCGGCTTTTCCCACAAGCCCATGAAAGACTTCCCGGCCCGCGCCGTCGCCGGCGAGGAGGCCATTCCCTATCTCGAAGGTGCGGCCATCGCCCTTGATAACAAAACCGGCGGCATCCGCGCCATCGTCGGCGGACGCGATTATGTCCGCAGCAAATTCAACCGCGCCCTCAATGGCCGCCGCGCCATTGGCTCCGCCGTCAAGCCGTTCGTCTATGCCAAGGCCTTCGAGCGCGGGCTCAAACCCGGCGACCGCATCAGCGACAGCCGCCTGAAATCCGGCGACATCCCCGCCGCCTATGGCCCCTACGATCCTTCCAACTCCGACAACACCTACGGCGGCGAACTCCCCGCCGCCGACGGACTCATCTTCTCCCGCAACACCATGAGCGTGCGCATCGGCCTGCGCGCCGGTCTCGACGAGATCGCCGAAACCATCATCCGCGCCGGCCTCTCACCCAACCCGCCGCGTTACCCCGCCCTCTGCCTCGGCACGTTCGATGCCAGCCTCAAGGATCTCGCCGCCAGCTACACCGTTTTTGCCAACGACGGAACCAAACTCCAACCCTACCTGATCGAGCGCATCGCCGATGCCGAGGGCCGCACTATTTACAAAGCCACCCATGGCAAACTCGCCGTCCTCAAACCCGAGGCGGCGCAGATGACCACCGCGATCATGGAGCAAGTCCTCACCCGCGGCACCGCCGCCAAGGCCGGTCAATATGGGCTCCACCACCGCGCCGCCGGAAAAACCGGCACCACCAACGACTATCAGGATGCCTGGTTTGTCGGGTTCGACGACCGCCTCACCTGCGGAGTCTGGGTCGGCTTTGACCTGCCACGCAAAATCATGCCCGGCGGCACCGGCAGCGCCCTCGCCCTGCCCATCTGGGTGGACATTATCGAATCAGAACACTAATTCGATTGCGTGATTTCATTCCGAAATCCGCGCTTCGCATTCCGCACTTTTTACGGCCTCCGCAACTTCTCCTGCGTCACAAAAGAGGCCCCGATGATGTCGTTCATCCGCAGCGCCGGAATCACCTTGTTCGTCACGTAATCGAGGTTTCCGTCACGCCCGATGAACGCGATGCCGAACTTTTCGCCCGTGCGAAGATCAAAAGCCGTGCGCGGTCCGTCCGCCGCCAGCACGAAAGGCACGTTGGAGCGGATGAGCCCTTGTTCCTGCGTGAAAGCAACCATGAGGACAACTTTTTGAGCCCCAAAACGCTCAAAGATTTTTTGCACCTGACCGACTTGCGCCCGGAACATCCGGTCCTGCGGCGATGGCGCCACGATCACAATCACCGGCTGACCCTTGAACGCGGCCAACCCTTTGATTTTGCCCGAGGAATCCACCCACGGAATGTTCGGTGCCGGATTTACCACCCGCGCGGGCAACAAACCCGGCGCGAGCAAACAACAAACAACTAGGAGCAAACGGTATTTCATCAGATTTTCATCAACTCGGCCTCTTTGACCGCCACATGTTTGTCAATCTCCAGAACCGATTTGTCAGTCATTTTTTGCACGTCGATCTCCGCATCGCGCAATTCGTCCTCGGAGAGCTGACCTTCTTTTTGCAATTTTTTTGCCGTCTCGATCGCCTCGCGGCGGCAGGCCCGCACCCGCACGCGCGCCTCCTCGGCCAGATGCTTCACCGTTTTGGCCAGATCGCGACGGCGCTCTTCCGACAACTCGGGAATCGGAATACGGATGATCTTGCCATCCACCACGGGATTGATGCCCAGCTTCGATTCATTGATCGCGCGCTCGATATCTTTCACCGTCGAGGCGTCGAAGGGTTGGATCACCAGCAAACGCGGCTCCGGCGCGGAAATCAGCGCAAGCTGCTTGAGTTTCATGGAGGTGTCGTAGGCACGCACATCCAGCATTTCCACCAGCGCGGGTGAAGCCTTGCCCGTGCGAATGCCGCCGAACTCATGCATCATAAACTGCACGGCTTTCTCCATGCTTTCCTCCGCGTCAAAAATTGCCTTTTCCAGACTCATGCCTTCTCCTCTTTATCCACCACCAGGGTGCCCACCTTTTCGCCCATCAGGGCGCGGCGGATATTCTCGGGTTTGTTCATATCAAAAACAATAATCGGCATGTGATTATCCATGCACAGGCTGAACGCCGTGGAATCCATCACCTGCAACCGCTTCGCCAGCGCCTCACTGTACGTGATGGTCTCGTACTTTTTGGCATCAGGATTCTTCATCGGATCGCTGTCGTAAATGCCATCCACCTTCGTCGCCTTGAGGATGATCTGCGCGCCGATCTCATTCGCCCGCAGCGCCGCCGTTGTATCTGTCGAGAAAAACGGATTCCCCGTTCCCGCGACAAAGATCACCACATGGCCGAGTTCCAAATGCCGAGTCGCCCGGCGCAAAATATACGGCTCCGCGACATTATTCATTTCAATGGCAGTCTGTACCCGCACCGAGACCCCCAGATCCTCCAGCGCGCTCATGAGGGCCAGCCCATTGATCACCGTGGCCAGCATGCCCATGTAATCCGCTGTGGCCCGATTCATTCCGCGATGCGCTGCGGCCAGCCCGCGCCAGATATTGCCGCCGCCGATCACCACCGCCAGTTCGATACCAAGTTTTTTCACCTCGACGATCTGTTGGGCAATGTGCTGGACGATCTGCGGAGAGATGTTGTCGCGGCTGCCTATTTCCCGCAACGCCTCGCCGCTCAACTTCAAAACAACACGTTTGTAACGGGGACTTGTGGACATCGGTTTAACGCGCGGAATGAAAACGCATCCCCGCCGCGATGGGAAGGGAAAAGTCCGGCATCAGGAGCGCGATGCTCCCCGGAGGCCGCTGTTTCACCATCACAACCCAGGCAACCGGAGCGCAGCGAAGTTCGGGCGCGACTCAATCCGCAGCAACCGACCCTTCTCTATATCAACTTCGGCAACTGCCCTGCGATCCAGCCCGGAGCGCGGCGAAGGTCCAAAACTGCACGGACAAAGACCGCTTGCTCCTTGACCTCGTCGTGCACGGCATAGGGAAACCGGTTGGCGAGCAGGCGGAAAAAATGTTCAAAGTGAATCGGATGAATACCCGCGTAGAGTTGGAGCGAATCGCTATCCGAAAACAGCAAATCCAGAAAATAGGATCCCAACCCTGCGCCCAACGTTGCCCGCTATGACGCCGCAACCCATCGGGCAAGGGCTGACTGCCGCATGAAAAGCCGCATCATTTTACGCGAGGCCATAGGAGCCGATGCAAGCACGGCTGAGGGGGTAGGCCTCAAAGATTGTGAGGAGTCAGCCCGGTATGGTTGGCGATGATTTTACGCTGGAATTCCTCGTCTGTCTAAGCGCATTGCCATCCGGCGAAGGAGTCAGGCCGGGAATGTTGACTCGCTCCGTCGCCACTGACGGCAGGCCAGAAGGCAGGCGTGGCAACCGAGAGCTTGCCGCATTTTGAGGCTGAGGCGGGGTTGCTGCCAAAAACATGGCAGCAGATTTATTTAAACCGGAGGCTGGAAGGCTCCTGTTGGCGAGCAGATCGCCGCACCCAGAACATTAAAACAGGACGTTCCGCTGCCAATCCGCTACCATCCTGCTGCCAAATGCTGCCATTTTCAGGGATACTTCCGTACTTCTCCGTGCATGACAGGAAAACGCCAGCAGAGCCTGTATTCATGCGGTTCTCCGAGGTTTTCAGAGAGTGGGTTGGGTGGGACTCGAACCCACAACCAATACCTTAAAAGGGTACTGCTCTACCATTGAGCTACCAACCCGTTGAAGAGTGACTTTTTTTGCGCAATATGTTTTTAAAACTCAAAAACGAATCACTCACAAATGAGAGGTAATAATCCACAGGATCAAAAGAAAAACAACGAGTTATTTCAATGCATCCAGTGCGGCTTGCACTTCCGCTGCATGCTCACCGGTTTTTGCCTTGGGCGAATTCCACGCCACTTTGCCATCCTTGATGATGAAGGATTGGCGGCTGGTGAATCCCAGCATGGTGGGCACCCCGAATGCCGCCGCGACTTTCCCGTCGTTGTCGGAAATCAGCGGGAAGGGGAGCTTGTATTTTTCCTGGAATTTTTTCTGCGCTGCGGGTTTGTCGTGGCTGACTCCGAGAATTTGCAACCCTTCGGCCTGGAGGCCGGCGAAGGAGTCCCGCAGCGAGCAGGCCTGCGCGGTGCAGCCCGGTGTGTCCGCCTTGGGATAAAAGTAAACCAGAGTGATTCCCTTGGCATAGACGTCGGCGAAATTGATCGTCGCGCCATCTTGATTCAGGGCAGAGAGGACAGGCGCGGTTGATCCGACGGTGAGGGGTTCGGCTTTGGCGGGGAATCCGAAAATGTTCATAAGGAAAAAGGCGATTAGTATTCGATTCATTGCTTGATTGATTAAAAAGGGCCACGTTCCCTCAGTTTTTTCGTAATGCGCGGATTATTTTTTTCACGATACACGGCATTGTCCGCCGTTGCTGCAATAATTTGCGGATTCTTGTACGCGCTGCCTTTTCTGGGCGGAATCCCCTCGCAAACGGCCATGGTGTCAGCCGCGCGCGGGCTGGCCGCGATGAGGGAACTCACCGGCTACAACCCGGCTTCACTGGCGGACTCGTGCAATGCGTGGCTGTGGGAAACCGGCGGCGCTTCCCTGCTCGTTTGGGCGCAATGGCTTTCGGCCTTTCTGGGCCGGACGCTGGTGATA
>Ga0163144_10011945_pt1 | contig 18318 bp, 18 predicted proteins | sample OliLak19BULKMAT1_FD_123175 | JGI IMG/M metagenome (GOLD analysis project Ga0163144, IMG submission 123175) | Freshwater microbial mat bacterial communities from Lake Vanda, McMurdo Dry Valleys, Antarctica - Oligotrophic Lake LV.19.BULKMAT1 | ecosystem: Environmental > Aquatic > Freshwater >... | reverse complement strand
TGGACGAACTCGACGGGGTCCTCGACCGTCAGGATGTGGCGTGACGAGGTGCGGTTGATGTGGTCGATCATGGCGGCAAGGGTCGTGGACTTGCCGCTGCCGGTAGGTCCCGTGACCAGCACGAGGCCGCGCTCCAGCTCGGCCAATTGCTTGAACAGCGGCGGCGCCTTCAACTGGTCGAGGCTGAGGATCGTGGTCGGGATGGTGCGGAACACGGCGGCGGCGCCGTGGCTGGTGTTGAAGGCGTTGACCCGGAAGCGCGCGGAGTCGCCGAACGAAATGGCGAAGTCCATCTCCTTCTCGGCCTCGTAATAGCTGCGCTGCTCCTCGGTCATGATCGCGTAGATCATGGTCTTCACTTGGTCGGGGCCAAGGGCCGCGCTTTTCAGCGGGCGGAGCTCGCCCGACACGCGGAGGATCGGCGGATTGTCGCCGGTCAGGTGCAGGTCCGAGGCCTTTTGCTGCAGCGTGAAGGCCAGTAGTTCGGTGATGTCCATCGCGTTCCCCCGCTTAGAGCAATGTCCGCTCAGGCCCCGTGCTGCTCGACGATGCGCATGAAGGCGCGCTCCAGTTGCGCCTCGCCATAAGCCTCGCGCATTTGCGCCGGCGTGCCCTGGAAGCGCATCTTGCTGGCGTGCAGCACCGCCACCGTGTCGCAAATCTCGTCCATGTCGGCCAGGATGTGCGAACTGAAGAACACGGTGTTGCCCGCTGCGCGATAGGCCAGCAGATGCTCCTTGAGCTGGCCGCGCGCCTGGGGGTCGAGGCCCGACATCGGCTCGTCCAGGATCAGCAGCGGGCGGCGCGACAGGAAGGTCGCCATCAGGCCGACCTTCTGGCCCATGCCCTTGGAATAGGTGCCCACCGGCCGCGCCAGCGCCGCCGGGTCGAGGCCGAAGGCCAGCGCCAGGTCGCCAGCCACGGCGCGGTCCAGCTTCATCTGGAAGTACGACAGCGTCAGCTCGAGGTATTCCCAGCCGCGCAGGCGGCCCGACGGGGTGAACTTCTCGGGCAGGTAGGCCAGCGCGCGGCGGCTGTGCGGCGCGCGGTGGCTTTCGCCGTAGAGATCGACGGCGCCGCTGCGCGGGCGCACCAGGTCCAGCATGGTCTTGATCAGCGTGGTCTTGCCGACGCCGTTCAGACCGATCAGGCCAAGGATTTCGCCCGGACGCACATCGAGCTGCACGCCGTCCAGCACCGTGGTGCGGCCGTAGCGCACCACCAGGTCGCGTACCGCGATGGGCGCGGCCTTGATTTGCCCGTCGGTCATGCCGCCTACTTCACCGGCGCCAGCGCGCCTTCGAGGATTTCGCCGGTCGAGCCGACAAAGGTTTGGTAGGGGCGCAGCCGCACCCGCAGCGGCCCGCCCTTCACGTCGCCGCGCCACACGATCTCGGCCCGCTCGCGCGACACGGCGGAGATTTCGAGTTCGCCGCGCCGGTCAGAGGGCGTGCGCCGCTGGCCGTTGACCCACAGCACCCAGTCGCCGGGCGCGACGAAGATCAGCGCGCCCAGGTGGATGTCGGGCGGCACCGGCGGCGGGCCTTGGTACTCGCCGCTGGCCGACACGGGCTTTGGCTCGCGCCCGGCCAGGATGCGTTCGCCAATGGCGACCTCGGCCGGCGTGAAGAACAGGGATGGCGCCGGTGTTGGAGCCTGTGCCAGCGCCGGAGCACCGGCCAGCAGCAGGAATATGGCGAGGCGCTTCATGGCCCGGTCCGGGGCGCGCTGCCGGGCGGACGCTGGCGCACCGTGCGCCATTGCATCGTGGCGGTGGCGCGGACGAAATCCTGGCGGGCGCGCTGGTCGTCGAGTTCCGCCTCGGGGCTCAGCGCCAGCGCCTTCTCGGCGCGGAAATCGGTCAGCGTCACGCGGCCGGGCAGGGCCTGTTGCAGCGCCAGCATGAAGCCGACCACGTTGCGCTCCAGCACCGCACCCATGGTCAGCTCGATGGTGGTCGATACGGTCTCAAGGTCGCCGGGCCGATAAATCGGCTCGTTCAGCACCGCTTCGGCGGCAATCGCGTACTTGGCGGTGTTGAGCTTGTGCAGGGCCCCCAGCCGCTCCATCGTCCGTGCCGCTTCCAGCCGGTTCTGCGGCGCGGTGAAACCCTCCTTCACCAGCCGTTCGTAGACCGACTGGAACTGCGTGAGATCGCGCACCTCGTTGCGGCGCTGGGTCAACTGGCTCTGCAGCGCCTGGCGCTCGGCCTCGAGCTGGGTCTCGACGCCAACAATGGCGTCGTGCCGGTCGATCAGGCCGGGAATCGCCACCAGCCAGATCGCCAATGCAACGCCCACGAAGATCGCCGGCACCAGCAGCGGCCGCAGCAGCGCAAGGTCGAGCTTCACGTTCATCGCGCCGGCCTCGGCGGATTGGGTCCCGACACCGCGAAGTCGGCGCCGAAGCGCGCGCCGAACGGCAGGTCGTCGCTCTCGGCGGTGTTGGTCAGCATCTGGCCCGGCAGGATGTTCACGGGAAACCGCGTCACCGTCACGCTGTGGTCGGGCAGGGCTGTGGCCAGCCGGGTTTGCAGGTCGCGCGTCGCCTGCACGGCGGATTCGCGGGTGGCGTCGGGCGCGATGATGAGGGCGCTGAACTCCATCCGCACCGGCGTCAGGATCCGGGCCCCGGGTACGGGCGGCGGCGGCGCGGCCGAGGTGGGCGGCGGCGGCGGGATCACGTTCCACGCCACGCGCGACAGGCGGATGCCGTCGCCCAGTGCCGGGGCGATACGCTCGAACAGCGGCCACGGCGCGGTGGCCCGGTCGCTCAATTGCTTCTCGATCTCCATGGTGCCGGAAACCAGCGGCAGGGCGGCGGGAAACCGCTTCAGCCGCTCGTTCTCGACCTGCACCAATTGCCGGTTGGCGATGACCTGCGCCTCGAGATTGGCCAGGTCGCTTTGCGACAGCACCAGGGTGAAGCCCAGCCAGGCGGTGTACATGACCGCGCCGACATACAGCGCGGCTGCCGCGCGCTTCATCCAGGCGCCGGCGACTTCGACCTGCTGGCGCTGTGCCAGCGCGGCTGGCAGCAGCGAGATCAGCGGCCGGCGCTTGCGCGCGAACCAGGCGCCGTGCAGCAGGTCGCCATATTGCTCGTCGGGGCCGACCGCGCCGGGCAGGCCCAGCTTCCGCGCCGCCTCGGCCGGGGTCATGAAGACAGGCGCATAGCCGGCGATCTTCATGCGGCCGACGGCCTCGCGCGCCCGCTCGGGGAACACGGTGACGACCTGCAGCACATGGCCCTCGCCAAAGCCCAGCCGGCCCAGATAGCCCAGGGTGGCGCGGAACTCGCGCTCCAGGTTCAGCGCCAGGTCGGGCCCGTCGGCGCGCGGATCGAGGCTCGGCGTCATGCGGGTGAACACCAGTTCGCCGCCGCGCACCACGATCTGGCGAAAGCCGCCGGTGCGGTGCCAGGTGACGAGCGTGATGAACGGCGCGTCCTTCCGGTCGGTCTGCGGCCGGCCCGGCGCCAGCAGCGTCGGCAGTTCCGCCGATTCCAGCGGCAACGGCGCGATGCCGCCGATCGGGTTGCGCAACTGGCCCAGCAGCGCGATCCACTTGTTGATTTCCTCGGAATCAGCGGCGCCGACGAATATGAAATTGCTCTGCCGCGGATTGTCCTTGTCGTCGGGCAGCGGCGCGGTGCCGCGCAGCGGGCTGATCGGGAACGCCAGTTCCAGGCGCCGGCGCAGCACCTTGGCGCGGTCGAAATAGTTCACCTTCGGCACGGCTTCGCGGCGGTAGTTCTGCTCCAGCACATCCAGCAGCAGGGCCACGGGTGCGCGTGAATTGCGCCGCAGCATCTCGACGATGCGCATGGTCGCGGAATCGTCGAATTTCGGCGTGAACAGGCCCGCCGCGCCGCGCACGCCGTGCGTCGCCAGGATGGTGCCGTCGTCGCCGACGATCAGCACAAAGCTTTTCTTCGGCTGCGGCGTCAGCGCCTTGGGCAGGGCGAGGGAAAGCCTGGCCACGTCAGCCCGCGGTCAGCGCGCCGAGATTGTCGTACAGCGGGCCGAACACCGCCGCGACGATCCAGGCCAGGATGATGCCGACCGACACGGTCAGGATCGGCTCGATCGAGCCGATCATGCTGTCGATGGATTCGTTCACCTCGCGGTCGTAGAATTCCGTCACCTGCTCCAGGGTCTGGCCGAGCGCGCCGGTGTCCTCGCCCACCTTCACCATGCGGATGACCAGGTTCGGAAACTCGCCCGAGTTCAGCAGCGCCGAGGAGAAGCGGTTGCCGGCGCGCACCGATTGCTGGACGATGTTGATCGATTCCGCCAGCGCCCGGTTGCCGACCACGCTTTTCGAGGATTCCAGGCACTTCAATATCTCGATGCCGCTCTGGAACATGACGGCGAAGAAGTGCGAGAAGCGCGACAGCGCGATCTTGCGGATCACCGGGCCAATCACCGGCAGGCGCAGGATGAAGCCGTCCAGCCAGAAGGCGAAATCCTCGGACGAGCGCGCCAGCAGGCGCATGGCGAAATACAGCACGACCGGCACCGTCACCAGCAAGTACCAGTATTCGATGAAGAAGTTCGAGGTGTTGATGAGGGCGACGGTGATGAGCGGCAATTCGGCCTGCGACTGCTTCAGGAAGTCGACCACCTGCGGCACCACGAACAGCATCATGAAAAAGATCACGCTGAACGCCACCACCAGGGTGAACAGCGGATAGCGCGTGGTCTTCTTGATCTTGCGCGTCATCTCGTCCTGCCACTTCAGGTGCTTGACGAGCTGGACGAAGGATTCGGTCAAATTGCCGGTCACCTCGCCGGCCTGGATCAGGCCGACGAAGACGAAGCCGAAGGTCTTGGGGTGCTTGGCGAAGGCGGCCGAGATCTGCGTGCCGTCGTTCACGTCGCGCCAGACCTCGGCCATGGTGTCGCGCAACGCCGGGTTTTCGGCGGAATCGCGCACGTCCGACAGGCCCTCGATCAGCGGCACGCCGGCGCGCTGCATCTCGTGCAGGTGCATGCACATCTGGATCACGTCGCGCGCCGGCACGCCGCCGCCGGGCAGGAACGGGATGCGGCGGCGCTCCTTGGACTCGTTGCAGGTGATGAGCTCGAGGCCGCTCTCGCGCAGCCGCTGGAACAGGTCGACCTCGTTGTTCGCGGTCAGCGAGCCGCGAATCGAGCGGCCCCGTTCGTTCGCCGCCTTGTATTTGTACTGCGGCATACGCCGATCAGAGCCGGTCGGTCATGTCGATGGCGCGCACCAGGCTGGCGATGTTGATCTCGCCCTTCAGCACCTTGGCGATGCCGTCCTCGGCCATGGTGACGAAGCCCTGTTCGCGGGCCACCAGGCGGATTTCGTTGCGCGTGGCGCCGCGCGCGATCAGGTCGTCGATCTCGGGTGTAAAGCGCAGCACCTCGCAAACCGCGACGCGGCCGCGGTAACCGGTGTAGCGGCAATCGTCGCAGCCCACGGGCCGCGCGATGACCGGCGGGCTGGCGGGGTCGGCCTCCAGCACCTTGCACTCGGCCTCGGTCGCCGGGAACAGCATTTCCTTGCAGGTCGAGCACAGCTTGCGCACCAGGCGCTGGGCGATGGAACAGATGATGTTGCCGGCCAGCATATTGGCGGAGAGTCCGAGGTCGGCCAGGCGCGGCACCGCGCCGATGGCGTCGTTGGTGTGCAGGGTCGAGAACACCTGGTGGCCGGTCATGCCGGCGCGCAGCGCCATCTGCGCCGTCTCGTTGTCGCGCATTTCGCCGATGAACACGATGTCGGGGTCCTGGCGCAGGATGGCGCGGATGCCCTCCACGAAGGTCACGCCGGCCTGTTCCTTGATCTGGGTCTGGCGCACCAGCGCCATCTGGTATTCCACCGGGTCTTCCAGGGTCATCACGTTGACCTCGGTGGTCGAAACCTCGCGCAGCATCGAGTACAGCGTCGTGGTCTTGCCCGAGCCGGTCGGGCCGGTGACGATGATGATGCCTTCCGGCCGCTTCAGCAGGCGGCGCAGCAGCAGCATGTTGTGGTCGCTGTAGCCGAGGATTTCCAGCGGCAGCAGCGACTTGGTATGGTCCAGCACGCGGATGACGATGTTCTCGCCGTGCACGGTGGGCAGCAGCGAGACGCGGAAGTCGATGTTGCGGCTGCCGATGCGGATGGTGAAGCGGCCGTCCTGGATCGAGCGGCTGTCGGCGATGTTCATGCCGGCCAGGATTTTCAGGCGGTGGCCGATGGACGGCCAGTGGTCCTTGTGCAGGATGCGGACCTTGTGCATCACGCCGTCGGTGCGGTAGCGCAGCCGCACCGCGAATGCCTCGGGCTCGAAGTGCAAATCGCTGGCCCCGGTCTTCACCGCGTCGAACATGATCATGTTGACCAGGCGCACGATGGGGTGAACGTACTGGCCCTGCTCGGCGGCCAGCGAGTTCACGTCGAACACGCCGGTCTCCAGCTCCTTCAGGATGCCGTCGATCGACATCTCATAGCCGTAATACTGGTCGATGGCCTCGAGGATATCGGTCTCGCCCGAAATCACCGGGGCAAGGTCCAGTTCGCGCGGGAAGTAGCGGCGCAACTGGTCGATCGCCATGACATCGTAGGGGTCGGCCATGGCGACCTGCACCGTGGCCTCGCCAATCGCGACCGGCAGCGCCTTCAACCGCTTGGCCACGTCCTTGGGCAGGCGGCGCACCAGGGCGGGGTCCAGCACCATCGCCTTCAGGTCGATCTTGTCGAAGCCCGAGCGCTCGGCCAGGAACTCGGCCAGGATGGTTTCGCTGATGAACCCGAGGTCGACCAGCACGGCGCCCAGCATGGCGTTGGAACTGCGCTGCTCGTGCAGCGCCACCTGCAACTGGTCCTCGGTGATCAGGCGCTGCGCCAGCAGCCGGTCGCCCAGGCGCGCCTTGGCATCCTGCCCCGGGGGTTTCTGGATCGCGGTGGGGACGTTCACGGCCTGCTCCCTCGCCAAAACGCCGAACGGGCGAATCGCCCCGAATCGCCCGATTCTACCGTGTGAATCAGCAGCTTGCCAGCGCTTGGCGTCGCCCCCTCACCCAACCCTCTCCCCCACTTCGTAGGGGAGAGGACTCTTATCTCCCTCTCCTCCATGCAATGGGGGAGGGGGGCGGGGTGAGGGGGCGCTACGGGCAGGCCTGGCTGAATTGCGTCACCAGCGCCGCCACGGTGCGCCAGGTGGTGATGTCGTCATAAGTGCTGGCTTGCGGCAGGCCGGCGATCTTGTTGGCGCTGCCGGTGGTGGCGTTGGTGGTTTCGTTGGCGTCGGCGGCGGTGCCGGCGGCGCGCAGCGCGGTGCCGTTGACCAGGAAGGCGCCGAAGCCGTTGCCGCCGTGGCTGATGACGACCATGCCGTGGATCAATGTCGCGGCGACCACGGGATTGGCGTTCTGGTCGTTCACGTTGACGTCGGCGCCGGCGCGCACGGCGGCGCAGGCGACCGCCTTGGTCTGTACGGATGCCACGGTGGGCGAGGTCCGATAGGTCATGAAGCGGCCCCAGCCGTCGCGGGCCATTTCCACCGGCAAGCCCAGGGTCTGGAACGGCACCAGCCCTTCTGCCAGCAAAGCGCTGGCGCAGGCGGCGCGGGCCTGGCCGAAGGTGGCCACGGTCTGGGCGATGGCGGGGTCGGCCGGGCAGGGCGCGCCGGCATCCTGGATGATGCGGTTGCCAATCGCCTTGGCGATGATTTCCATCTTGTCCCGGGTCTGGCTTTCCCGCCGCACGCCGGTGCTGCTGCCGAAGGCCGAGACGACGAAACTGACGATCAGGCCGGCAATGGCGATGACAATCGCCATTTCGACCAGCGTGAAGCCGGCCTGCCGGGCGCGTCGAATTGGGATTCCGTGGTGCATGGGCGGGTTTAAAGCAAAACGGGGGCCACTTTCGTGGCCCCCGTCCCGCAGGTTCTGCTTAGTTCAGCTTGAAGAACGGGTTGCAGTTCTTCGCCGTGGTGGTTTCAACATAAGCCGCCGCGTTGCAGCCGGCCGCCGAAGTAGCCGCCTGGGTCTGCACGTTGCCGACAAAGGCCAGGCCGTCATCGACCTTGCGGTCCAGGGTCGCGACCTGGTTGGGCGACATGGCCTGCGAGTTGGCGACCGCGCCAACCGCCGCCGTGGGCGCGCCCGACGACAGGCGGAACCAGTGGCCGCCGGCCGCATTCGGCGTGGTGTTCAGCACGGTGAAGCCGCCGCCGGTCTTGGCCGCCGGGTATTGCTGGCCATAGGTGGCGCCAGCCGCCTGGATACCCGAGATCAGGTTGGCGGCCGACATTTGCTGCCAGAAGAAGGCGCCTTCGCTGCCCGCCACGGCGGCGGTGGTGCCGGCGGTGTTCACCGTATCGACAATGCCGTCGCCGATGGTGCCCGAGGTCGGCGTGCCGCAGGTGCCGGCGGCGCAGTTCGGAATGCGGGTCGCCGCTGTCGGCAGGTCGCCCGGCAGGGCCTGGTACTTGTCCTGGAAGGTGTTAACCGCCGCCAGGAACGAATTGTACTGGGTGGCGACCGAGTTCAGGCGGCTGGACTCGATCAGCTCCTGGCCCTTCAGCACGCCGCCGATCAGCAAGCCGATGATCACCAGCACGATCGACAGTTCGACCAGGGTAAAGCCGCGTTCGCCCTCGCGGACGCTCTGTTGGCGCTCCATGTTCTGCTCCTCGAATTTCCGCACCGGCGGATGTGCCGGCTTGGGGGCATCAATGCCGGTAAAACGGGGCGTCCGCCTCTCATTTCACGAAATGAGGGATGCGGAGTGAGGAAGTGACCTTAGCGGTCGCACAAAGGACTTGACTTTTTGCCGTATTTTAGGTATGTTGACTTATAATAGATTTATTATTCTTAAAAGATTTAACCGCAGAGGACGCTGAGAACGCTGAGGAAGGCGCGGAGAGGAATCAAATGGCTTTGCGTCGCCTTGCGACCTTAGCGTCCTCAGCGGTTAATTTCTTCGATCCGAAAAGGGACAAAATGACAACAAACCCTAACTCGTGCTAACGATTCCGGGGTTTTGTGACCGCTGAAAAAAGTGCAGAGGTCGCGGAGCGCGCCGCAAAGCTATCCTCTCCGCGCCTTCCTCAGCGTTCTCAGCGTCCTCTGTGCGGTTAACCTTTCTGTCCTTGAATGGCGCAAAATGGACAGGAAAGACGATGAAAGCCTAGACTTTGGCCCGATAATCCGAGGGCGACAGACCGGTGGCCGCCTTGAATACCCGGTTGAACGACGGCAGGCTGTTGAAGCCGGCGTCGAAGGCGATTTCGCCGACCGGGCGGTCGCCGGAACGCAGCATCTGGCAGGCCTCGGCCACCCGGTGGTCGTTCAGGAGCTGGCGCACGCCCCGGCCAAAGCCGGCCTTTACCAGGGCCGACAAGCGGTGTTGCGGTACGCCCAGTTCGCGGGCCAAGGCATCCCGCCCGTACTCGGCGTCCTGGTAGACCTTGTCCAGGGTCATGAGCGCGCGGATGCGCTCGATTACCGCCTGGTCCTCGGCGGTCAGTTCGCGGGGCGGCGGTTCGTCCGCCTCGGCTTCCGCTTCCTCGTCCGGCTCCGGCTGGGCGGCGGGCTTGGCGTCGGGGTACAGCCGGAACAGCAGGGTGACCACGAGGTAGACGAAGGTCAGCGCGATGACGGTGGAAACCACGACGGCGCGCGGCTCGTCCAGCGTGCCGGCAAGGTTCAGGAAGTCGATCGCTAGGTTGAGGGTGAGCAGGCCGAGCAGCGTGGTGATCAGCCAATAGCGTTCCCGTCCGCTGGGCTGGCCGGCAAGCTGTTCCAGCAGGCGGCGGCCCAGCCACAATTGCAGGCCCAGCAACAGGATGGCGGCGGCGATGACATGGGCCAGCCGGTAGGCCGGCCACCAGACGATGCAGGTGTCGGCGCCGAAACAGGCCTGCGACTGTTCGTAGGCCACCACCAGCAGGGCCAGTTCGGGCAGCGCCGCCAGCAGAACCAGCGGCAGGCGGCCGCCGGGTGCGCGGCCCAGCACGACCTGCAGCACCAGCAGCACCGTGGCCGCCGGCAGCACCGAGGCAATCGCCAGCGCCACCAGCAGCAGCAGGTCGTCGCCACCGTCGGCGAACGGGCCGGCGCCCAGGAACAAGGCCGCGAAGTGCCCGCCCAGCGCCAGGTAATAGAGCGCCGGTACGCCGGCCAGGCGCTTGTCCGCTGTTTGCAGCCACATGAACAGCGCACCCGCCGCGCACTGCGCCAGGCCGATGATCTGCAGCAGTTCGGCGAAGCTGAAAACCGGCGCGAACATCAGGCCGCGCGGCCTCCGGGCCCGCTCATTGCAACCGCTCCTCGAGGAAGCGTTGCATGAAGAACCGCTCCTCCTTAGGGATATTGCGGTCGCTGCCCAGGATGGCGCGGATCAGGTCGCGCGCCGCCTCGCGGTCGCCGATGTCGGCCAGCACGAAGGCGCGCAACTGCTTGGTCCAGATCGGGATGTCGGCGACGTCGAGGTTTTCCAGTTCCAGCGCCACGTCGAGCGCCAGTGCGGTGTCCTTCACCTTGTGCCGTGCCAGCCAGGCGGCGTGCGCCAGCCAGCGCCAGTTGCGCACCGGATCGAGCCGCGTGTGTTCGCGCAGGTAGGCGATGACGTAGCGCACACCCTCGGTGTTCAGCGTCTGGCTGTAGAAATAGCCGGCCAGCGTGACCGTGTAGTTCGAGCGGCTGTCGACCAGGTCCAGCAGCTTCCACCAGCGGTATAGCAGCGCATAATTGTATTCGGTCAGCGGGGTGACGCGGCCGCCCAGGTCGCCGGCGACCTGCAGGTCCATACTGCGCTGGCGGAAAAAGAACTGCCGGTCCGACAGCGACAGCACATCGACCTCGGCCACGCCGGGCGGCGCCGCCAGCACGTCGCCGCGCGGAAACAGGATGCGGGTGTTCCACCACAAAGCCTGCTGCGCCACGACGGCGAGCAGCAGCACCAGCAGGGCCTTCAGGCGGACCCGTCGGCTAAAACTGTTTGCGTTCGAAGTCATAGATCGCCATGGCCAGTAGCAGCGGCACATAGACCAGGGTTTGCAGCGTCGCCGCCCAGTCCAGCAGATTGCCGTTGGCGCCATAGACCAGCCAGCTCGTCTGGCCGAACAGGTCAAGGCGCGGCATGACGGTGGAAACCAGCTTGAAGATGAATCCGGTGGCGCGCGCGAACGGCGTCTCCACGTTCAGCCAGGCGCCGGTCAGCACGCCCAGCACCGAACCCACAAGGCGGCCGAAAATGTAGAAGCCGATCGCCGCCATGGCCGCCGCCGTGGCGCTGGACATGAGCAGGGCGAAAAACAGGCCGATGGCGACCACGATCAGGCCCTCCAGCGCCAGGCTCCAGACCCACAGCAGCAGGCCGTCCAGCGGCGCGCGGCCCGCCACCGACAGCGCCAGGGCGGCCAGCGGCACCAGCAGCAGCGACAGGCCGGCGAAGCCGCCGTAATAGGCCAGCACGAAGGCGGGCCGGCTGACCGGGCGCGACAGCATCATGTCGATCTCGCGGCTTTCATACGTGCGCCGGACGTGGAAGCAGACGAACAGCAAGATGCCCAGCACGAAGATGGCGCGCACGGCGGTGCCGGCGAACGACAGGCGCGCCGCCGGCTCCTCGACCAGGGCGCCGTCGCCGATAAAGGCGCCGAACAGCGCCACCAGCAGCAGCAGCACGGCCAGGGTGCCGAACACGCGGTCCCGCAGGGCCGTCAGCACCAGGTAGCGGAAGGTGGTCCACATCGGGCGTTGTGCGCTGGCCGGCTAGAGCAGGTTCCGATCAGGTGAACTCACCTGACCGGAACCTGCTCTTTCATCATTGAACAAGGGAGAGCGGATTTCGGCCGGTTGGGATCGGCAAAGCGGTTCCATCGGGCCGAAATCCGCTCAGGGCGCGCGGGGCGGCATGGCGAACGGGCGCGGGTCGCGCGTGTAGTTGCGGTACAGGTCCGCATCCGCCTGGTCGGGCAGCGCGTTGTCGACGATGGTGGCGCGCAGCAGGATGACCAGCTCGACCATGCTGGACGCGCGGGTGCGCGACTTGAACAGGTTGCCGATGATCGGGATCTGGTTCACGCCGGGCACGCCGGCGTCGGTGTTCTCGTTCGAATCGCGCATCAGTCCGCCCATGATGGCGATGCTGCCGGTCTGCATTTTCAGCACGCTGTCGATCTCGCGCACCTCGACGATCGGGATGGCCGACGTAATCGCCGTGCCGCCGCCGGCGACGACCTGCTGCGACGCAATCGCCACGCCGGGATCATTGACGTTGCCGACGATGCGCGAGATGGTCGGTCGCAGGGTCATGGTGATGGTGCCGGTGTCGAAATCGACCACCGGCTGCACCGCCATGACCAGGCCAACCGGCACGGTTTGCGGGGTCGAGGAAACCGTGGCCGGGGTGGCGGCGACGCCGACCGCCGCCGCCGTGCCGGGCGTGAAGGTCGAGGTGAAGTAGACCTGGTTCTGCGCCACTTTCAGGATGGCGGTCTGGTTGTTCAGCACGGTCAGACGCGGGCTGGACAGGCTGCGCACGGTGCCGAAGGTTTCCACCAATTGCAGCACCAGCCCGATGTCGGCGGCATTCAGGCCCAGCGTCAGCACCCCGGCGGGAACAGCGGCGGCGGTGCCGAACGGCGTGGCGGCGGCCAGGCCCGGATCGATCGCGAAGGTGTTGTTCGGGTTTCCCGGCGCGAAATTTCCGCCGGCGTTGAGGTTCTGGCGGAACAATGTTCGCCAGTTGATGCCGGCGCGGAACTCCTCGTTCAGCGTCACCTCGACGATGCGGCCCTCGATCAGCACCTGGGCGCCGGACTGGCGCTTCAGCCGGGTGATGTATTGCGCCACCTGGTCGTGCTGGCGCTTGGTGCCATAGACCGAAACGATGCCGGTCTGGCGGCTGATGCTGAAGCTGGGTATTTCGGTCGTGGTGGTGGTCGTCGTGGCGGCCAGCGCGGTCGCCCCGGCCGCCTGGCTTGCCGCCGGCGTGACTGTCCCGGCGCGCGGCGCGGCCGGCGTGCTTGCCGTCGTCGTCGTGGTCGTCGTGGTGGTCGCCGGTGGGGCGCCGCCGCCCAGTACCGAGGCGACGGCGGCCAGCGGCGATACCGCAGTCGTGGTTGTCACCGGCGCTTGCGGCGCCGCGCTGGGCGTGCCGGATACGGCGCTGGCTTGCTCGGGCACCGGGGTCGGCGCCGCCAGCGCCCGGGCGCGGCCGGAATTGGCCATGATCTGGGTCAGGTTGCGCTGCACCTCTTCCCACGGGTCGCTGGTCGATTCCGCGCTGACCGAACTGGTCGAATTGTTGCCACTGCCGCCCGAGCCGCCGCCCACGGCGGCGAACACGTTGGTCGAGATCGAGACGTTGCTGGTGGCGTTGCGCCGCAGGTTCAGCGTGTCGAGGCGGTAGGAGGTGTGGAACGGCTCGTCCAGCTCGATGCGCAGCGCGCCGTCCTTGATCGTGTAGCGCAGGCCGGCCAGGTCGCTGATCCGTTCCAGCACCACGTTGAACGGCTGTTCGCGCGCGGTGAACACGATGCCGCCGGAAATGCGCGGGTCCATCTGCAAATCGACATCGGCGCGCCGCGCCAGTTCGATCAGCACGTCCTTCAGCGGCACCGTATCGGTGACGGTCAGCGAGACCAGCCGGTCGGCGCCGCCCAGCGGCGGCTGTGGGTTGGTCAGGACCGGTTGCAGGGCGGGGATCGGCGGCGCCGGCTGGACGGCGGCGGCGGCCAACAGGCTGCGGTCGCGCAGCTTTTCGTAATCGGCCCGCGACAGCCTGGCCGACGGATCGACATTGTCGTTGAAATAGCTTTTGCCGATGCCGTCGCAGCCAACCAGCAGCCCGCCAGCCACGCCGGCCAGCAGGACCGTCCGCAACATGCGTATCGTCAGCTCCGCCGCTCCGTGCCGCGCCGATGGTATGCCGCCCGTCACCCGGTATCCCCTTGTTGGCCGAGTCACCCCACGCCGCGACTCGGACCACCCATTTAGCGGTTTCAGCATAATCCCATTAATGAATCAGGAAAAGGCCGGAAGTACCGGACGGGCAAGGGAGATTCGGCGGTTCAATTAATGCTTACCTGCCTCCCTCGATGTTCTACATTACCGCCGGGGACAGCGGGGCAGGCGAATGGCGGACGCAGCGGGCGACATTGACGGCCTCGACCGGGATGTTCTCAGGCAATTGGAGGCCAGCGTTGGCCGCGAAGTGCTGGTCATGCTGGTCGATGAGTTCCGCCAGGTGATTGGCGAGCGGCTGGACCGGCTGGAAGCCGCCGCCCTGGCGCGCGACGCCGAGGTGCTGATCCGCCAGTCGCACGACCTTTCATCCGAGGCGGGCTCGCTCGGTCTCCCCGCTGTTTTCGCCGATGCGCGCGCGCTGGAAGTCGCCGGCAAGACCGGCGACCTCGACCGCGCCGCTGCCCTTGCGGCAACGCTGCGCGCCAAGGCCGGCCCGCCGCTGGCCGCGCTCAAGACGCTGTTTCCGCCGGCCTGAGGGCCGGCCCGATCGGATGTGACATGACCAAATCGGTACTGCTCGTCGAGGACAACGCCTTCGTCACCAAGCTCTACAAAAGCTGCCTGGAGCAGATCGGCGCCAGCATCCTGCACGCCACCAACGGCGCCGACGCGATCCGCCTGGCGGGCGAACACCAGCCATCCGTCATCGTCATGGACATCATGCTGCCCGGCATGTCGGGCCTCGACATCACCAAGGCGCTGAAAAGCGACGCGGCGACCAGGGCCATTCCGATCATCGCCGTCACCACCTTGGCCATGGCCGGCGATCTGGAGAAGATCAAGGAGGTCGGCTGCGACGCCTACCTGTCCAAGCCGATCAACGTCGAGAACTTCGTCAACACCGTCAAAGGCTACCTTGCCTAGGACGGCCGCATGGCAGACCAGGGCGACACCGCGAAAGAGTCCGGCAGGGTGAGCGCCGCCACCGCCCGCAACGTCGATGGGCCGCCGCGCCGCGAAATCGCCGGCATGCGCTACCAGCTCGTCGATGCCGAAAGCCAGTTGCGTTTTCCGCCAGGCGGCGCAACGCCGGTGCTGGAGGCCATTTCAGGCCTGGGCGACGGTGGCGCCACCTTCCGCCGCGTGCTGCAGGCGATCGAGAGCATGGCCGAGGGCTTCATCCTGTTCGATGCCGAGGACCGCGTCGTGCTGGTGAACACCAGGTACCGCGACTTCTATCCCGGCCTGGCCGACATTCTGGTGCCCGGCGCCAAATATGCCGAGATCGCCGCCGCCGCGCGCGCGCGGGCGGGATCGATGCCGGTGCGGCTCGACGGCTGGGTGCGCGACGGCGGCCCGGACGATCACGAGATCGAACTGCCGGACGGCCGCTGGGTGCGCGCCACCGAGCGCAATGTGCCGGGCGGCGGCCAGGTCGGCATCCGCACCGACATCACCGAGATGAAGCAGCGCGAGGCGGCGCTGCGCGAGCTGGAGTGGCTGAAGACCGAGTTCGTCAACAATGTGAGCCACGAACTGCGCACGCCGCTGACCTCGATCCACGCGGCGCTCGGCCTCATGGCCGGCGGCGTGACCGGGGATTTGCCGGCCGACGCCAGCGAGATGATCGCCGTGGCGCACCGCAACAGCGAACGCCTGCTGCGGCTGGTCAACGACCTGCTCGACATCGGCAAGATCGAGGCCAGGTCGATGCATTTCGAGATCGGCGCGCACGACCTGATGCCGCTGGTGCGCCGCGCGCTGGCCGAGACCGCCGGTTTCGCAGTGCCCTTCGGCATTACCCTCGATCTGGCCACCGGCCCGGCCGAGGCCCGCGCCATGCTCGACCCCGACCGTTTCATCCAGGCGCTGACCAACCTGCTCAGCAACGCGGTCAAGTTCTCGCCGCGCGGCGCCGCCGTCACGACAGCGGTGAACGCACATGGCGGCATGTGGCGCGTCGCGGTGATCGACCGCGGCCAGGGCATTCCTGCCGACAAGCAGGAACAGGTGTTCGAACGCTTCTTCCAGGTCGATGGGCCGCAGGGCCGGCCGCGCGGCGGCACCGGCCTTGGCCTCGCCATCGTCCGCAGCATCATGGACAATCTTGGCGGCGGGGTTGGCCTCGATTCCCGGCCCGGGCAGGGCACGACGTTCTGGCTCGACCTGCCGGCGGTGCCCAATGGCTGACCCGCTGGCCAGGGTGCTGGTCGCCGACGATGCCGCCGACATCCGCATGGTGGCGCGCCTGGCCCTGGAAAAGGTCGGCGGCCTCATTGTCCAGCTCTGCGCCTCGGGCGAGGAGGCGATTGTGGCGGCGCCGGCATTCCAGCCCGATCTCATCCTGCTCGACGTGATGATGCCGGGGTGGGACGGGCCGCGCACCCTGGCCGAACTGCGGGCGCGCGCCGACCTGGCCGCGATCCCGGTCGCCTTTTTCACCGGACGCAGCGACCCGGCCGAAATTGCCCGTCTGCTGGCGCTGGGCGCGATTGGCGTGCTGCCCAAGCCGTTCGACGCCATGAAGCTGGCGGCCGACCTGCGGGCGCTGTGGGAGCGCCACCATGCCTAGCGCCGAGGAGGAAGCGGCCTTTCACGCTGAACTCGCGGCGATGAACCGCGAATACGTCACGGCCTTGCCCGGCCGGCTTGAGGCCATGCAGGCGGCGTGGTCGGCGGTGCAGGCTGGCGATGCGGTGGCGTTGCAGGCATTGGTGAAGGACGCACACTATCTGGCCGGCACCGGCGCCACGTTCGGCCAGCCGCCGATCAGCACCGCCGCCGGCGCCCTCGAACTGCTGCTGTGGCCGCTGGCCAAGGCCGGCGTGCTGCCTGACGCCGCGCAGACGACGGCAATAACGGGGCACATGGCTGGCCTGGCGGCCGCCGTGCAAGCCGCCGGCTAGCCGTTCAAGGCCAGCGGCAGCGAGGCGAAGCCCTGGAAGATGCTGGCGCCGGCCTTGCGGGTTGGCGGACCGGCCAGGCGCAGGTTCGGAAAGCGGTCGAGAAAGGCGCGGATGGCGATGCGGCCTTCGTAGCGCGCCAGCGTGGCGCCCAGGCAGACATGCGGCCCGCTGGCGAAAGCGAGGTGGCGGCTGGCGTTGTGGCGGCCAAGGTCCAGCCGGTCGGGCTCGGGAAACTCGTCGGGGTCGCGGTTGGCGGCGGCCAGGCCCAGGATCAGGCCGGCGCCCGCCGGAATGACGGTATCGTCGATGCGATATTCGGCGGCCAGCCGGCGGAACGTCAGGTCCAATGGTGGCGCGATGCGCAGGAATTCCTCGACCGCGTTCTCCATCAGACGCGGTTGTTTGCGAAGACGCGCCAGCTCGGCCGGGTTTTCCAGCAGCGCATGCATGCCGTTGACGATCAGGTTGGTCGTCGTCTCGTGCCCGGCGTTGAGCAGGAAGGCGGCGTTGTGGATCAGTTCCTGCGGTTTCAGCCGGTCGCCCTGTTCGTTGGCGACCATGACGCTCAGCAGGTCGTCGCCACCCGGACTGCGCCGCCGCTCCTCGGCCAGGGCGCCGAGATAGTCGGTCAGTTCCTCCACCGCGCGGTCGGCGGCGGCGTAGATTTCCTTGCCCACGCCCGGCTCCAGGCCGCCGACGATGGGCGCCGAGCAGCGCCGGAACAGCGCGCGGTTCTCGGCCGGCACGCCCAGCATTTCGGCGATCACGAACACCGGCAGCAGATAGGCGTATTGCTGCACCAGATCGACGGTCTCGTGGCCCTCCAGTTCGGCCAGCAGTTCGGCCGCCGCCGCCTCGATGCGCGGTTGCATGTCGGCCAGCGCGCGCGGCGTGAACCAGCGCGCCACCGTACCGCGCACGCGCGGATGGTCGGGCGGGTCCATGAAGTTCATGTTGAAGGCGTTGTGTTCGCGGAACGGGCCGGGCGGAAACTGCTTCAGCATCACTTCCGGCTTCTTGATCGCGCGCTTGTCGGCCAGCACGGCGGCGACGTCGCGATAGCGCGTCAGGAACCAGATGTTGCGCGGATTGGCGTGCACCGGGCTGTCGCGGCGAAACCGGCGGTACACCGCGTTGGGATCGGCCCGGTACTCGGCCGAAGTGGGGTCGAAGGCCAAGGCGGTCATGGCAAGCGATGCGGGGCCGGCGTGCGCCGGCCCCGATGCTTTTTCAGTTCGCCTCGGCCAGGGCTTCCTTCTCGACCCTGGCGAAGACGCCGTCCTTGATCACGGTCAGCACCGTGGAGCGGGTACCAAGGTGCGAGGTGGCGCTGTAGCTTTGCGGCGGCGCACCGAACAGGTTCTGCCAGTTCTTCACCGATTCCAACGCGGCGATGAACTTGTCCTGGGTCACGTCGCGGCCGGCCTTTTCCAGCGCGATGATCACCAGTTCCTGCATGTCGTAGGACATGGTGGCGGC
>Ga0163144_10011944_pt1 | contig 18318 bp, 12 predicted proteins | sample OliLak19BULKMAT1_FD_123175 | JGI IMG/M metagenome (GOLD analysis project Ga0163144, IMG submission 123175) | Freshwater microbial mat bacterial communities from Lake Vanda, McMurdo Dry Valleys, Antarctica - Oligotrophic Lake LV.19.BULKMAT1 | ecosystem: Environmental > Aquatic > Freshwater >... | reverse complement strand
GTTTGTGTTGCAAGGTTTGACGCCCCGCAGCCATCGCGGACGATCGGGATGATCTGGCGCAATGCGACACCGCTCGGCAAACAACTGCACCAGATTGCCGATGTTGTGCGGCAGGTGGCGGAAATTCAGCGCCACGAACCTGCACCGGCCCCGTGGTAGGGTTGCACCGGTTCTGGCAGTGCTGCGCAACCGGCAAGCGCCGGTCACGCAGGATCATCGCCCGCTACAGGATGAAATCGGCAGCCGTATAGTTTGCCGCCAGCACCGCGCCGTCGGCAATCAGGATAATCACCTCGAACGCTGCGTCGTTGTCGGTGTTCAGCCGCAGCAGGGTATCGGTGCCGCTGTCAATCAGCGACAGCCCGGCAAGACCGATGGAATTGAACAGGAATGAATCCTGCGCGCCCAACGCCCCGTCGGCGTCGATCAGGGCAAGGTCGATCAGATCGCCAAGCCCCACCCCTGCCGCCTCGAAATCCATGATCCGGTCCGGGGTTGCCGGAGCCGAAGCCGAAACCGTGGCGAACTGGAACGTATCGCGGCCGGTGCCGCCATACAGCACGTCGATCCCGGTGCCGCCGATCAGCAGATCGGCCCCGGCAGCGCCCTCCAGCGTGTCATTGCCGCTGAGGCTGGATAGCGTGTCGTTGCCCTGTTCGCCGCGCAGATAGTCATTGCCCGACGCACTGGTAATCGAGTCGTTGCCAAACCCGGCATAGGTGGAGATCTGGGCGAAATAGCTGTTGTTGAACTTGATATCGTCATTTTGCGACGATCCGGTCATGGTGAAGGACACCGACAGCGTAGACGAAAGGTTGACTACCGCTGATCCGCCTGCCATCAGCCGCACCGAGGCCGTGGTATAGGCTGGGGAATAGCCCGCCACCGTGCCGAAACTGCCCAATTGCGCCGCCGTCAGCGATACCAGCCCGAACAGGTTCAGCTGTTCGATGCCGGTTATGGTGGCCCCGGAGATATCGTAGCTGGATTCGATGCGCAGAATGTCGACGCCAGTGCCGCCATCAAGCACCGCCGCCAGGCTTTCGGTCACCGAGATCAGATCGTCGTTGGCGCCGCCATAAGCCCGGTCACCTGAGCGCACGATCAGATAGTCGTTGCCGGTGCCGCCATCGAGCGAGTCTTTGCCGATGCCGCCATCCAGCGAGTCATTGCCGTTGAAGCCGCGAAGCGTGTCGTTGCCCCCATCGCCGCGCAGGCTGTCATTGCCCGAAGCTGCGGTGATCGAATCGTGGCCCGCACCGGCATAGACAAAGATCTGCTGCACGCCGCCGGGCGCAAAGGTGATCGCATCCGCCGTGGTCGACCCGAAAAGCGAAAACGAAGACGACAGCGAGGTATCGAGCGTCACATCCGCCGTTCCGCCCTGCGTCAGATACAGGGTCGCCGTCGTATAGCCTGCAGCATAACCGGAAATAGTGTTGAACAGGTCAAGCTGCGCCGCCGTCATCTGCACGGAACCGGTCAGGTTGGCCTGTTCGATGCCGATGATCGTGGAGCCGGTGATATCATAGCCGCCTTCAAACCGCAGGATATCGGCGGTGCCGGTGCCGCCATCCAGCGTCCCTGGCAAATCGCTCTGCACCGAAATCATGTCATCATTGGCACCGCCAAAGGCGCTGTCATAGGCCCGCACCACCAGATAGTCGTTGTTGTTGCCGCCATACAGCGCATCGGTGCCGGTGCCGCCATCCAGACTGTCATTGCCGTTCAGGCCCGACAGGGTGTCGTTGCCATCATCGCCGCGCAGACTGTCGGCACCCGAGGCAGAGGTGATGCTGTCATCGCCCGCCCCGGCAAAAATTGTGATTGGGCTGCCGAAAATTGTGGCAAAGGTCAGGATATCCGCCTGGAACGAGCCGGTCAGGTTGAATGAGGTCAGAGTTGACGCCAGATCGATATCGGCGACGCCACCAAGGGTCAAAGTCAGTGAAGCCGAGGTATAGTTTGCAGCGTAGCCCGACACTTTCAGGAAGCCATCAAGCTGCGCCGCTGTCATCTGCACATTGCCGTTCAGGTTGACTTGCTCGATGCCGGTTATGGTGGAGCCGGTGATATCATAGCCGCTTTCAAACCGCAGCGTATCCTGCCCGAAGCCGCCGATCAGATCGCCGGGAAGCGATTCCGTTATGGAAATCAGGTCATTGCCGCCGCCACCATCGGCAGTGTCATCCAGCCGCACGATCAGGTAATCGTCGTTGCCGCCGCCAAACAGCCCGTCGCTGCCGCTGCCGCCGTCGATCGAGTCATTGCCGTTCATGCCGTTCAGCGTGTCGTTACCCGCATCGCCGCGCAGGCTGTCCGCCCCCGACGCCGCAGTGACACTGTCATTGCCCGACCCGACATAGGCATAGATCGTGGCAATATAGCCCGCATTGAAGGTTATGATGTCAGCCTCGGCAGAACCGGTCAGCGAGAAATATTGAGTGAGCGTGGGCGACAGATTGACCGATTGGGTGCCGCCTTCGGTCAGGGTTACCGTTGCCGTGGTGGAGGCGGAGCTATATCCCGCCACGACCGCAAAGGCACCAAGCTGGGCCAGCGTCAGAGACACATTGCCGTTCAGGAACAGTTGTTCGATGCCGCTGATGGTCGCCCCGGAAATGTCATAGCTGGATTCAATTCGCAGCGTATCCAGATTGGTGCCGCCGGTCAGAACCGCCGGCAGATCGCCGTTGATCGACAACAGGTCGTTGCCGGCGCCGCCGTTCAGCGTATCGCCGGTGCCGCCAATCAGCGTGTCATTGCCGTTGCCGCCGAACATCTGGTCGGAGCCGGTGCCGCCGTCGATGCTGTCATTGCCGTCAAGGCCCGTCAAAGTGTCGTTGCCGGCCTCGCCGCGCAGGCTGTCATTGCCCGACGCGGCGGTGACGTTGTCGTTGCCGTCGCCGGTATAGGCATAGATGATGGCGACATAGGCCGGATTAAAGGTCAGGATATCGGCATCATTCGATCCGGTGATGTAGAAAAAGTTGGTCAGCGTGGCGGACAGGTTGATATTGGCGGTGCCGCCCTGCGACAGGGTAAGCGACGCAGTCGTTGTGGCGGCGTTATAGCCGGACACCAGCGCAAAGCCGGCAAGCTGGGTTGCCGTCAGGATGCCGGAGTTGGCATTCAACTGTTCGATACTGGTCAGCGTCAGCCCGCTGATGTCATAATTGGCTTCGAACCGCAGGGTGTCATAGTCGGCACCACCGTCCAGAACCGCGGGCTGGTCGCCCAGAATGGAAATGATGTCGTCGCCGATGCCGCCAAAGGCTTGATCATCGGAGTAGACCTGAAGCAGGTCATTGCCGTCGCCGCCAAACAGTGTGTCGATCCCGCCAGCGCCGCCATTCACCAGGTCATCGCCGGCCAGGCCATTGACCGTATCGTCGGTCACGCCACCATAGACGGATTCAGATATTGCCGTGCCGTTGAAAACAGCCATGTGTCGTGCTCCTGAAAAAGGTGGAAAAAGAGAATCAATATTGCCAGTATATTACCCGTTTTTGACCGCAAGGAAAATTCTTTACTGATGCCTTGCAGGGCGAACCTTGGAAAAATCGGTGGTGCCGGTGGCTGCGCGGAGCTTCTTCCTGCTTTCTGACGGCCATCTGGCGGTGCAGGGGTGGCTTTCGGTGCCTGGCCGTTGCGGGCACATCGGGCGTGTCTGGCAAGGCGGGCTTGCATCGCGCCCGATCCTGCCGAATGCTGAAAACCACCAGATCGGAGAGAACGGATGTTTCATGCACTGTTGCTGGAAAAAGATGCTGAGGGTCGGGCCCGCGCCCGGGTGACCGAAATCGACGAGGCTGCCCTGCCGGCGGGCGAGGTGCTGGTCGCGGTCGATTACTCCACGCTCAACTACAAGGATGGTCTGTGTCTGTCGCCCGGCGGTGGCGGGTTGGTGCGGACCTATCCGCATGTGGCGGGGATCGACTTTGCCGGAACCGTCGAGAGCAGTTCTGACAGCCGCTACCGACCTGGCGAGCGGGTGGTGCTGACCGGCTGGCGGGTCGGCGAGGTGCAGTGGGGCGGCTATGCCCAGAAAGCCCGGGTCAGGGCCGACTGGCTGGTGCCACTGCCCGAAGGTCTGACAACGCGTCAGGCCATGGCGGTGGGCACGGCGGGGCTTACGGCGATGCTGGCGCTGATGGCGCTGGAACAGCATGGCCTGTCGCCCGCAAACGGCACGGTGCTGGTGACCGGGGCGGCAGGCGGTGTCGGATCGGTCGCGGTGGCGCTTTTGGCGCATCTGGGCTACGCGGTCGCCGCCGTGACGGGCCGCAGCGAAGCCGAACCCTATCTGCGAGATCTGGGTGCGGCGCAGATCGTGGCTCGTGCCGACCTGGCCGAAACCGTGAAACGCCCGCTGGAGGCCGAAACCTGGGCTGGCTGTATCGACGCCGTGGGTGGGGCGATGCTGGCGCGGGTTCTGGGCCAGATGACCTATGGTGCCTCGGTCGCCGCTGTCGGGCTGGCTGGGGGGGCGGCTTTGCCTGCTACGGTCATTCCGTTCCTGCTGCGCGGGGTGAACCTGTTGGGGATCGACTCGGTCATGCAACCCTTTGCCAGCCGCACCCGCGCCTGGGCCCGGATCGCCCGCGACCTGCCGCTGGCCAAGCTGGAGGCGATGGTGCAACCCGCAACGCTGGCCGACCTGCCGGCCCTTGGCGCGGCCATTCTGCACGGCGCTGTTCGAGGGCGCATCGTCGTGGACGTCAACGCCTGATCGGTCGGATTTGAAGCGGGCCGTAACAGGCCAAACCGCTTTGAACCGGGCGGCGCAGTTTTGGCCGACCATTTTTGCTGTGAATGCGATTGACAGGGTTGTTGCGCGGAGTTAATCTTAGGAACGTTCCAAAAGAAAATGGAACGATCCAAAACTCCAACAGGCGAGCGGATGACAAGTAAAATGGTATCGGCAGCGGCGGCGGTGGCGCGGATCGGCGACGGGGCGGTGATCACGGTGTCATCCTCCTCCGCACTGGGCTGCCCGGATCTGGTGCTGGCCGCGATGGGGCAACGTTTCCGGGATCAGGGCCATCCGCGCAACCTGACCATGCTGCATCCGATAGCGGCGGGTGACATGTATGGCGTCAAGGGGATCGACCATATTGCGCAGGATGGCTTGATCGACCGGGTGATTGCAGGATCCTACCCCTCCGGCCCCTCCAGCCTGCCGATGCCCGCGATCTGGCAGATGCTGGTCGAAAACCGGGTGGCGGCCTATAACGTGCCATCGGGCATAATGTTCGACATGCACCGCGACGGCGCGGCGCGCAGGCCCGGCGTGCTGACCAAGGTCGGGCTGGAAACCTTTGTCGATCCCATCCGCGAGGGCTGCGCGATGAATGCGGCAGCGGCGGCGCGCCCGATTGTCAGCCGCCAGAGCTTCAACGGCGAGACCTGGCTGCATTTCCCCAATATACCCCCCGATGTCTGCATCCTGCGCGCCACCACGGCGGATGAGCGTGGCAACCTGACCTATGAACATGAGGGGGCGACCCTTGGCGGGCTGGATCAGGCGATTGCCACCCGGGTCAACGGCGGGCTGGTGATTGCACAGGTCAAGCGGCTGACGGCGGCGGGGTCGCTGCGCCCGCATGATGTTCGGGTGCCGGGGCATCTGGTCGATCTGATCGTGCTGGATCCTGACCAGCTGCAAACCACCGAAACCCCTTATGACCCGGCAATCTCGGGCGATGTGATCGCGCCATGGTCCAGCTTTGCACTGGCCGACCATGGGGTGGACAAGGTGATTGCGCGGCGTGCCGCAATGGAGCTGCGCGCGGGGCAAACCGCCAATCTGGGCTTCGGCATTTCGGCTTTGGTGCCGCGTGTGCTGCTGGAGGAGGGGCGGGCGCAAGCCGTCACCTGGGCGATCGAGCAGGGGGCGGTGGGGGGCATGCCGCTGACCGGGTTCGCGTTCGGCTGTGCCGCCAACGCCGATATGTTCATGCCCTCGCCCAACCAGTTCACCTATTTTCAGGGCGGTGGCTTTGACATGGCGTTTCTGTCGTTTCTGGAGGTGGATGCTGAAGGGAACGTCAACGTGTCCAAGCTGGGGAAAAAGCCCTATCTGACCGCCGGTTGCGGTGGTTTTGTCGACATCACCGCCCATGCGAAGAAGCTGGTGTTTTCCGGGTATTTTGAGGCCGGGGCGGAACTGGAACTGACCGAGACAGCGTTGAAAGTGACCAAGCCGGGCAAGTTCACCAAGATGGTCGAGGCGGTGGAACATGTCACCTTTTCCGGCGCGCGGGCACGGGCAACCGGGCAGGATGTGATCTATGTGACCGAGCGTTGCGTGATCCGGCTGACCGCCTCCGGGCTGGTCGCCACCGAGGTGATGCCCGGCATTGATCCGGCGCGCGACATCGTGGCAGCCTCGGGCGGGCGGGTGCAGATGGCGGCGGATGCGAAAAAGATGCCGGTGGCACTGCTGGGCAAGGGTGCAATGGGGATGGTGTTGTGAGCGGTATTTTTCTGGAGCGGCGCGGGCCGGTGGCAGAGTTGCGGCTGGACAATCCGTCAAGGCTGAACGCCTTTACTCCCGAAATGCTGGGCCAGTTGCAGGTTCACTGCGAAACGCTGGAACTGGCCGCAGAGGTGCGGGTGGTGCTGCTGTCGGCCACCGGCTCCCGCTCTTTCTGTACCGGGGCCGATATCAACGCCTGGGGTGATCTGTCGCCCGGTGATTTCGCCCGCCATTGGGTGCGCGGCGGCCACCGGATTTTCGACCGGCTGGCGCGGTTGCCGATGCCGACGATTGCGGTATTGTCGGGTGTCACGTTCGGCGGAGGTCTGGAACTGGCGGCGGCCTGCGATATCCGGGTAATGGCACCCGGTGCCACGCTGGCTTTGCCCGAAACCGGGGTGGGGATCGTACCGGGCTGGTCGGGCACCCAGCGGCTGGCGCGGTTGCTGCCGGAGCCGGTTTTGAAAGAAATGGCGCTGTTTGGCCGCCGGTTGACGGCCGACCGCGCGCTGGCGCTGGGTTTTGTGGCCGAGGTTTCGCCTGATCCGCTGGGGGCCGCCGAGGATATCGCCACAAGGATGCTGGGCACCTCGCCGCGCGCTGCCGAAGTGGCCAAGGCGATGATCCATGCTGCGGTCGGCGAGGACCGCGCGGCGATGATCGAAATGCTGGGCTCGGGCATGATTGCCGCCACCGACGACCGCAATGAAGGGGTCGCCGCCTTTCGCGCCAAACGCAAACCGGATTTTTCGGGGAAATAAGATGAATGAACTGACGCTGATCCCCGCCACCGGCATTGCCCTGCCTGCCACCCCCTTTGCCGGGCGTCATCTGATCGGCGGGCAATGGGTGGGCAGTGCCGAAAGCTTTGAGCGCTTCTCCCCCGCCCATGGTGTGCTGGTCAGCCGCTCTGCCCAAGGCGGTGCATTCGAAACCGAAGCCGCCATTGCCGCTGCCCGCGCCGCCTTTGATTCTGGTGAATGGAGCCGCGCCCCAGCCAAACATCGCGCCGCCCTGCTGCTGCGGGTCGCTGATCTGATCGAGGCGAATGTGGAGCGTATCGCCCTGATCGAAACGCTGGAATCGGGCAAACCGATCACTCAGGCGCGGGGCGAAGCGGCGGGGGCCGCCGATCTGTGGCGCTATGCGGCGTCGTTGGCGCGCACCTTGCAGGGCGACAGCCACAACGCGCTGGGCCCCGACATTCTGGGGGTGGTGATCAAGGAACCCATCGGCGTGGTGTCGATCATCACGCCATGGAATTTCCCGTTCTGGATCCTGTCGCAAAAGCTGCCATTCGCATTGGCGGCAGGCTGCACCTGCGTGGTCAAACCATCGGAAATGACGCCATCTACCACGGTCATCATGGGCGAATTGCTGTTGCAGGCGGGGCTGCCCGCCGGGGTGGTCAACATCGTGCTGGGTTTTGGCCAGCCGGTTGGCGCTTTGATGGCCAGCCATGATGACGTGGATATGGTGACGTTCACCGGGTCAACGGCGGTGGGCAAGGCGATCTCGGTTGCCGCCGCTGCCACGCTGAAAAAGGTGGCGCTGGAACTGGGCGGCAAGAACCCGCAGCTTGTATTCCCCGATGCCGATCTGGCCTCAGCCGCCGATGCCGTTGTGTTTGGCACCTATTTCAACGCCGGCGAATGCTGCAATTCGGGCAGCCGGGCGATTGTGCATGAGGATATCGCGGTCGAGTTTGCGGCAAGGGTGGTCGCCTTGTCGTGCAAGGTGGCTTTCGGCGATCCATTGGACCCGGCGACGCAGGTGGGCGCGATCATCTCTCCCGCGCATCAGGGCAAGATTGACAGCCATGTGCGGGCGGCCGAAGCGGCTGGCGCGCGGGTGGACCTGGGCGGCGGGTTCCTGACCGTGCCGGGACTGGCCGGGCAGTTTTATCAGCCGACCGTACTGTCGGGCGTGACGCCCGATATGGCGGTCGCGCGGGATGAGGTGTTCGGCCCGGTGCTGTCGATCCTGACATTCCGCACCATGGATGAGGCGATAGCGCTGGCCAATGACGCCGATTATGGCCTGTCGGCGGGAGTGTGGAGCGAGAATATCCATACTTGCCTGGCGGTTGCGCGCCGGGTGCAGGCGGGTACGATCTGGACCAACACCTGGATGGATGGCTACCCCGAACTGACCTTTGGCGGGTTCAAACAGTCGGGGCAAGGGCGTGAGTTGGGCCGCTATGGGCTGGAGGAGTTTGTCGAGGTGAAAACCCTGACGATGCGGGTGGGCCGGACCCGTGCCAACTGGGTGCGGGGCTGACCGTGGCCCCCGATGTCCTTATCATCGGATCGGGCATGGGTGGCGCCACTTTGGCGGCGGCGCTGGCACCATCGGGTCGGCGGATCGTGATCCTGGAGCGGGGGGAAAAGCTGGAACCCAGCCCCGAGGCGCGGTCTGATGTGGCGATCTGGGGGCGGGGGCATTACCGCCCGAAAGAACTTTGGCTCGACGGGGCAGGTGAAGCTTTCAACCCCGGAAATTATTACTATGCCGGGGGCAATTCCAAATTCTACGGCGCCGTGCTGGCCCGCTATCGCGCGCAGGATTTCAGCCCGATGCGCCATATGGGCGGCACCACGCCGGGCTGGCCCATAAGCTATGACGAGATCGAACCTTGGTATCAAACGGCCGAGGATTTCTATCAGGTGCGCGGCGCTTTGGGGCAGGATCCGTCAGAGCCTGCCCATTCCGGGCGCTACAATTTTCCGCCCGTCCCCGATGAACCCTGCATCGCCGACTTCCGGGCGCGGCTGACCCGCGCCGGGGTCCATCCGGCATCGCTGCCACTGGGGGTGGATATCGAGCGCTGGCTGGCGGGCGGCAAGACCCCGTGGGATGCCTTTCCCGGCTGTACCGAGGGCAAGCTCGATGCCGAAACCGTGGGGCTGGCCAATGCCTTGCAGCACCCCAACGTGACGCTGTTGACAGGGGCGATGGTGACGCGGCTGGTGGCGGGAGCAGCCGGAATTGAACGGGTGGAATTTACCCGGGCCGGCAAGGCGGAAACCATTTCAGCGCCGGTGGTGGTGCTGACGGCGGGGGCGGTGAATACGGCGGTGCTGTTGCTGCGCTCGGCCGATGCGGCGCATCCGACCGGTCTGGCCAATTCATCCGATCAGGTCGGCCGCAATTTCATGAATCACAACCTGTCGGCGGTGCTGGCGATCCACCCCTTGCGGGTCAACACCTCGGTCTATCAGAAAACCCTGATGGTCAACGATTTCTACCTGACCGGCGGGCCGGGGGGTGAACCGCTGGGCAATATCCAGCTTTTGGGCAAGATCTCCGGCCCGATCCTGCAATCGGACACTCCGATGCCGCTTGCATTGGCGCGCTGGGTGTCGCGCCATGCCATCGACGTGCTGGCGATGAGCGAGGATCTGCCCAATCCCGACAGCCGGGTAACGCTCAAGGAGGATCAGATCGTGCTCGACTGGCAGCGGTCGAACTGGCCCGCGCATCTGGCGCTGGTGGCGCGGCTGAAGGCGGTGCTGCGCAAGGCGGGCTACCCCATCCTGCTCAGCAAGGCGTTTGACCGCCGCACCCCGTCGCATCAGATGGGTACGGCGCGGATGGGCCACGATCCGCGCGCATCGGTGGTCAACCCCTATGGCCAGAGCCATGATCTGGGCAATCTTTACATCGCCGATGCCTCGGTTCTGCCAACCTCTGCCGCAGTCAATCCGGCTTTGACGATTGCGGCTTTGGCGCTGCGCACGGCGGATCATATCCTGCGGGGGGCGACATGAAGGTTGCGCTTGTCACCGGCGGGCAACAGGGCATCGGCCTTGGGGTGGCGCTGGCGCTGGCCCCCCTGGGCTTTCGGATCGCCCTTGCCGCCGATGTGCCCGCCGACAGCCCGGCGGTGGTCGAGGCGCTGAGTGCCATTGGCAATGGCGCGCGGTACTATCGCCACGATCTGCGCAACCTTGATGGGATTGACCGGGTGCTGGACACGGTGGAGGCAGAGCTTGGGCCGGTCACCACGCTGATTTCCAACGCCGGTATTCCCTCGGTGCGGCGCGGCGACATGCTGGAAGTCTCGCCCGAAGCCTTTGATCTGGTGCAGGATATCAACCTGCGCGGCGGGTTCTTTCTGGCGCAGGCGGTGGCGCGGCGAATGCTGGCCCGTGATAATATGGCGCGCGAGGGGGACTATCGCTCGATGGTGTTCATCACCTCGGTCTCTGCCGAAATGGTGTCGGTGGAACGGGCGGAATATTGCATATCCAAGGCGGGGGCGTCGATGATGGCGCGGCTGTTTGCCACCCGTCTGGCCCCCTATGACATCGGCGTCTACGAACTGCGCCCCGGCATCGTGGAAACCGGAATGACGGCGGGGGTGCGCGACCGCTACACCGCGCTGATCGAGGGTGGTCTGGTGCCGGCCGGGCGCTGGGGGCAGGCAGCGGATGTGGGGTTGGTGGTGGTGCCGATGGTCACCGGGCAAATGGCTTTTGCCACCGGGGCAGTGGTGGCGGTGGATGGCGGGCTGTCGATTGCGCGGCTGTAGGGGGATGAAACTGCGCGATAGTGGAACTGCTGACCTCCCTTGCTTTTTGCCGGATTTGACCCGCGCCGAATCCGGTAGCGCCTGCCTGCCCCTTGGCAGGCGCTATAGGGCGCGCCCGCCCAGGCAGGCGCTGCCGGATTGGGACCGCCCGGATTGCCCCACCCCCCTTGGCCTCCGGCTCGCGCCTCCAGCCAATCGGACCGATCAAGCCTCCACTGGAGGCTTGCCCAGGCGGTCCTCTGGTGCCCGGTTTTCAAGGGCGGGTTGGCCGCAGCCAAGGACGACTTGCACCACCACCAGAACATAGTTGGGCAACGACATGAAACTGCAAGATAAATACGATTTCGTCATCGTCGGCGGCGGCCCGGCGGGCTGCGTGCTGGCGCGGCGGCTGGTGGATACCGGCGCGGTGTCGGTGCTGCTGCTGGAGGCCGGGCCAAGTGACTGGAACCCCTTGCTGCATATCCCCGCCGGGTTCACCAAGCTGACCGGCACCTCGCATTCCTGGGGCTATGAAACCGTGCCGCAACCGGGACTGAACGGCAAGAAAGTCTGGTATCCGCAAGCGCGGGTGCTGGGCGGCGGATCGTCGATCAACGCCCAGCTTTATACCCGGGGCAACAAATGGGACTATGACAACTGGGCGGCGCATGGCTGCACCGGCTGGTCATATGACGAGGTGCTGCCCTATTTTCGCCGGGCCGAGGATAACAGCCGCTATGCCGATCCCTATCACGGCAGCGATGGCCCGCTGCGCATATCGGATGTGATCCCCCACAAGCTGACGCAGGCCTTTGCCCGCGCGGCGCAACAGGCCGGCATGACCTTCAACCCCGATTTCAACGGGGCGGAGCAGGCGGGGCTGGGTTATTATCAGGTGACCAACCGCGAGGGGCGGCGGTCTTCGGCATCGGTCTGCTATCTGCGCCCGGTGCTGGGGAATGAGCGGCTGACGGTGCAGACCAGCGCCCATGTCGAGCGGATCGAGGTCAAGGGCGGCCGCGCAGTGGCGGTGCATCTGAACGGCCAAAGGATCGCGGCGGGGCGCGAGGTGCTGCTGACCGCCGGGGCCATCGGTTCCCCCCGCGTGCTGCTTCATTCCGGCATCGGCCCGGCGCAACACCTGCGCGAGGTGGGGGTGGATGTGGTGATGGATGCGCCGTTCGTCGGCGAGAACCTGCATGACCATATGGATGTGTTCGTGGTCAGCGAATGCAGCGGCAACCATTCGTTCGACCGTTACAAGCCGTGGTACATGTCGGCCTGGGCCGGGCTGCAGTATCTGGCCTTCGGCACCGGCATTCTGGGGTCGAACATCTGCGATGGCGGCGGCTTCTGGTATGCCGATGCCAGCGCCCCGGCCCCCGATATCCAGTTCCACTTTCTGCCCGGGTCGGGGCTGGAGCACGGGCTTGCGCCGATCCGGAACGGCGTCACCCTCAACTCCGCCTTCCTGCGGCCCCGCTCACGCGGGCGGGTCCGGCTGAAATCGAAAGACCCCCGCGCGAAAGTGCATATCGACCCGAATTACTGGGGCGACCCCTATGATGTGAAAATCTCGATCGAGGGGTTCCGGCTGGCGCGGCGGATCATGGCGCAGGATGCTTTCAAACCTTTCATCAGCGGTGAGGCCCATCCGGGTGCCGGCGCCCAAAGCGATGATGAGATCAGGGAATATGCCTTTCGCCATGCCAAGACCGATTACCATCCGGTCGGGTCGTGCAAGATGGGGGCGGCGGATGATCCGACCGCCGTTGTGACGCCCCGGTTGCAGTTCAAGGGGATCGAAGGGCTGCGGGTCTGTGACAGCTCCACCATGCCGTTCATCAATTCGTCCAACACCAACGCCCCCACCATCATGATCGCCGAAAAGGCGGCAGACATGATCCGCGCCGATCATGGCCTCTGACGTGCCGATGCCAGCACCATGAAACGCCCCACCATCATTGATGTGGCCAAAGCTGCCGCCGTATCGAAATCCACGGTGTCGCTGGTGCTGCAAAACAGCCCTTTGGTGCGCCCGGCCACCCGCGTGTTGGTGGAGCAGGCGATGGCGGCGCTGGGCTATGTGTATAACCGCGCCGCCGCCAACCTGCGCCAAAGCAATACCGGGCTGATCGGGCTGGTCATCAACGACCTGCGCAACCCGTTTTTCACCGAATTTGCCACCTCGGCCCAGATGGAGTTTTCGCGGCAGGGCTTTGCCACGGTGATCGCCAACACCGCCGAGGATCCGGCACTGCAGGCGCAGGTGGTCGGCTCGATGATCGAACACGGGGTGGCGGCGCTGGTAATCTCGCCGACCTATGGCGACGAGTGGTCGTTCGATGCGCTGCTGCGGGCCGGGGTGCCGGCGCTGCAGGTGCTGCGGCAGGTGGACAGGCGCGCAGCCTTTCCCTTTGCCTCGTTCGACTATGTCGAGGGCGGGCGGCTGGCGACGCGGCATTTGCTGGCCGGTGGTGCACGGCGGGTAGCCTTTGTCGGCGGGCTGGAGGGGCGACCCATCACGCAAGAACGGATGGCGGGGTATCTGGAGGTGATGGCGGCGGCGGGTTTGCCACCGCATGTGATCCCCGCCACGCCGTCGCCACAGGCGATGCACGCCACCTCGTCGCCACAGGCGATGCACGCCACCTCGTCGCCACAGGCGATGCACGCCACGCCGTCGCCACAGGCGATGCACGCCACGCCGTCGCCACAGGCGATGCACGCCACCTCGTCGCCACAGGCGATGCACGCCACCTCGTCGCGCGCCTTTGGCCGCGATCTGGCGTTGACGCTGTGCCGCGATGGCACCGGGCTTGACGCAGCGCTGTGCTTCAATGATCTGGTGGCGCTGGGGATGCAGGCAGGCTTTGCGCAAGCGGGGCACCGGGTTGGCCGCGATTTCCGGCTGGTCGGGTTCGACGATATCGAAGAGGCGGCGCTGGGCTGGCCCAAGCTCAGTTCGGTGCGGTGCAACGTGGCGGAGTTTGGTCGCAACACCGCCGCCGCGATGCTTGGCTGGCTGGTCGGGGGCATTGTGCCCCCGGCGGTGTCGCGGGCCGAAGTGGCGCTGATGGTGCGCGGGTCAAGTGACCCCGCGGTGGGATGAAAGGAAAAGCTGATGCTGAAACATTGCGTGTTCCTGTCGGTTCGCCCCGATGCTGCAAGTGAAGTGCAGGCGGCGATGGCCCTGCTGGCGGGGCTGATGGCCAAAGTGCCGGGGATGGTGGATTTCGCCCATGGCCCGAACCGGGACTATGAGCGGCTGTCGGCGGCCTATCCCTATGGTTTTGTCATCAGCTTCACCGACCGTGCCGCCCATCTGGTCTATGAACGCCATCCCGACCACGTGGCCGCCGGGGGCATGCTGGTTGCCGCCTGCACTGGCGGCATCAGAGGGATCATGGTGGCCGATCTGGAGGTTGCCGGGTGATCTTCACCTATCTTGGCACCACGTCCACCGCCTGTGCGCTGCGCTGCCTGCCAGATCCGCGCAGCACCCCCTTGACCGGGGCAACATCGAAATAATCGCGGCCAAAGGCCACTTCGATATGGTCGGCCCCGACCCGCGTGGCGTTGGTCGGATCATAGTCGATCCACCCGGCTTGCGGGCCGCACCAGGCGCGAACCCAGGCATGCATCGCATCCGCCCCTTCCAGCCGCGGCTTTCCGGGCGGCGGCGAGGTGCGCAGAAAGCCGCTGACATAGCCCGCCGGGATGCCAACACCCCGCAGACAGGCGATCATCACATGACTGAAATCCTGACACACGCCGTGGCGCTTTTCAAACGCCTCGGCCACCGGGGTATCAACTTCGGTGGCATCGGGATCAAAACGCATGTCGCGGTGCAGGCTGGCCCCGATGGCATCCATCAGGCCGGCGGCAGTTTGCCCCGGAGATTGCAGGTCGCTTGCATAAAGGCTCATTGCGGCGCTCACCGGAACGCGCGGCGAGGCGGCGCGGAAATGCACCGGCGACAGCGGGTCAAGCGTGGTTTGCGCTGCGAGTGCGGCTGCCAGTTCGGCAACGCCCAGCGATGGGCCGATGGGCATGGGCATTGCCCGTTCCACCCGTGCGGCAAGCCGCAGCAGGATATGGTGATGCGCCCCCCCGAGGGTGAACGACACCGCATGATTGCCAAAGAAATCAAGGGCGTCTCTGCGATCCTCTGGCGATGGGCCGATATCGATATGTCCGGCCACCAGGCGCTGAACGCGCGGGCGCGTCACCGGCAGCAGCCGCACCAGATGGCGGCCGCCCACCACCGGGTTGGCAAAGTCATAGCGGATCCGCAGCGCGATATCGTAGGTGACCGGGCGCGGCATCTTGGGGCTATAGCTGATAGGCGCGGGCCAGCGCCGGTGACAGCGCCAGAATGTCGTGGCTGGCCTGGGTCAGCGCGGCACCATCCAGAGAGTCCGGGGTCTGGATCGCCACGGCGGTTTCCACCGCCAGCACCCTGCGCCCGAATTCGCTGAGTTGCCCCGTCTGCGGCCCGCCCGCCAAGGCTTCGGTCTGCGTCCGGATGTCGGCCAGTTGAAACCGCACCGAGCGCGGGTTGTTGCCGTCCAGCGCCAGCAGATCCACCACCGAGGCGCGCTGCGCCGTGACAGCATACCGCTGGCGATGCGTCATCACGCTGTCGCCCAGTTCGATCAGCAGATCCAGCGCCCCATCCGGGGCATCGGGTTCGGCCAGCCGGGCCAACAGGTCGGCCATGGTGGCGCCGCGTTCCAGTGCGCGGCCAATCGTCAGAAACCGCCAGCCGGCGGCGCGGTACATGTTTTCATGAACAAGGCCGGAAAAGCCATTGATCTTGCGTAGCAATATCCCCATGGCCAAAGCGGCGTCACTGCCCGCCACCACAGTTTCAATCATCCGCCCCGTGGATTTATCCAGATCCATCAGCGCGGCCCAGCCATCGACCGAAAACCGGTCGCGGATCTGGCTTGCGGCATTGACAGCGGCAGCGAGTGTGCTGCGCAGGCCGTCGGGCAGCGGTTCCGCCGCATCGACACCGTAGCGCGCCAGCAGGTCGCGCAATTCGACCAGCAGCGGGCCCGGATCGGCACCTGCCTCGGCGCTGCGGGCGTTGTAGGCGCGCACCATCCGCACCACGCATTCCGTCCGCTCGATATAGCGGCCAAGCCAGAACAGGTTGTCGGCGGCACGGCTGGGAAGAGCACCGGGTTCGATGCGGGCAAAGGCCGGGTCGCCGGCGGCAAGCAGGCTGTCGCGCATCACCGGGCGGTCCGACACCACCCAGACATCGGCAACCGATGATCCCAGTTGCATCGCAATGGCCGTGGTATCCTTGCCCGAGCCGATCCTGGCAAAGCCGCCCGGCATCACCCGCCATCCCTGTGCCGTGCGGGCCAGAAACATCCGGATCGTCATCGGGCGTGGCAAAAGCTGGCCGTTTTCCCACTGCGGTGTGGTGGACAAGGTCACCAGTTCCTGGCCCACAAGGCTGCGCGGTGCCTCTGACAGCCAGCTTTGCAGATCACCGCCGCCCTGCATTTTTCCGGCCAGCGCGTAGCGCCCCTGCTGTTCGATCGGCAATCGCGTGGCCAGCGCCGGGCCGATCAGCATGCGGTCGGCATGGGCACGCACATGCGCCGCCTCCTTGGCACCGCCGCACCACCAGGTGGCGATGTTGGGCAAGGCCAGCGGGCTTCCGGTCAGATGCTCGGCGATCCGGGGCAGAAAGGCCATCAGCGCCTGCATTTCCAGCACTCCGGCCCCCAGCGCGTTGACCATCGTCACCGACCCCTGCCGGATCGCCGACAACAGCCCCGGCGTGCCGATCTGCGAGGCCTCGTTCAGTTCCAGCGGGTCGCTCCACGCCGCATCCATCCTGCGCCACAGCACATCAATCGGCGAAAGGCCATTGACCGTGCGCACCTGCACCGCACCATCCTGCACCGTCAGATCGCCGCCTTCCAGCAGCGGCAGGCCAAGGTAGCGGGCGATATAGGCCTGTTCGTAATAGGTATCGGTCATCGGCCCCGGGGTCAGGATGCCGGCGCGGCCATTGCCTGCGCTGCCAAGCCCATCCAGCGCCGCGCGAAAGGCCCCAAAGAACCCCGCCAGCCGCAATACGTTGCTGGAGCGGTACAGGTCGGCAAAGCTGCGCGAACAGGCTATGCGGTTTTCCAGCGCAAACCCGGCACCCGATGGTGCCTGCGTCCGGTCGCCGAGCACCCACCAGCGGCCATCGGGGCCGCGCCCCAGTTCGAATGCGATGAAATGCAGGAAATGGCCGGATCGGGGCTGAACTCCGACCAGCGGGCGCAGCCACTCCGGATTTTCCGCCACCAGATCGGCGGGCAACAGACCCTGTGCCACCAGCCGGTTATCGCCATACAGATCGGCAACCACCTGTTCCAAGAGATCGGCGCGCTGCACCAGCCCTGCCGCGATTGCCGACCATTCCGCCTCGGCCAGCACCACCGGCAGCGGTCTCAGCGGCCAGTCGCGGCTTTCGCCGCCGAACTGGCGAAAAAACACCCCGGATTCGCGCAGATATTGCGTGCCTCGGGCAAAATCGGCGACCAGCTCCGCCGGGTTGCGTGATGCCAGATGGTGGAGCACGCCATCCCAGACCGGTCGCATCCGGCCCGTCGGATCCACCAGTTCATCAGGAACACCGGCAAGGGGCCGGTAATCCGCCAGGATCCGGTCAGCGGCTTGCGAGGGCTGGGTCACGCTCACTCTGGCATCCTTGTTGCCGGGCAGTCCGCGCTGTCATAGCCCCGGATGCCGCCGCAGGTCGAGGGTCATCGGAAAATCGGGGTGCGGATGTTCCGGCACCGGCTCGTATGGCCCCGGGCTGTGGCCGCTGGGTTCAAACCGCGCCAGCCGCCGCGCCTCGGCCTCATTGCCGTTGACGGGAAAGGTGTCATAGCTGCGCCCCCCCGGATGGGCGACGTGATAGGTGCAGCCGCCAATGGCGCGGCCTGACCAGCGATCATAGATGTCAAAGGTCAGCGGCGCGTTGACCGGCAATACCGGGTGCAGCGCCAGGGGCGGGGCCCAGGCCTTGTAGCGCACTCCCGCCACCGCAACCCCGCGCGTCTCGGTCTGCCACAGCGGCACCAGACGGCGGTTGGCGGTAACGGTGTAGCGGCCCGGGTCGGTCGTGGTCAGCTTGACCTGCAGGCGTTCCACCGAACTGTCGGTATAGCGAACGGTGCCGCCGATCGCCCCGGTTTCGCCCAGCACATGCCACGGCTCCAGCGCCTGCCGCAGTTCCAGCCTGACCCCCTCAACCGCCAACTCGCCGCAGAAGGGAAAGCGGAATTCGGCCTGCGCCTCG
>Ga0163144_10011943_pt1 | contig 18318 bp, 10 predicted proteins | sample OliLak19BULKMAT1_FD_123175 | JGI IMG/M metagenome (GOLD analysis project Ga0163144, IMG submission 123175) | Freshwater microbial mat bacterial communities from Lake Vanda, McMurdo Dry Valleys, Antarctica - Oligotrophic Lake LV.19.BULKMAT1 | ecosystem: Environmental > Aquatic > Freshwater >... | reverse complement strand
TCAGGAAAAAGTCGTGGTTGAACACCCACTCGCGCCCGTTCAGGTCGTTGAGGCTGACGATTTGGAATAATTCACCGTCGATATACCAGCGGATGGCGTCCACATCCCAGTCAATCGCGTAGATGTGGAAATCATCGGCGTAATCAACATCGCTGGTGAGTCCACTGCCGCCGATGCCGTTCCCGCCCGAATAGCCGGGGCCGTGAATCGTCCCATAGACGATGCGTGGCTCTTTACCGACGTTTTCCATAATGTCGATTTCACCGCTGCCGGGCCAACCGACTGTGCCAAAATCTGCGCCCAACATCCAGAGCGCAGGCCAGATACCCTGTCCACGCGGGATTTTGAGGCGGGCTTCAATGCGGCCATAGGTGAACTCCATCTTGCCCATCGTCACGATACGCGCCGAGGTGTACTCACACGCCCCGTAATGGCACGAATAATCGCTGGGGTTTTCTTGAATCGCGTTGATGGCAAGATTGCCTTGCCCGTCCAGCGAGGCGTTCTCTACGCGGTCTGTGTAATATTCCAGTTCGTTATTGCCCCAGCCGTGGCCGCCGATTTCCGCCGTCCAAAATTCGCTGTTGATGGGAGTCCCCGCGTCGCCGTCGAACTCATCTGACCATAACAGAGTCCACTGACGCGAGTCCCAAGTAATGCTGTCGTCAATCACGACGGCCTCCACCACGATTCCACCGTCCACCATCAAGGCTGAGGTATCAGCGACGGTGGTCAGCGCCACATCATCGAAATAGGCCACATGCGCGCCCGCGCCAGCCGGAAAACCGAAGGCATAACCGGAGACTTCATTCAAGCCGAGGCCGTCATCGGGAGCGCCGTTGGGCTGGAAGTCTGTGCGGCGCTTGAACAACTCAAACGGGATGGTGAATTGCACCCAGCCGCCGAAATCGTCGGTCAGGCGATAATACCAACGCTCGGCGGTATCGCCGGGGCCGCTGCGATTGTCAAAAATATCCATCTGGATGATGCCGTCGGTTTCCGTCCCATAAAGCCAGAAGCTGACCGCGTTATAGGCCGTCCAGTCTTGACTCGTCCACTCCACGCCATCGGTGAAGGCGTGGGTGAATCCGCCCCATGAGCCGATGTCATACGCCACCGCCAGCACATTGTTGACTGATTCGTTTTTGCCGGGGACGGCCATCTTGGAGAACGGCGCGAGTTGGCGTACCGATAGGGCGGTATTCTCGCCGGTATCGCCCCACGCCACGAATCCGACGCCGCTGCCATCGGGGGCGAAGGTCATATTGAATGCACTCTCAAAATCATCGACCACTAAATCGGCGCTATCTTGCGCCGCCGCCGGTGTGAGCGCCAGTGCCAACAATAGCACGCTCAGCAGCATCCCCAGACCTTTTCTAAAAACCGACATCATCCTATCCTTTTCAATGCTAAACCCTATCGAACTGGCGGCTTTAGAGGTTATGAGAGCGCTCTCAGAGCCAGTTAACGCAAACTATGACACAGAATCAGAATTTTGACCACTGCCGTTGATGTTCGGCTTTTGTTATATTGGGTGTACAGAAAATCAAAGTTCGTTAAGATTGTTTTGTCAGTTAACTAACGGCGGATTAGCGAGGATAGACCTGTGAGAAAAACACTATTACTGGGATTGGTTTTGTTGATTTTTAGCATCGGCGTCAGCGCACAGGCGGAGGCTGCCACCATCATCAGCGGTTTTGACGTGAATGGCATGGACGGCTGGTGGACGTATAGCGACGACACCGGCACGACTTTCACTGCCACTCTAGACCAAGAGGTGGTCTATGACGGGGCAAATTCGCTGCGGATGGAAGTCTCGGCGGTGGCGGGCGGATTCGCTGGGGCTGGTTTTGATTTTGGCACGCCGTTCGATTGGCGCGAGGGCGAGGGGATTGTCTTTCAAATCCGCGCCTCTACTCCGGGCATTCCGGTAGCGTTTGTGCTGCATCTGCGTGATGAGACTCAGACTTCACAGATGACACCGGGGATTAGCCCATTCGCCTCGGTCTTTACGACCCCCGAAGGCAGCGAATCCGACTGGGTAGAAGTCACGTTGCCGTGGGATAGTTTTCAGCGCCTTTTCTGGATGGGCGACGCCGGTATCACCGAATTTACCGCCGAGTCGGTTAGTTCGTTTGAAATCGCCTTTGAAGGTTTGGACGACGGGACGAACGCGGGAACACTCTGGTTTGACAACATCCGCGTCATCTCGGAAGTAGACCTGAACCAGCCACCCTCGTATGCCGAGGTGCGCGGCTCGATTCAGCCCGTGCGCGTCAACAATCTGGGCTATCGCCCTGCCGACCACAAGCCGTTCATTACCAACCAAGATTTTCAAACCTTCAACATCGTTGATGACGCCACTGGCGAAGTCGTGTTCACTGGCGAAGGCGAGTTCTACTGGGGCTTTGACGCAGACAGCCAATCGGAGGTCTATCAAGGTGATTTTGGAGACTTCCAGACCCCCGGCACATATCGCGTGGTGATTGATGGGGTAGGCGAGAGCTATCCGTTCGACATCGCGGATGATGTATACGCAGAAGGTTTGTATGTCGGCACACGCGCCCTGTACCTCCAGCGCAGCGGAATCGCCATTGATGACGCGACCATCAGCGGCGTGACCTTGCAGGCCGCCCACCTCGCTCCCGCAGTGCTATGGGATGAGCCAGACAGCGCCCCGATGGATGTCAGCGGCGGGTGGTATGACGCTGGCGACTATGGGCGCTATATCCCGACGGGGACGTTTGCCGTCAACCAATTGATGCTGGCTTATCACGCCAACCCGGGTTTGTTCCCTGATGGGTCGCTGGACATCCCCGAAAGTAGTAACGGCGTCTCTGACCTGTTGGACGAAATCCGCTGGGAATTAGAATGGCTGCTCAAGATGCAGCGCGAGGACGGCGCGGTACACCATAAAGTGACGACCCGCAGCTTCCCCGGTTATGGCACATTGGCGCAGGATGACACGGCGCAGATGTTCGTGTTCGGCGTGTCGAGCGCGGACGCGGCCTATTTTGCTGGTGCGATGGCGCAAGCCTCTGTCACTTATGCTGAGGTTGACCCCGCGTTTGCCGCCCAGTGTCTTGAGGCGGCGGTGCGGGCGTGGGAATGGCTCTCACAACACCCTGAGCAGTTTCCGACGGGAGGATTCCAGAATCCGCCAGTTGACGAGTACCCGATGCAGGGCGGCTATGACTTTGTAGGCGTCGAAACCATGCCGCGTATGTGGGCGACGGCGGAATTGTTCAAAGCGACGGGCGACCCCGCTTATCAAGAGGCGTTCGCGGGCTTCTTCACCGGATTCGACGGCGGCCAAGCGATGTCTTGGGCGAATTTCTATCCGATGGCGCTATATGCCTACCTGACCAGCGACGGCGCGGACGCCGATTTGACCGCACAAGTAGCCGCCACCTTCCAAGCGCAAGCCGCCGAAATCCTTAGCGTCACCGAAATGTCCCCTTATCAGATCGCGCTCAACGACAGCGTAGAAGGTTACTACTACGTTTGGGGGTCGAATCAGGTTGCGCTGGCGCACGGCCTGTATATGATGATGGCCTCAGAGTTGTTCCCAGACAGCGATTACAGCGCGGCGGCGAAGGCGCAGGTCGATTATCTGTTTGGCCTCAATCCGCTGGCGTATACGTATGTCGGCGGCGTTGGCGAAAATTCGGTGTTGTACCCGCATCACAACGTCAGTTTCCACTATCAGTCGTCTATCCCCGGTTTCGTGACTGAGGGGCCGAATAGTCAGGGCGCGGGCGGCGATGCCGTCCTGATTGCGCTGCGCGAATCGGGCGCGCCCGCCTCACACAGCTATATCGACAATTGGGACTCGTGGGCATCCAATGAGCCGACCATCGACGCCAACGCCACCTTCACCGCGCTGATGGCCTACCTGTCGAAGTAGCCCCATCCCATATCGTAGGGGCGACCCACGGGTCGCCCTTCCGGTTTATCGTATGAACTATCGTAGAGGCGACCCACGGGTCGCCCTTCCAGTTTATCGTATGAACGGTTGGCGGATGACCGTTTTGATCTTTTCCGGCGCGACTTTGCGCGGGTCGCTCAGGTAGATTTCGTGATGTCTCTGACCCAATCTCCAACCGTTTTCCTCAATGTGCTGATGTAACCGCGCCACTGTCGGGCCTTCTGTGTTATACGACCCCAAGTGCATAATCTGCACCGCTTCGCCCTCGTGATACGCCTCAAACCGAACCTGTTCTAATGCCGCTGAAGGTTTTTTCTTGCCGACGATTTTGCACGATTTTGCATGTTTTTGCACGATTTTGCATGTTTTTGCACGATCTTGCATGTTTTTGCACGATCTTGCATGTTTTTGCACGATGTTACACGGTATCGCGGCGCGTCCCTAAAACCAATCCGACCACGAACGCCGATGCGCCCGTAACCAGTGTGACGCCCAGCATAATCAGCCCTTGTTTCCGGCGTTTTGGCGGGGCGATGATGATGGTTGAAGTCCCCTTGCGCCCGGTCATATACAGGCGATTTGCAGGCGGGCGATTGACGGGTGGCCGCCACGTCCGTTCATACTTTGAGCGTTTGTTCAGCTTGGTGATTTTATGGGCGGGGAGCATACCGGCTTGGGCGCGTGCTTCGGGCGTGACTGCGACGGCGTTATTGGCTGGCGTGATGAGTGAGCCGTGTCGGCGTGCATATACTTGCGTGAATTCCGCGCCGAATAACAGGATTTGCGCCGAATAAAAAATCCAGATCAGGATGATGATGAGCGAACCAGCCGCCCCATACGTCGAAAGCACGCCGCTTCTGCCCAAGTAAATCCCCAGAACCGCTTTACCCACCGCGAACAGGATTGAGGCCAATATCGCGCCGCCCCAGACATCATGCCAGTGAATTTTGGCGTCCGGTAAGACTTTGTAGATGATGGCGAACAACAACGCGATGAATGCCAGCGAGATCACCAAATCCAAGATCTGAAGGAAGGGGCCGGTGTCAGGAGACAGCGTAAGCAAGAGTTGATGGACATAGGTGATAAAAGAACTCAGGATTAACGAGACCAGCAACAGGAACCCGACCCCCAACACCATACCGAAGGCGAGGACGCGGCTTCGGATGATGCGGCCAATACCGATTCCCGGCTTCACTTGCACGCCCCAGACCGTGTTTAACGCATCTTGAAGCTGCCCGAACACGCCGCCCGCGCCGATCAGAAGCGCGATAGCGCCGATGATGGCCGCGATGATGTTATCTGAAGGTCTGCTGGTGTTTCGGATGAGTTCTTGAACCATATCAGCGGCTTGACTGCCGACTAAGCCGCGAAGCTGCTCATCAAGCTGCCCCTGTACCGCTTCACGTCCGGCGATCATGCCCGCGATAGCGATCACGACGATCAGGAATGGGGCGATTGAAAAGGTCGTATAGTAGGCTAACGCAGCGGCCAACCGGGGCGCACGATCTTTATTCCACTCTTCGAACGTCTCTTTGATGAGTGGAATAAACTCTTTGACTCTGGACATGATTCCCCTATAGTCATCTGTTTTCCTACATCAATTTTGTAACTTATCTCTATTATACCAGCCACGCTCTAGGCGTCATCAGTCGGCGTACCTATATTTGGTAGCCGCACAAATTGATCTTGGCTCATGTTCAGACTGTGTGAAATGATTACCAATGTAGGGACGCCCTTCTGGGCGTCCGCCTGTTCCGAAAACGGACGGCAAGAATGCCGTCCCTACAATCAATACCTTCGCCAAAATCCGATTGATACCATCCATCATCAGCGGACGCGGCAGGCCGTGTCCCTACAATAAAAACCCGTCACGGGAGAATTTGTAGGGACAACGCCCGCGTCGTCCGTGATAATCAAAATTGGCGAAGGTATTGACAATTGGTCGTCATTTCACCCCGTCTGAACATGAGCCTTGATCTTTAATGGGCGGGGGAGTAACCCCGCCCGATTGGTTTTGGCCTTAACCTGTTGGGTCAGTGTTGGTTGCCACCGGAGCAGGTGTGCTGCTTGGCGCTAGAATCGCCGTCGGTAAGGGCGGGTTGGTCGCTGTCGGTGGGACGCTGGTCGGCGGTATATTCGTCGGCGGGCGATTGGTGGCTGGTTGCTGAGTCGCCCCCGGTACAGGTGTAGAGGTCGGGGCGCTGGGGGTTCGGGTTACGACCACCACTGGGGCGGGCGGCACGGTCATGACCGGTTCAATCGTCGCGCCCGCCGGATTATCTGTTGCGCCGAGTGTGTTAGATACCCATGCCGTGCCGCCGCTGGGTAGTTCAATCAGATACCACGTCCCGCTTTGCGCGATGATGGGGAAGGTGTCGCCTTGTTTGGCCGTGCCTGCGACGGCGTAATTCGTCCCCGGCCCTGTCCGCAGATTGACTGATTGTCCCGTGATGGTGATGGTCGCACGGACGCCATCAAACGCACGGGCGCAACGGAAGCCGATGGTCGGTTGCGCGGTTTCTGGGTGGACATTGGCGCGGTCTGCGCTCTTGAGGAGGTCGGTGTCGCTATCCATCCATGAGCCGCCGCGTGTTACACGGTCTCCGAAGCCGTCTGGTTTTTCGCGCCCGTCACCAGCGATATACGGGTAAGCGCTATACAAGCTGCTCGTCCATTCCGAGACGCTACCACTCATATCCAGCGCCCCGACCCATGACGCGCCCCCCGGAAGCGTCCCGACGCCAACACGCGCTTCTCCTTCAGTCCAGTTATGGACGGCGTTTTCATCAACCCATTCACTCCCCCACGGGTAGGTCAAGCCGTCTGTGCCGCGCCCGACATATTCCCATTGGGCTTCTGTCGGTAGGGTTGCGCCGCGTGTGATGCAGAAATCTCGCGCCTCAAACCATGTCACATGGATGAGCGGATGGTCGGCGGGGTCGGTGTCCCCTGCGCTCTCGGCTCTCAGCCCGGCGAGACGGTCAAAATCGCCCCGCGTGACCTCGGTCTTGTCCACCCAGAACGGCGCATCGAAGCACATTTCATGCTCAGGCTGCTCGTCATTATCGCCAGAATCGTCGCCCATCATGAAGCAGCCGGGCGGGATGAGTACCATCGTGATGCCATCCTCAAAGGTCTGTTCCACCGGTTGCCAATCGCCGTTGGCGCTGATTCGCACGTTAGAGATGGTTTGCATAACGGCGGTCATATCAGGGGGTTGGGTCGCGGTGGGGATAGGCGTCGGCGTTGGGGTGAAAGACGGCGTGTGAGTCGCCGTAGGAGTCGCCGTCGCGGTGGCAGTAGGCGTAGGTGTGAAGGTCGGCGTGGGTGTGAAGGTGGGGGTCGGCGTCCAGAGCGTGGCCGTCGCGGTCTGCCCCTCAAAGTAAATGGCGGTTATCTCCGCCTGTACGGTTTCGCCGAAGTTCGGGGTATAGGTCGGAGTCCACGCCGTCGCGGTCAAAGTCGCGCCTTTGTCCAGTGTGGCGATGGCGGCCTGTCGTGCGCTGAGAGTCGCGATGTCCGTCGGTTGAACTGTATCGGTTGGGCTTGGCGTATTCGTGAGCGTTGGCTCTGGTGTCGAGGTCGCTGATGGTTCAGGTAAAGCTGTCGCGGTATCGGTCACTATAGGAGACTGCTCAAGCGTATCAGTGGCGCTGATTAGGGCGGACGCTTCGGTTATATCTGGTTTAGCGGTTTCTGTAGCGGTGGGTACGGCGGTGTCTGTGTTGAGAATCTCAATCGCGCCAGAGGAGGTCGCTGTAAAAGCATCTGCAACACGAGTTGGGGTCATCAGACCGGAAAGCATCGGCCATCCCAATACGGCTGCCAAGACGACAATCGTCAAGACAACGCCTGCGATAATGCCCGGCTTCAGGTTGCCGCGTTTGGGCGCTTGAGGCGTCTCATACACGGTTTGACCGTGCGTGGGCGGCGTAGGTTGGGACGGGGTAGGGGTATGTGCCATGCCGGACGGGCGCGGTTTCACCAGTTTGAAGGTGAAATAATTGGTTGTGTCGGCATGAACCACGTTGATGGCGGCGTTGAAGGCTTGGGCGAACTGCGTGCAGTTGGGGAAGCGGTCAGGCGGGTTTTTCGCCATCGCCCGCGCCATCACCAGCAATAGGCTGGGCGGGACATCTGGGCGGATTGTGTTTAGCGCAGTGGGCTGTTCGTTCTCGATTTTATACCACAACGACGGCACGCTATCGGCCTCAAAGGGCAGCCGTCCTGCTACTAGTTGATAGGCGGTCACGGCCAGCGCGTATTGGTCGGCGGCGGGCGTGAGGTCTTGCTGAGTCCATTGCTCTGGCGGCATATAGCTGGGCGTCCCCATCGCCATATTCGTGCCGGTCAGGTTGGTTGCGCCGGTCAGGAGTTTGGCGATGCCGAAATCGACGATGAACGCTTGCCCCTGATTGTTGAACATGACGTTTTGCGGCTTGATGTCGCGGTGGACGATGCCTTGCAGGTGGGCATAATCGAGCGCGCTGGCGAGATGTTCGAGCAGTAGCCCGACTTCTGGTAAGCTGGCACGCGGGCGGCCTTGTTCTGCGGCCTGTTTGATGCGTTCCGAAAGGCTGCCGCCGGTCAGGTATTGCATGACCACATAGTTGATGTCGCGATCTATCCCGAAGTCATACACCCGCACGATATGGCTGTGTTCAAGATTGGCTGCGGTCTGCGCCTCGCGGATGAAGCGGGTACGTAGTTCCGGGTTATCCGAGCCGAGGTTGATGATTTTTACGGCGACCTCACGCTTGAGGCTGTGGTCATAAGCGCGGTAGACCGCGCCCATTCCGCCTGAGCCGATCAAATCGCGCAGTTCATATTTACCGAGAGTCTGTCCAGTCAATGTGTTGAGCATAATTGGGTCACAATGCGAGTATGTAATAATCTTTGTGATTTTAACCTAGTTCTCATCAGATGGCTTGTTTTCACTCCATACAAAAAATAAACCTATTATCAGTGGCTATATTGACAAAAACTGTACATTAGTTCTGTTATTAGAACATCTGTTTTGTAAGGAAAATGGTTTATGCCGCATGTGCGATTTAGCAGTCACCTACAAAAATTCTTTCCCACCCTCCAACAAAACATCGTTGTAGAGGGAAAAACCGCAGCCGAGGTCGTGGCGGCGCTGAATCAGCGCTACCCCGGCCTCGGCGCATATCTGGTCGATGAACGTGGGGCGTTGCGGAAGCACGTCAATATCTTCATCGGCCAAGACATGCTTGCTGACCGCAAAACCCTACAAGACGCGGTGAGCGACGACCATATCCTTTTTATCATGCAAGCGCTTTCTGGGGGGTAAAACACCATGACCGATGTGATGATTTTAGGGACGCGAAAGGGCTTACTCATCTTTGAGAGAGACGACCTAGCGTGGCGTTTCCGCAGTGAGAGTTTTAAGGCGCAGCCAGTCTCACACGCGACGCTGGACTCGCGCACGGGGACGCTCTGGGCGGCGATTGACCACGGTCATTGGGGCAACAAGTTGCACAGGTCGAATGATTTGGGCGTGACGTGGGCAGAAGTCGCCGCACCGACCTTTCCCGAATCGGCCATCATGTTCACCGGCTTCTCAGAGGGTGACGAGCAACGCGCATCCAAGCCCGCCGTCGTCAGCTATATCTGGCTGATTCAACCCGGCGGACTCGATCAGCCCAACCGTATATATATCGGCACAGAACCCGGCGGCCTGTTCCAGAGCGATGACAACGGCGAGACGTTCCATCTGGTCGAAGGGCTGTGGAATCGCCCAGAGCGTGAGAAGTGGTGGTTCGGCGGCGGGCGTGACCACCCCGGCGTGTGTTCGATTTGCGTTGACCCGCGTGACAGCCGTCACGTCCTGATCGGGATTAGCGTTGGCGGGGTGTATGAAACCCACGATGACGGCGCGACATGGGAAGCCAAAAATAAGGGCTTGTTCGCCAATTACTTGCCCGACGGGTATGCCGAGTTCGGCCATGACCCGCATTTCATGGCGATGTCGCCGTCCAACCCCGATGTACTGTGGCAGCAGAATCACTGCGGCGTTTTCCGTAGCGCAGACAGCGCCCAGACGTGGACGGACATCTCGCAGAAAGGCGGGCCGGTTTATTTCGGCTTTCCGATTGCGTTGGACGCCAAAGACGACCAGACCGCGTGGGTTGTCCCCGCGATTGACGCCGAATATCGCGTGGCGGTAGAGCAAGCGTTGTGCGTGTGTCGGACGGCGGCAAGACATGGACGGCCTTGCGCGAGGGGCTGCCCCAGACTTATGCGTTCGATGTCGTATTCCGCCACGCGCTGGACATTGACGGGGGGCGGCTGGCATTTGGGACGACCACCGGCAACCTGTATGTGTCGGACAATCGGGGTGATACGTGGGAGTGCGTGGGTGGCAATCTCCCGCCGATTTATTCGGTCAGATTTGCGACGGTGTAAGGTGTAAATGGGCGCAGCGTGCTGCGCCCCTACAAATACCGCATATTCGTAGGGGCGACCCATGGGTCGCCCACCCGTCGATAAAATATGCGAATCCCATTTATAGGGTCGTTCGCTATCCATCCATAAACCTGCCGACCCATCGGGGGACATCGCACAGCCGTGATGTCCCCTCTTTTTGGGTTAAATCCGCACCTGTGCATACAATATCTTTAGCATAGATAACATAGGTGGGGGAAACTAAAACTTGGATACGCAAAGACGCCAATTCCAACTCAATGTGCCGGGGCTACTCAAAGTCTTGGCCGAAAACCTATATTCCAACCGCAAGGTCGCCATCCGTGAATTGATACAGAACGCGCACGACAGCATCATGCGCCGCGTGATAGCGAACGGGACGGACATCTCTTTTGGGCCGCGCATCCAACTCCGCGCTGACCCCGCCAACAGCATCCTCACCATCATGGACAACGGGGACGGGATGGACGATAACGACATCATCCAATACCTGACGACCATCGGCAACAGCTACACCCGCGAGGTCGGCAGCACGCTAGAATTTCTGCACCCTGAGCGCGCCAGCGCCCTCATCGGGCAATTCGGGATGGGATTCCTCAGCGCCTTCTTAATCGCCTCAGAGGTCAAACTTTATACGCGCAAAGCGGGCGGGCAGGGCTGGTCATGGTACTGTGATGCCAGCGAATTTTATGAGATGAAACCGGCGGAGGTCGCGTCCGTCGGGACGTTCATCGAACTCAAGCTCAAGCCAGAGGCCGAGCCGTTGTTGAACGCCGATGAGTTGACGCAAGCCGTCCGCCGCTATGCTGATTTCTTGTCCGTGCCGATTTATGTCAATACGCGGGTGCAGCCGGTCAACCTGATGACCCCGCCGTGGGAATCCGACACGCCGGATAAGGCCGTGAAAGAATATCTTGAGCGCACCTTCAATCAGCGCGAGGTGCTGCACACCGTCATCTTGCGCGACCAGATTATCGACCTCGGCCACGATACGCTGACCGTGCCGTTGCGCGGGGTGATGTTCATCCCGCCCAGTTCCGTCGTTTCACTGCGTGAGTACGGCGATGTGATGGTCTATATCCGGCGCATGTTCATCACCGACCAAGAGCGCGATTTGCTCCCGTCATGGGCGCGATTCTTCCGGGGGGTGATTGACTGCGCGATGCTGCAACCGACGGCCTCCCGCGAGAGCCTCCACCAAGAGGAATCGTTTATGGCGGTGCGGCAAGCGTTAGAGGCGCAACTTCTGGCCGAACTGCGCCGCGTGGCGTATGAACAGCCACAGGTTTGGCGGCGGATTGTCGTCAGCCATACCGACCTCGTGTTGGGCTGGGTGACGGTCAACGACGAATTTTTTGACCAAGTGGCTGATTTACTCCCCATCCAGACCTCACGCGGCGCGATGCTGCTCAAGGATTATCTGGCGCAGACCGGAAACGTGTTTTATTACGTCACCCAGCAAATCGGGTCGCTCCAAGACCAACTGCTCGGTGAGGGGTTTGAAGTGCCGGTGATTGATGCGTCATGGTTCGCCGTCAAGCCGTTTTTGGAGAAGTATGCCAGCCGCCTGCCCGCGCAGTCGCGTCTGGTGCAGATGGACGGTGACGCCAAGAAGCTGATGCAGCCGGTAGACGACTCGCGCTATGACGGGCTGGTGATGTTTTTCCGCAAGCACGGGATTGTGGCTAAAATCGCGTCGTATAAACCCCACGGCGTGCCGGGGCTGATGCTCTACCCGCGCAATGCCGATGCGATGATTGAAGCCCGTCGCGCCCTCGAATCCGATGAACTGAGCGACCCTTTCGCTGAAATCGTCTCGGATTATCTGTCACAACAGGGGGACGATGACGACAGCCAGCCTACCGGCGTCCTCTACCTCAATGCGTCGTGTGTGTTGGTGCGCCAATTGACGGAACCCGCCGCCGCGCCCATGCGCGATTCGGTGTTGACGCTGATTCACCAAATCGCCAAATTATTCGCTGGGCGCACATTGACCGCACAAGACGCCGCTACTGCTTTTAGCGGGGTCACGCAGTCGATTATCGAGGTGATGAATCATGGGTGATGAGATTAATTACTGGAAGTTGTTCTCGGATAGCTTTAATTTCCGTTATACCAACCCACAGGCCACCGTCGGCATGATGCGACAGGCCAGCGCACTCGCCAAGCAAGCGGGCGATTTGCAATATGGGCTGTATGTTGACCATTGGTTGCTGCAAACCCTGATTAATGTGACTGGCGACTATGATGAGGCGTTGGACTTGGCCGTACAGACCGCCGTCGAAGCGCGTAAGCGCACTTATCGTGAGCAGATGGAGCGAGTCTGTGTGCATGAAGACCTGATTAGCGCGTACTTGGGCATTGACCCCATCGGCCATGCCAAGCTAATTGAAGACGCGATGACTTATATGGAGCGTGAGACGGATTCCTCAATTGAGTGCTATTACTGCCTGTTGTCACTGCGGGCGAATTTCGAGATAACTTTTGGCGCGACGGAAAAAGCGACCCATACCATCCGCCGCTATTACTCCGAAACGCAATCGTATGACCGGCATCATTTTGGCAGCGCTCATGTCGAATTGTGTTCGCTGATGGCCTTGCGCGGCGATTGGGAACGGATGCTGCCATATACCCTGAACGGGATTGAGGTCACGGGTGATAACGTCCAAATGCAAGGCAATGTCGCGACTCTGTGGGCGGCGAGGGCGCTGGCGCTTCGGAAACTCAACCGTGAGGTCGAGGCGTTGGTCGCGTTCCAGCGGGCAAAGGCCAAAGCCGACCTCATGCAAATCCCGATTTACCGCGTGTATTACGACATGATGTGTGATTTTCACCTTGAGGTCGGCGAGGTTGAGGCGGCGCTGATTCTGCGCGAACATCAGCTAAAGGATGTTATCGGCAAAGGGCAACCGTACTGGGAGGCGGTTTTCCGGCTGGCTTATGCCCGTCTGCTCAAACAAATCGGGCGGCCTTATGCTGAACAAGTCAGCCAGATTCGCCAACTTTCGATGAAGCTCAAGAAGCCGGAAGTCGTGCTTGACCCCCTCAGCGCGTTTGAGGCTGAGGCATGACGTTTTTGGTCATCGACATTGGTAGCTCGTCCATCCGCGCCTTGCTGATGGACGATTCTGCACGCCTGATTGAAGGTGCGTCGGCTTCGCATAAGCACAGCTTGTATACCGACGCGGACGGCGCATCCACGGCGGACGCGGACGACTTGCGGGTTAAAGTCGAGTCGTGTATCGACGCCGTATTGACTCACCCCGCCACCGCTGGGATTCGCGCCGTCGGGATGGCGACCTTTGTCGGGAATCTGATGGGCGTCGATTCTACCGGCGCAGCGCTGACTCTGGTCTACAGTTATGCCGATACGCGCAGCGCCGCTGATGCCGATTCGCTTGCCCAAAAACTTGACGCTGCCGACCTGCATCAGCGGACGGGTTGCCGCCCACACAGCAGTTATCACCCGGCAAAATTGCGCTGGTTAGCGCAGACTCAAACGGCGTTGTATGTGTCCGTCCGGCGCTGGATGGATGTCGGGACGTTTGTATATGAAAAATGGTTCGGGCGGGAATGTCCGTGCAGCACGTCCGTCGCGGCGTGGAGTGGGTTGCTCAACCGCGAGAGTGTAACGTGGGATGCAGAGATTCTGGCCGTTTTGGGGCTGGGTGAGTCGCGACTGCCAGTTTTGTCCGATTACAGCGCCCCGCAACGCGGCTTGTCATCAGAATATGCGAGTCGCTGGTCGGTGTTGGCGGATGTCCCGTTCTATCTGGCGGTAGGGGATGGGGCGGCGGCCAACGTCGGGTCGGGCGCGGTGGGGGCGGGTCAATTGGCGTTGACGATGGGGACGACGGCGGCGCTACGGACGGTTAGCGATGTGACGTTGCCGTCAGTTCCGGCTGGGTTGTGGGGCTATCGGATTGATGCACGGCATCATCTGATTGGCGGGGCGACCAGTGAGGGCGGCAATGTGTTTGAGTGGGCGCGTCAGACGTTGAATTTGCCCGCGCCGGATATTGTGGAATCAGCGCTGGCTGCCGCCATCCCAGACCAGCACGGCTTGACGGCGATTCCGCTATTGGCGGGCGAGCGTTCTCCCGGATGGGCGGCCAATGCGACGGCGACGATTCACGGGATGCGCCTTTCGACCACGCCACTGGACATTTTACAGGCGTTATTAGAGGGCGTCGCGCATCGCTTGGCGATGATTGCGGAACAGATTGACGGGGATGGCCTTATCTATGCTGGGGGCGGGGCGCTGCACGCTTCTCCGGCATGGGGGCAGATGATTTGTAACGCGCTCGCCCGCCCGATTGCGCTGTTGGATGAGCCGGAAGTCACGGCGCGGGGAGTCGCGTTGCTGAGTCGGCGTGCGTTGGATGGCGCGGACTGGTCAGCGATTCCTCCCCGTCTGCGGGGGACGCTCACGCCCGATTCTGCGGCGTCAGACCCCCTCCGCGCCGCCCGTGTGCGGCAGGCGGCGTTGTACGGTCAGATGTATACCGATTAATTCACGGATACGGAAATATGACGGTGGGCGACCCATGGGTCGCCCCTACTTTTGCAAACGTTTAATACTTCGGCCAAATCTCGCCCCAATGGTCTTTTATCATCTGACAGGCTTGGTCACGGGCGAGATGGGCTGAGAAGATTGAACCATCTGTTTTATTGAGCTTTTCACCCAGATTCAGTAACCAGTTTCGCAAATCCCCCTGAATTCCTTCTTCGCTTTCTAAGGCAAATGTCAGCAAGGCGGGGACGGCATCCTCAGATAAGGTATACAGATAGGCTGTGTCCAACTCATAACCCGCTTTGTAGCGCTCGATATTTTGCTGTGCGATGGCATAATCGACATTCATCAAGTTCAACGTCACCAGATAGCCAATCACGCACAGCGTTGTCCCAATCCCAAAAATCCGGCGGGCGGGCAGGAACAGCGCCGCTAGAAATACGACATAGAGCGCGGCCAGCCACGCCATAAACGTGTGCGTGTAGACTCGCAGATGCGTGAGTCCGTAGACTTGCTCATACAACGTCATGCGCCCAGACGCTGACAACAACATGACTCCGGTCAGCACCACGACCCCCACCGAGAGGGCGCGGAAAATTATATGATGTAGCCGTGATGGGCGATTTGTGACCGCGTTCAACCACAAAATCAGGCCGAGCGTCATACATGAGACGGCTACCAACTCAAAGAATCCGCGCCGCGCATATTGGGCATACGTCCAGCCGCCCTCTAGCGTGATGTTGTCTTGCCCGCCGAAAAAATACGTGAATTGGATGATGACGAACGCCCCGAACAGCAAATTGACGCTGGTCATGACGATACCGCTTTCAATCATACTGAGCGAAAACGGTTTTGACGGCGCTGGCGCTGGGCGTTTTTGGGACAGCTGGCGGTCATCCAATTCTGCCGCGTGTGTGGCGTCCTCAGCTGCATCGTCCGGTATACGGGTTTCAGCGGCACGCGCTGCGATTTTGGCGGCTTTGGCCGCTTGGATACGTTGACGCAGCACGCTATACGCCAGCGCTCCGCAACTTAACCACGCCACACCGAGCATAAAAACCCACCGCGGGAGCGCTTCTTGAAGCCCATCCAGCGAGAAGTTTGAGAAAAGTTGCCCTAGATAGTCGTCAAACATCGCATCGGCGGACGCCAACAGCCCGCCAAACACCAAGATAATCGGGAGGGTAATCAGCAGACCGCGAAAAATCGACTTGAGTAATTTCGTGTTGAGCAATTGGCGCGAGCATAGCCACGACCAGACCTCAGAGACTTGTCCGGTGGGTTCAACAAGGATGTCGAGGCCGGTATTGATGACCACCTTTGCTTGCGTAGGCAGGCTGGTTTCATCTAGGGCTTGCTCATTCTGGCGGTAATACAACAGGGTCAAGCCCAGCCACAAGGCCGCCATGATATTCAAACTCGTAATGAGTAAGTCAGCGCGGACGGCCACCATCACCGCGAAAAAAACCAGCGGGATAATCACCCACAGATTCCGCCGCTGCGAGGGTTCACCGGCGATTCGGGCGAACGCGAACAGCAAAATGAGCGCAAGTCCGACGAACAGCGGGAAGGACAGCCCAATCATCCGTTCATAGAACATCAGATTGGCCGCCCAGCCCGCCCCTAAACCCATCACCACGGCGATAATGGCTAAACGTTGCTTATCCATAAGGGTTGCCTCTTGATATAGAAACCCCGCCATTTTCGTAGGGATTAGGCCTGCCTTGTCTGTTTTACGCTGAACAGGGCGCAACACGCTGCACCCCTACGAGGTGCCGGTTAGATAATATCTACAGACAATCAAGCCGGATTGCTTAAACCGCCTCTTTAGCCGCCCATTGCGGCGAGGACGCGCTCCAAGACTTGGAGTGCGGTCAGGTTGCGGATGACATAACCGGTTTGCATGGCCTCTGGATTGGCGAAATTGGCGCTGTCCGCATACCCACCCGGTGGGAATGACGGGTGAATCCCGTCTCCACTCAGGCCGCGATACGGCAGGTTATCCAGCGACGCTCTTAAGTCCCATAGCGGGACATCCCGTCTGGCGGCCACGTCGCGGATGATGTTGCTATAGGTATCTACGTTGCCATCGTAGCCCTCGCGGTGCGGGATGGTCGTCAGCACGGGGATGACACCGCGCCCAATGCAAATATCGATGATTCGATTCAGGTTGAAGTCGAATTGTTCGGGCGCGACATATAGGATGTCATTCGTCCCCAATTCAATCAAGGCGATGGACGGCTTGATGCGGTCTAGCTCACATTCCAACGGCGTGGTCTCGGCTGGACACAGGTTTGTGTCACGCGACCCCGGGTAGAGCAGGTTATCCGTCGTCCAGCCGCCTTTTGCTGCCGCTGATACGTTGGTGAAGCTGTTGAATCCGGACGCCGTAAATGTGTTAATGACGTACTGCAAATTCCCATAGCCGCCGAGATTGTATTGTCCGCGCCCGATGGCATCATACGAGTATTCGCTGACCGTGATACTGTCGCCCACTTTGGCGAATCTGCCGTAATTATTGCCCAAGGCACGCCCGCGCTGATAAATCGCGCTGACGCCGCGCACCGTGACGGCTGCCTCGCTGGTCGCGCCGGTTGTCGTCCCGACGGCCACGCTGACTGATTCGACATATAGGGCGGCCACCCAGCCGGTCTGACCGTTGGCAGTCACGTTCAACCATGCCCCGTCAGCGCTGCGCCCGATGACTTCTAACGGAGTCCCGCCGCGCAAATCTGCGAGGACGGCGGCGGCGGTGCTGGCGTTAGCGCGTAAGCGGAGGGTGATTCCGCGTTTGACCGCTGCACCGCCAGAGGCCGGTTCTGCGACGGTCTGGGCTGGTGCGGCGGGGTCGGTAGTCGTGGTCGGCGTGGTGATTGTGCCACCGTCTGCGGTCATGACGGGGACAGTGTTCAACGCGATGAACAGTTCGACATAGCCAGACGCCACCCATCCGGCCTGACCTTCGGCGGTCTGGACGTTCAGCCAATTGTCATCAATCGTGCGACCTAAGACCGACAGCGACGTGCCGCCCGCCAATTCAAGGATGACCTCACCGACGGGTGAAGGGGTCTGGCGCAGGCGCAGGCTGGTGGACATGCTTTTTACACGAGCGTCCGAGGGCGCTTGGGCGGTTAGACTCCCCGTAAATAACGGGAACAGACTGACGCATACTAGGAAGAATATCTGCCAACGACGCATTGTTAATTGTCCTCACACAATTGGATTTATGGGTGACATTATAACGGAATGATTTCATTATTATGGGCGAGCGCGCATTTTGACGAGTGGCGATGTCCCTACGATAGATATTGGCGCATGTTCAGACTGTGTGAAATGATTGCCAATGTAGGGACGCCCTTCTGGGCGTCCGCCTGTTCCGAAAACGGACGGCAAGAATGCCGTCCCTACATCACTCGATTTGAACATGAGCCTA
>Ga0163144_10011942_pt1 | contig 18318 bp, 15 predicted proteins | sample OliLak19BULKMAT1_FD_123175 | JGI IMG/M metagenome (GOLD analysis project Ga0163144, IMG submission 123175) | Freshwater microbial mat bacterial communities from Lake Vanda, McMurdo Dry Valleys, Antarctica - Oligotrophic Lake LV.19.BULKMAT1 | ecosystem: Environmental > Aquatic > Freshwater >... | reverse complement strand
GAATGTGCAGGTTTTTAACTTTGCAGAAAGTAAAAACTTTATCCAAACCTTCAAAGACAATAATATTCAAGTAAATCTCTGGAAATATATGCTCTTTTTTGCCTTGATATTTTTGTTGATTGAAATTGCTTTGATTCGTTTATTATAAAATCTGATTTCCTAGTGTTCCATTTTGGTAATTCTGTCAGAAAATATACTTCCTCGCAAGGTGTTACACCTGCGAAGATTTTGGTGTTGCACCAAAATCCATCAAGGTCTTATTTGACTGTTTAACCAACACAATATACTAGTTCGTATTTACGCTGTTGCCTGTGTCTTCACAGGCAACTACTCCAATATCTCATCATTCATATAAACTGATTAGAGGAGGTTTTTTCAAAAAAAATATTTATTTTTAAAGGTAGTTTTGAGGATGCAAGAGCAAATCACATACAAAGAACTTAATGAACTAGATGAAGTCGCCGAAAAAATTGTTAAATTCGCCAATGATTTAAAGATATGGACTTTTGAAGGCAATTTAGGTGCAGGAAAGACTACATTGATTCAGTCATTGGGAAAATACTTTGAGGTAATAGATACCGTTAGAAGCCCTACTTATTCATTGGTCAATGAATATCTAACAAAAAAGGGAGAAACGATTTATCACTTTGACCTTTATAGAATCAAAGATGAAAATGAAGTACTAGACCTTGGCTACGAAGAATATTTTTATGACGATAAATATTGTTGGATTGAATGGGCTTCAAAAACACCTGATTTAATACCTTCAAAGCATTTGGCGATTCAGATAATGGTAGAAACGGACAAAAGAATTATAGATTTGCAAAGATATGAGTAAAGAATACCAAGAAGGCAGTGTAATAGATCCTAGTGCCAAAGAACAACTGATGCTCTACCCTTTAGAGCAAACACAAATGGTCAGTAAGGAATTTAAGTCCTTGCAGATTGGTATTCCTCGTGAAAATAGCGAATTCGAAAAACGAATAGCTCTCCGACCAGAAGCCGTAGAAATCCTAACACGAAGAGGACACCAAGTAGTCATAGAAACCAATGCAGGCTTACATGCCAAGTTTGAGGACAAAGATTACAGTGAAGTAGGGGGAAGGATAGCCTACTCAGCCCAAGAAGTATTTGAGTCTGATATCGTCCTTAAAATAGAACCACCCAGCGAAGAAGAAATCAATTACATGAAGCCTGGTAAGGTGCTTATCTCTGCCATTCAAATGGCAAAACTTCGCCCCGAATATCTCAAAGCCGTACTCAAGAAAAAACTCACTACTGTAGCTTTTGAATTGATTCAAGACAAAGTAGGAGGAATGCCTGCTGTAAGAGCCATGAGTGAGATAGCAGGAAGCACCGTAATGCTCATCGCTGCCGAATACCTCAGTAGTCATAATGATGGAAAAGGAATCATCTTAGGAGGTGTTACAGGAGTGCCACCCACCAAAGTAGTCGTGCTAGGTGCAGGTACAGTCGGTGAATATGCTGCTCGTACAGCCATCGGGCTAGGTACAGAAATTAAAGTTTTTGATAGACATACTTATAAACTTCGTCGCCTTAAATACTCCATCGGTCAGCACAATCTCTATACCTCTACTCTAGATGTAGTTACGCTCACAGAAGCCATTAGTCGTGCTGATGTTTTAATCTCTGCTATTCGCTCTGAAAAAGGCAGAACCCCCGTCATCGTTACAGAAGAAATGGTCAGTAAAATGAAACCTAACTCTGTTATCATTGATGTATCTATAGACCAAGGTGGTTGTGTAGAAACCTCCGAAATCACTACACTAAGAAACCCTACTTTCAAAAAACATGGCGTAATTCATTATTGTGTGCCTAATATTGCCTCCAGAGTTTCACGTACTTCTTCTACTGCACTTAGCAATATCTTTGCTCCTTACCTACTAGAAATAGCCGAAAAAGGTGGTGTAGATGAGATGATATTCTCTAATAAATGGTTTATGAAAGGAGTCTATGCCTACAAAGGAAGTCTAACCAATGCCGATTTGGCTAAAAAATTCAATATGCCTCACAAAGATTTAGGACTTCTGATGGCTGCTAGGTTATAAATTGATTCGTAGTCTTACTTTGATAATGGAGTGAAGATAAACGTAGGTAGTTAACAATTTTGCTAACTTACCTACGAATATTTATATCTCTTCTAATAACCACTTATCTCTTACTTATGCTGAGCGAGTAGGTGTATTTTTGACAGTTTCTATGAATAATTTCACTTTTTCAGGATTGATATCAGGATAGACACCATGTCCAAGATTGACGATGTGCTTCTCACCAAAAGTATGTATCATCTGAATAGTAGCCTTTTGCAAAACATCATCAGGTGCGTATAACATACATGGATCTAAATTTCCTTGCAATATTTTTTCGCTACCAACGAGCTGTCTAGTTTCTCGTATATCCATTGTCCAATCAAGTCCTATTCCCTCACAAGGTAATTTCCCTAATTCTTCTCTTACAAAAAAAGCTCCTTTGGCAAAGACAATGAGTGGAACTTCGGTGATGGCTTCACATATTTTTTGGATGTAGGGAAGCGAAAACTCTTTATATACCTCAGGGGAAAGGATTCCTGCCCAAGAATCAAAAAGTTGTAATACATCTACTCCTGCGGCTATCTGACCTTTGAGATAATTAATAGTACTTTGAGTAATCTTTTCTAAAAGCTGATGAGCCAAGGTAGGATTTTGGTAGAGCATTCGCTTGGCTATAGAGAAGGTCTTAGAGCCACTTCCTTCCACCATATAAGCAAGGATAGTCCAAGGAGCACCTGCAAAACCAATCAAAGGAACTCGGCCTTGTAGATTTTTTTTGGTAATTCTGATTGCTTCTAATACATACTCTAGTTCATTGGCTTGTGCTATGTGTAATTTATCTAAATCAGCCGTTGAGCGAACTGTATCAGGGAAAAAAGGGCCTCGTTTTTCTACCATTTCATAAGGTAAGCCCATTGCTTCAGGAATCACTAAAATATCTGAAAAAATGATGGCAGCATCTACACCCAGAATATCTACGGGCTGTATCGTAACTTCAGCAGCTCGCTCAGGTGTCTTGGCTAGTTCGATAAATCCACTCAATTTGGCACGTACTGCACGGTATTCGGGCAAGATTCGACCTGCTTGTCGCATTAGCCAGACAGGCTTACGCTCTGTATGCTCACCTTTGAGGGTACGAAGAATTAAGTCATTTTTTAGTTTCATACCACAAAAATACGAAAGCTTTTAAAAGACTATATACTCTACGAAGAGATTTTGAGTAGATATGTCTCTCTTCCTTCATAAAAAGGTGGATGTCTCAGGTTTTTAAACTTGAAACATCCACATGGATTCTTTTCAGCAATAGAGAATAATTATTTTAGCTTATCAGCTTTCTCTTGTCCTTCTTTGATGATTTGGTCAGCTCTTCTATCAGCTTCTACTACCAGTTGGTCAGCTTTTTTATAGGCAGATTCTTTTACTTTTTTAGCAGCTATTTCTGCTGTCTTTTTAGCCAATAGACCTTTTTTGGCTGCTTCTTCTATTGTTTTTTTCTCAGCTGCATCAGCTTCTTCTCTTATTTTTTGGGCTTGCTGACGGGCTTGAGATTTGATGAGGTCAGCTTGCTTGCGGGCAGCTTCCATGACGGCTTCTGCTCCTTCATTGATGGTTTCTTTTACCTCGCTTTTGACCTCATCTACTTTTTCCTCTACTTCTTCTTTCTTTTTGTCTATGACAGTAGCTTTAGCATCGGCACTTAGCATCTTCACATCGGGTTTGAGATAATTTCCTCCTACTTTAAAATTGAGCTTGAGATTACCTTGTTCATCTGTATCACCTCCCAAGGCTTTGAGTGCTGTGATGGCGAGTAAACTTACTTTATTTTTGGGAATGGTCAGTTTTACCAATAAGTCCAAAGCCCCTTCTAATGTATTAGAGCCACTAATATTCATATTAAGATCACTGGTCTTGATGTCAAATGGCTGATAATTAACCTTGCCATCTTCTATGAGTCCTTTTACGAGTACATCATCAAGTGCAAGTGCTTTGAGTGATTTCAGATTGGTCAGACTGCTTATTTTATCTAACATCGGTAAGTCTTTTGCCAACCCTCTCAGGATATTGATATTGATTTTGCCATTTAAAGAATTGTCTAATAAAGGGATTAAACCTTGACTAAGATTGCCTTTAAGTTGTAATAAAGTATTCAAATCACCTGTAATGGTTTTGGCTAAGGCTGAGTTAGTGCCAGTGGTGTAGCCTAGCAAATTACCTATAGGCAGGTCATCTATCCCAAAACCAAACTCATATTTGGGCTTGAGCAGGTCTGTAGGGTCATAGACAAAATTAGTATTAAAGCCTCCACCCAAGGTTTTGAAAGTAACATTTTCCATACGAAGTTTACCCTCTTGAATAATGATAATTCCTTTAAGGTCATTGATTTTTAGTTTGTCATACATCACTTCTTTTATATCAGAATTAAGTCTAAAATCAATATTCTTAGGAATCTCTACTACTAAACTCTCCCCTTGATATGTGCCATCAGAAGAAGAAGTGCTGGTAGTACTTGGATTTTCGGTAGTAGTAACGGGGACAGTATTGGTTGCAGTAGTTGTAACATCTCCAGTATCGGTCATCCATTCATCTACCAAAAAGCGATTGGATCGGAAATCTAAAACTCCCTTCAATACTGCATTAGGAGCAAGTAAATACGCCATATAATTACTCAAAACACCATTGGCATGCATATCACTTTTGCCTATAAAGCCATCCATTTTTTCAAGTGTCATGCTTTGAGGTGTAAAGCTCGCTTGGGCTTGGGTGATTTTCATGCCTTGTGGTAAGTCAGTACTTTTAAATTCAAAATTACTCAGAGAAGTAGTGCCACTGGTAGGTATTTTATCATATTGTCCATTCATGGCATAAGAAGCTCGCCCTTTGGTCTGGATATCAGCCCTAATTTTACCACTCATATCCATTCCTTCTATGGGGTAAAGTTTCATTACTTTGCCAAGGTCTATCCCACCTTTTGCCATCATATCAAACTGAATATCATTCAAATCACTAAAAATAGCCTTAATTTCAAAAGGCTCTTTGTCTAAGACCATTTTAAATGGATTGAGACTAATTTTAGTGTCTTCTATCTTGCCAGAGGTATTGGTAACTTGTGCATCTATGAGCAAATTCTCTAGTGCATCCGGGTATTGAGTAGATTTAAGATAGCCATTTCTCAAGAGCATTTTGGCATCTATGGCAGGGATTTGAGTCTCAGTTACACGCCCTTTAGCTTTAAGATTTAGGCTGTAATCACCTTTGAGGATATTACCTTCTAAGGGAAAAAACTGGCTCAATTCACCCAAATTAAGTTTAGCAGAGACAAGAGCATCTATGAGTGAGTTTTCTAAGCCTTCTACTGTGGCTTTGGCATCTATTGGGTTTGTGCCAAAATCTATATGAAATTTCTTGAGGGCAAGATTGGTGTTATTAATTACTCCATCTTTATTATCTATATTCAAGTCCACTTGCACATTATTTACTGCTTTGGGCAGGGTAGGATATTGAAACATGCCATCTTTGACGAGTAATGAAAGATTAAAAGCAGGAAGTTTATTGCCTTCATAGTCTGTTTCTCCTTTTAAGAAGCCTTCCATTTTGAGTAATCCACTGGTTTTGAGGTCATTAAACTGCTCGGTAAACATACCAGGAACGAGTGAAAGGATATTTTTAAATTTATCTTCCTGTGTAGAAAACTTGATATCTAAGTTGATTTTTTCTTCTAATAACTGCACAAAACCCTCAAATCCGAATGAAAAATCGTTAATCTTGACTTGATTATCTTTAAATGTATATTTGGATTCAGGTAAATTCATATTAAGTGTGATGTTTGAAGCTATTTTTTTATTGGCTAGGTAAGCCATTCCGTACTGTTTATAGCTAAAATCACCCATATCTGTCTGAATATCCAAATCAAATACTTCTTGGTTAAAATTACCTGTGCCTTTGTGGTTGAGGTCTTCAATTTTCACAAGTGCATCAAGGGTAGCATCTTCGTAAGTAACCTTTCCATTTTCTATCTCCCAGAATCTGATTCCTACATCAAACTTGGTTTCTTCTGTGGGTTCTTCTGTAGCAGTAGAGTCTTCTGGTGTACTGATGCCGATGTCCCAGTTGGCTTTTCCATTGCTAAGAACTTTTGCATAGACACGAGGGTTTTTGAGATAAATACCTCTTACCTTTACCTCAGGACCAAAAATCACACTCCAAATATCAATCGTGATACGAGAGCGATCTATTGCCACTAGGGTATCTCCTGCAAATTCATCTTTGCCTACAATGCTAAAATCATCTAAACTTGCGGTAATATTGGGGAAGTTTCTAAAAACACTTAGACTTAACTTGTCTAAATCTAGATTGACTTGGGCATTGATAGATTGGGCGATTTGCTCATCTATCTTTGCTTTGATGTCATCTTTAAAAAAATAAGGAATCAGAAAACTAGCAAGAAGGAGTACCACAAAAAGTCCTAAAAAAGTATAGCCTGTGATTTTAAGTATTTTGCGAAAATTTAATTTCTTCATGTTTTTTTGTAGAATAATGGATATTTGATAGACAAAATTAAGTATTTGCCTTTACGGATACCTGTATAAATTGTAATTTAACAAACTAAAAACTTCTAATCTATTATTTTAAGTCTATTTACTACAAAAAAATAAAGTGGATTGATGTTAGAGGTGATTTATTAAATACTTATTTTTTGATAAAAAGATGAGGTAATATACTCATATACAAATTTGTGGGTAATATATTTTAATTTGTCCTTAATTGATATCTTCGTAAGGGTTTAAAAAAAACACTCTTTATCATCTAAATAAAGAGTGGTATGAAATAAAAACTTATCTCTATAAATTAACTATCCATTGATTACAATCACATTGCCATTGACAGTTGCTGTGTAAGTATCATCACAAGTGCCTGTACCGAAATCAACTGTATAATCAGGTCTATTAGAAGATTCTACCTCTACTATGCCAGCAGAGGGCTTATGATAGCCATCTATTCTACAAGCAGCTTTGTATTCTAAATCAGTAGTAGTGGTTAAAGTATAAGTATTGTTGCGGCGGTTTTTGCCACTATATGTGCCTTCAATATTATAAACATTATCTACAACAATCAAAGGAGTGTCAGAGCCTTGTACAAATTTACGCTTGCGATTACTATCCCATTCAATAGTTGTATTATCTGGGAAGGTAAGTTTAGCATCTGCTACTACGATTTGGTGTGTAGGGTTTCCTCCTTCTGTGGTAATGTTAGTAACAGTTTTAGTGCCTTCTACCCCTATGCCATTTACACTGTAACCATCAAAAGTAGTAGTAACTATACTGCCTGGCACAAAATGACGAGCTGTGAAAGTCAAGATTACTTTTCCTTTGCGAAGTTTGTTATCAAAACCAGTACAACCTTCTGTACCAAAATCAATGGTGATTTTTTTGTATTCTTCTAGGTTTTCAAATGTGATGGTTACACAAGGGCCAAACGTATCTTCATCACCATCTTTATCAAACTCTCCACCGCTAGGTCTGCCACTATCTATCTGACCTGAGCGTGAGTTGCCTACTGCCATACCAAGGGTAAGGGCATCATCAAAGATAAACTCTGCCTCTGTATTATCTTCTAAAGACTGAGCATCATTGGTAGTAAAAGGATTTTCTTCATCATTTTGACAAGCTGTAAAAGCACAAAGTGCAAGTACTAATAAAGAAAAATTGCGGAATTGGGCTAGTAAATTCATATTGCTTTTTTTTAATTGGAAAATATATAATTACTTAAAAATTTGAATTTATAGACTTACCTAATTCCAATAGGTTTAATCTGCGGTTTATTTTTTAAAAGTCCGTTTATTTACTGTTTTAAACGAAGTAGTTTACTCGATAGAGTTATTAAATGACCTAATTAAGCCTTAACTTCCCTAATTATACGTAATAGTTCTTTGAAGAAAGAAAAAAAGGGGATTTGATGAGAAATTATGGGTATTCCATTTTTTTGTAGAAAAAAACTTTATTTTTCTATTACGCAATACGTAATAGATATAAGCAAAAAAGAATATCCAAGCTAGGTACTTACCCACAAAACCTCAGGCACAGAAATTCGCCAATTTTGGAAGTGTTATTATATCTACAAAGTAAGTTCTTTTTGGGACAAAGAAAGGAAAAAAAGCCGTAAAAAGACTGAGCGTTTGGTAGGTCGCATCACTGAGGCAGGCTTGATAATAAACCATAGAAGTAGCAGTGCAAACCCAAGTACTTACTACAAAAGATGATAACAGTGACAAGGCTAACACACACACCCAAGAACAAAAGGCAATACCTTAGAAAAATTTTATGAAAGAAAACATGCTATAGGAACAATAACACTTGATTACTGACTCAAAAAAGTCAAAAGTCCAAAAGATATTTTCAGCCTTTTTAAGAGTAGAAATGAAGTAGAAAATACCTATGATGCTTGTAAAAATATCTTAGAAGCAGACATAAGTTATATGCAAGGACAAACACAAATGGAAACTTGGTCATTTATCAATTTCTTAGCTTTGATTATGTACTTCAGGATTTACAAACAACTTTTATATAAAAGTGAAATTTCTTTTATTCCAGCAAAAGTTGTATTTTTAGAAAAAAAGAAAACCAATTATTTGCCAAATTAAAGTCATTTTAAATATTCAAAAACCTGTTGCTACTTAAAAAGAAATTTTTCAAAAAATAAAAATGAATGATAAATGAATACAGGCAGAAATCACAAAGAAATCGAAGAAAATCATAGACTTATTACATACATACATAATAGGAAGTTACAGTTTAATATCTTAAATCTATATAAAATATGGAAGAAACATCCAAAACTCTTTTTAAAAATAAATACTATACATTAGAGTATTTATCAGAAAAAAATATACTCATTATCAATGCTCAAGGTGTACCTAATCTTGAGAGCATACAGAAAGCTTGGCTTAAAGCTTTAGAAATCGCAGAAGAGTATAAAATACTCAGATGGCTTAATAATGAGAGAGAGGTAAAAGTGCTTTCTTCTGAGGGGACTAAGTGGTTTAAAGAAAGTTGGTTTCCTATGGCTGTAGATAAACTTCGATACCAAGGTATAAATTATACTGCGGTTGTGGTTTCAGATCGATTTTATACCGAGCTATCCTCTAAAATGTCAGTAGATGCCATGCATAAGACTCAAGAGCAAAGATTTGGGAAAAGTACAATGGTCAGTAAGTCTTTTAAAAGCTATGAAGAAGCACTACAATGGCTTCTTCAAGCGGACTAACTCATTTCTTTGTTTAAAAATTGGGTATCGTCTGTATGGCATCTATTGCTCTCAAAATAGACTCAAAGTTATCATTATAGTTGGTATTGAATATTTCTTTACCAGCTATCGAAAAAATCAACATATCTGACTCTGGGATATACTCAACTTTAAGTTCTTGAGGTTGTGCCTCTCCAGTGTTGGCAAATGTCTTAAAACTAACAGTATGCATATTAGTAGGGGTTTAATTTACATAAAGGTAATAAATTTAGTTTGGATGTAATGACCATCTAGTTAATATTTTTTTTAATTGATATTAGGCAACCTTGATTGAATCTATTTGAACATGATTTCCGTTAAAAAATAAATAAGTTTAAAAAATCAACCTTATACAAAATGAGCCATATTAATTTAAATACCCTAGAAGAATTAAAAAAAACAGGTAATGGGAGTGCTTTTGTGAAGCAAATCATAGATGTATTCATCAAAGATACACCTACCTTACTTCAAAACATAGACAAAGGCTTCCAAAGCAAGACTGCTGAGACATTGCGTAGTGCAGTCCATAAGTATAAGTCTAGTAGCCGCAGTGTAGGTGCTTTGGGGCTATCTCAGCTTTGTCTGGAAGTAGAAAAAATGGCACAAGCTAATCAGCACAATAGCCCTGATGCAACTCAAAAAATACAACAAATAAAAACTATTGCAGGTCAAGTAATAGATGAACTTAAGATAATCAAGACTAAAATTTAAGTTTTTTACTATTCCTATATCTTTTTAGATGTAAAGGCGATATAAAAACAAAAAAACACTATATTTGCACACTCTTTTTGATTTTGTTATAAAAAAATGTTTGTATCATGGCAAGAGTTTGTGAAATTACAGGAAAGTGTACTCAATCGGGAAACAATGTTTCTCATGCAAATAATAAGACCCGTCGTAAGTTTTATCCTAACTTACACAAAAAACGATTCTTTCTTCCTACTTCAGGAGAATGGATTACGTTAAAAGTGTCAAGTACAGCACTTCGTACTATTAATAAAAATGGTATTGAGGTAGTGATTAAGAAAGCTAAAGCGGCTGGTCGTTTGAGTCACGTCAAGTTATAAGTTTAAGTCATTATTTTGATTTTAATAAAGCCCAATAATTTGTTTTATTGGGCTTTATCAGCTTGAGCAAATAAGAAAAAGTGATTGACTAAATAGGTTGTTTTAGTTTAATCTCTTTCATAAAGAAAGATCCCTTTCTTCTAATTAATAAAAGAGTCTTTTTCCCTTCTTTTTTATTGAGTATTTTATAGACTTCATTCATATTAAGGTCATTAGTCATGTAATTATCAATAGAAATAACTTCATCTCCTTCTTTAATACCTACATCATCTGCTGGCGAGTTTTTTCGGACAGAACCAACCTTGATAGTTTTGTAATCAGGTGTATCGGCTATTAAGTCTATACCACTAGTATTAAATTCAAAAGGTTCTTTAAAAGAGCGATTAGGTCTAAGAATTACTTCATTATGAGGGTAATTTAAGATTAACATAAAACGCCTAAGTACACCAAGCCCTATATTTCCTTGGCGATTAGAAGACCCTTTAACGTGCTTTAATGAAGATGAATCAGGAAAAGAAGTAATTACTTTTTTCATTTCGTAAGAGCCAATTTTAAACTTCTTAATCCGTCCAATAGCTCCTTGAATCATTCCACTAAGTGTCATCCCAAGGTTAGAAGGAATATTCTGATTAGGAATCTGGATACTAGGGTGTGCTCCTTGTTCCAAAGAGAGAGAATGACCTGCACCAGTATCTATTATCAATTTGACGGGAATATTGCCAGAAGATAGAATAGCTTCTGCTTGGACATAGGGCTTCATTTCTTCAATACTCAACGGAAAACGTTCACCTTTGCCTTTATAACTAAAATGTTTAGGATCATAAAAAGTTATTTTTTTAGAAAGATAGTCTATCTTAACCACAAAACGGCTAAATAAATCATAGCCAATCAAGCCGTGTATTTTGATGCCAGCATATCTAGAGAGATGTAGTACATCTCGCTCTAATACGATAAGGTTATGATTAATAGTTTGGATACCTCCAAAACTCATAGACTTTACATTAGTGATGTAGCCCTGTAGTCCATCTTCTACACCCCCTGCACCAGTTACTTTTATTTGGCGGTAGCAGATTAGATTAAGCTGTTTCATTACTTCGGGATCAGTAATCAGCGTATAACCTACACCAGTATCTATCACAAAGTTGAGTGTATCTAAATGGTTGACAGCCATCTGAAGCACCATCAAATTATTATATAGCTCAAAGTTAAAACTAACTTTTTTTCTTTTTGAAGATTTGAAATGAAATCCTATAAAATCTAATTGGGCTAATACGGGTGTACCAGCAAGAGAAAGCCCTATGAAAAGTATGAGATAACTAAATGTTTTTTTCATAAGATGAATGATTTTAGAATATCATATACTGCGTATTGTATGACTATGCCCATTAGTTTCGAATTAAACAAAGTGAATTGGGGTATTTGTTTTATTTTAGGTAAAGTTCTAAATCTTTTTTATTCTTAGAATTTAGTATAAAACAAAATTATTTAACCTTTCATTCTTAATTTGTACAATTAAGATATATAATTTTCATTGAAATCACAAGTTATTAATGATATATCTCTTAACTTTGTCTTACGGAAATAGTCTTAGCATTATATTTATTGTAAATCACTTTTGGGATTTTGCGTAACAGAATTTTTCCAAAATTTAGCTTTAGAGTTTCGTTCCGTAGTTTTAGACTTAGAAGTTCTTCTCTTTAATCTACAAACTGTCAATTGCCTAGTGCTATGGTTCGATTCCATGTGCCCCAACAAGATTCATTCAGGTATTTATCTTGGGGCATAGCTCAGTGGCAGAGCAAAGGCGACAATGTAAAAAGTAGGGGTAGTATTTTGTGAAGGATTCATAGCTACAAAAGTAGCTCCGCTAACATAGCTCAGCTGGTAGAGCTTCTGCCTGTCACGCAGATGGCCGCAGGTTCGATTCCTGTTGTTGGTATCGGGCTGTTGGAAGGTTAGACCAACAGCCCATTTTTAAATCTTAAGTGATTTGTCAAAAAGTAGTTTATATTTTAATTTTGTTATAAACAGCTGATTATCAAAATTTTACTAGCAAAACGCATCACTCATCATTTATAACACATCACTTAGAATATCATAGATTACCAAAAAAATCATCTAAAAAGCCTCCAAACTCATCATCATCATCATCGTCTAGTTCAACACTTTTTAAATATTCTCTAAGGTTCTTTTTATCTTGCTCAAAAAGTTTATTATTATTAGCTAATTTTTTTTGAAGGCTGTTCATTTGTGATTTATCAGTTTTGATTTTATAGTGAAGATAGCTAATGTTTTTGACGCAGTTTTCAATCATAATACCAAACGGAGAAAAAGGATTGGTGAGCATACTCCATTCTAACTCTAAGGCTTTCTTTTGCTCTAGAAGTATTTTGTTATATTGTTTGAGTGTATCCTTTGAAACATCCTTTATATCCTTACCACCTACACCTTCTAAGTACTCTATCTGTAACCTCATTAGTTCAAAGTAATCATCATTTTTATAGGCTTCAGTGACCTTTTTCATGATTTCAGTTTTTTGAAGTCGTTTATCTTCATCAGGCTCTTTATCAGGATGAAGAACTTTTACTAATTCGGTATAGAGTGTTCTGGTAGTTTTGCTAAGTCGTTTTTCTTCGGCTTGTTTTTTCTCCTCTGCTTTTATTTGATTTGCTGTCTTTTTTCTGTTGGATTGTTTTTTATCATGTTCTTCTTCTCCTGATAAGAACTTAAAGAATTCATTAAACATATCTTTTTGATTGTGATGATTAAAGTCATTGTCTTCATCTTCATCTTCATCCTCCTCGTCTATTTCCTCGGCTTTGCTTTCCCCATAAAGAAGTACACGGTACTTATTTTCTAATTCATCAAAGAATTCATCTTCTAAGCCTATTTCTTCTATTTCTTCCAGAATAAGGTATGCGATTTTTTCTTTTTCTTTTTTACGGAAGTATTTGAGGTCATAGCTCTTATCAAGTATTTTTAGAAACTTTACCTTCTCATTATGGATTTTTTGTGCAACAGGGGCAAGTTCTTTTTGCCCTAGCCTTTGAAACTCCTCTAGAGCTTCATTTGCTTTGCCTATTTTTTCTTTAAGTTCCTTAATTGTGTTGATTCGGCTATTAAAGAATTTTTCTTCACGGTTAAGTTTTTTCTTTTTTGTTTCTACAAACTGAGGTAGTAAGCTTTTATTATCTTCTTTCATATCAGATTCTAATTTCATATCAGATTTTTTTAAAGCAAAAAAAAGCAACTTTCTACAGAAAGTTGCTTTTTTCAATGCTACATTAACAAAGTTCTATTTCTCAATTACAGAGAACTCTGTACGGCGGTTCAATGCACGATTAGAAGGAGAAGTATTAGGTACTGAAGGAGTTGTATAACTATATCCTTTAACCTCCATACGGTTAGCATCTACGCCTCGCTCAATCAAATAATTAGAAACAGCCTTGGCTCTTCTATCAGAAAGTGCTTGGTTATATTGAAGGCTACCGATATCACAAGTGTGTCCTCCTAGTTCTATTCTTACTGTAGGGTTATCATTCATAAAACCATAAAGATTTTCTACTGATTCTTTATCATTTTGACGGATAGTACTTTGGTCAAAATCAAATAATACTCTAAATGCAAAATTAGGCTCTGGCACTTTCGTAATTCTAGCAGAAGGAGGCGTTGTGAGTGTAAGCCCTGATTTATCTAATGGTAGCAGGGTTTGCTTAGGAGCAGTTAAAGAGTAAATATCTTCATATCCCATTCCGCTAGGGTCATTAGATACATAATATCCTTTTTTGTTGTCTTCTGTCAGTACTAAATGAACATCATCATCAGGGCCATTAATAGGATACCCCAAGTTGGTAGGGTCACTCCATTTGTTATCACCTTGTGATACTGATTTGAAGATATCATATCCGCCCATAGTATTGTGTCCTCTTGAGCTAAAATAAAGTAATTTTCCATTAATACTTAGGAACGGTGCATCATCATCATAAGAAGTATTTACTGGGCTTCCTAGGTTAGTAGCTTTTCCCCAGTCTCCATTTTCCAACTTACTCATATAAATATCTAATCCACCTTGTCCACCTGGACGATCACTAGAAAAGTAGATTGTTTGTCCATCCGAAGAGATAGTCAATGCTGTTTCTTGGTATTTAGTATTGATATTATCATTTAGTTTTTTAGGCTCTCCCCAGACTTGTGTAGATGCATCGTATTCAGAAACGTATAAATCTCCTCTTGTTTTGCGGTCATCGCGGTATAAATAAAGTTTTTTACCGTCTGATGATACAGCAGCACCCGCATCATGGTATTTACGGTTGATAGTAAGTGCTTGTGGAGAACTAAATCCGTTTTGACTTTTCTTGGAAGAGTAAATATCTTCAAAGAAGAAATCATCACCAAAATCACGTTTTCCGCCTTTTGAGCCTTCTCTACGAGATGTGAAAATCATAAAGGAAGTATCTCTTGGGATAAGTGGCACATAATCAGGCTGATCAGAGTTGATGTTTCTCAAGTTTTCTATACTAGCATTGATGGGTTCTTTTTGGTATTTAAGTCCATTTTCGCATTCTTGTACTCTTTTATTAGAGAGAGCAAGCATAGACTCATTAGTAGCCATCTTTTCAGTTTTTTCTTTTTCTTTTATATTACTAGAGCTAATGCTAGATTTTTCTTTCTCATATACTCCAACAGCAGCTTCATAATGTTTTTTAGCCTCTTCAAAGTTACCATTCACTTGATAAGCCTCAGCAAGCATAAACTCCAAATCTGTATTGTAAGTAGGATTGGCTTTATATACTTTCTCCAACTTGGGAAGTGCAGCACGTTTATTAGATGAATTTAGATAACAAACACCTATCTGATAATTATATTCAAGATTATCAGGATTAGACTTTAGAAGTTGGTCATATAATTCTATGGCTGTGGCATATTCTTTGTACTTCATAGTGATAGCTGCATCTCTTGCGAGTGCTTTCTCACTATTTTGGGCTGATATACTTAAAGGTAGCAGCACGATGAGTAATAAAACTAAGTAATGTATTTTTTTCATAACTCTCTCAGTTATTATAGAATTTGATATATTAAGTAAAACAGACTATTCTTTTTTTGCTTAAACAATATTAATTTAAGCATGGTTTTTTATTACTTCTTAAGATTAAAATCTTCTCTTGTAACGAGGATAACGTTTAGTAGTCAAGATGTAATTGAGGTGAAAACCTGTAACTACATACATATCATTATCAGCAGGAGTATTTCCTCTTATATCTCCTCTAAGACCACCAGGGCCGTTTAAGCGTCTGACACCAGGGATAGTAGCAATGTCATATTCTCCGTTACCGAAGTTGATACCACCTGTATTAACAATACTACCTAGTGATGAATTACCTGTAATTGCTCTTTGATCTCCACTTATTACCGCTACTGGTTCACCTGAACGGTTAGACATTGCACGTGCTAAATCACTTCCTAAATCTCTCAAATCAGGGTGTTTACCTCCTACATCATCTATATGGTCAAAGAATAAGATTCTAAACCCAATCTCTACTCCTAAATCTAAACGATCACTAATTCTAAACTTCACACCCGCACCTACTGGCACTGTTGCTTGGATAAGAGAGTATTGCTTTGCATAAGAAGTTCCAAATTGAGGGTCATTGGCAAGACTTCCAGCACCTGTGCGAGTCAATCCTTGTCCTTCTGTATTTAGTGGGCGTAATGCTATCCATTGACCAGCTTCTGGCCCATTAAAATCTTCTGCAACTTTACCCTTTGGATTATGATAAAAACCTGCAATACCAGCAAATATATAAGGAGAAACATAGCGACGACGATAAAAACGACCTCTACTAGGTAAAAACTCATACATCATGATTGCTGAAAGTTCAAAAATATCATTTCTAAATTGAAGGTTACGTCCATATCTGCCTATTGATTCTTCTTTGGCAGGGTCAGCTGATTCATAATCATCTCCTTTCAAACGGCCATAAGAAAAAGCTCCTCTAATTGAAAATCTTGCACCAAGTTTTTTACTCGCTTCTATACCGATATTGGGTTTTGTGAACTTGATATCAGAGCTAATATTCTTCGGTAACGGAGCAAGGTCTCCATAATAATTAAAAGCATTCAAAGAAACTCCAACAGACCAATAGTTCTCTTGGCGTGATGCTTGACCTTGAACAGTCAGAGAGGAAAATAAAAATAATAAAATTACAATAAACAGTCTAGATTCTTTCATGTTTTGAATGATTTAGTAGATCTCAGATTCATAAAGTGGAACTTGATACCCCAAAGGTAAAAATTTTTAAGTTAAAATGTAATTTTTTAGATATTTTTTGGGTTTAGAGCTAATTTTGTTGACATCTTCGCCCAAGAAATAGAATTTTTGGATTATTTAATTAGATTTTGAGCTTAATTTGTAGGATAAAGATTAAAAAAAATATCATTTTTTGAATATCCCATAAATTTCATACATTTAGTGAAAATCAAAAATAAGTAAAAAAAGTTTTATAATAGCGTTCCAAGATTAATTTTGTGTTAAATAAACTCACTCTATCCATGAATTTCAAAGAAGCAGAGAATCGCATTAGGGAACTTTTAGAAAAAGTCGACTATTACAATCAAAAATACTATCAAGAAGACACTTCAGAAATCTCTGATTTGGAATTTGATAGACTCCTTAACGAACTTATACAACTAGAAGAAACTTATCCAGATTTAAAAAAAGAAGATTCCCCTTCGCAGCGTGTAGGAGGTGCTTTTACCAAAAATTTCCCTACTATTAAGCATCAGTATCTTATGCTTTCGCTAGGCAATACTTACTCAGAAGAAGACTTGAGAGAGTTTGATAAAAGAGTAAAAAAAATTCTAGAAGATGAGGGTTTTGACTTAGCTGATTTAAACTATCTCTGCGAGCTAAAATTTGATGGCGTTTCTATTAGCTTGCGTTATGAGCAAGGTATATTGAAGCAAGGCATTACCAGAGGAGATGGCACACAAGGAGATGAAATCACTGCCAATGTAAAGACCATTCGAAGCATCCCACTGCATGTGTCAGCCTCCGAATTACCTACTCAATTTGAGGTGAGAGGAGAGATTTTTATGCCCAATGCTGTTTTTCAACAACTCAACCAAGAGCGTGAAGAAGAAGGCAAAGAACTCTATGCAAACCCACGGAATACTGCCTCAGGTACGCTCAAGTTGCAGGATTCTTCAGAAGTAGCTCGCCGTAAACTTGATGTTTATGCTTATTATTTATTGGGTGAAAATCTCCCCTTTGGCACACACGAGGAGGCTATCAAAACTCTGGAAAGCTGGGGCTTCAATATCTCACCTACTTATCAAAAATGCCAAAGCATCGAGGAAGTACTATCATACATCGCTCATTGGGATAATAAAAGGAAAACCTTGCCTCTGGAGACTGACGGAGTGGTGATTAAGGTCAATAATTATAGACAGCAAGAAGTATTAGGATTTACTTCCAAAAGCCCAAGATGGGCTATAGCTTATAAATACAAAGCCGAAAATGTAGCTACTCGCTTACTCGATATTACTTATCAAGTAGGCAGAACAGGAGCAGTTACGCCTGTAGCGGAGCTAGACCCTGTGCAGTTAGCAGGCACTACAGTCAAAAGAGCCTCTCTACACAATGCCAATGAGATAGAGCGATTAGATGTAAGAGTAGGAGATATGGTTTTTGTAGAAAAAGGAGGAGAAATTATTCCTAAAGTTACAGGGGTAGATTTGACCGCTCGTTCTGCTGATAGTCAAGCTTTAACCTATCCTACTGATTGCCCTGAATGTGGTACTCCACTTCTCAGAAAAGAAGGGGAAGCAGTACATTTCTGCCCTAATATTAAAGGCTGCCCTCCACAAATCAGTGGGCGAATAGAGCATTTTGTTTCTAAAAAAGCAATGAACATAGACTCACT
>Ga0163144_10011940_pt1 | contig 18320 bp, 16 predicted proteins | sample OliLak19BULKMAT1_FD_123175 | JGI IMG/M metagenome (GOLD analysis project Ga0163144, IMG submission 123175) | Freshwater microbial mat bacterial communities from Lake Vanda, McMurdo Dry Valleys, Antarctica - Oligotrophic Lake LV.19.BULKMAT1 | ecosystem: Environmental > Aquatic > Freshwater >... | reverse complement strand
TGGTGTGCATGGGGTTCACCTCCGTGATGCCGAGGCAGAAACACACCGCCGAGTTGGCCGCCGAGCCGCGGCCCTGGCACAGGATGCCTTGGCCGCGCGCGAAGCGCACGATGTCGTGCACGGTGAGAAAGAAGGCTTCGTAGCGCAGGGCTTCGATCAAGCCCATCTCCTTTTCGATCTGCGCCAGCACCGAGGCCGGCGTGCCCCCGGGGTAGCGCTCTTGCGCGCCCAGGGCCGTGAGCGCGCGCAGGTGCGCGATCGGCGTGCTGCCCTCGGGCACCAGCTCGGCCGGGTACTCGTAGCGCAGCTCGCTCAGGCTGAAGGCGCAGCCCTCGGCGATGGCCAGCGCGGCCTGCAGCCAGGCGGTGCGGTACAGCTGCGCCAGGCGCAGACGAGAGCGCAAATGCTGCTCGGCGTTGCGCGCGAGAGCAAAGCCGCAGTCGGCCAGCGGCGTTTTCAGGCGCACGGCGGTCAAGGTGTCCTGCAGCGGCTTCCTCGAGCGCAGGTGCATCAGCACATCGCCGGCGGCCACCAGCGGCAGGCCGGTGTGGCGCGCCACGGCTTCGAGGCGCTCCACCAGCAGCGAGTCATCGGCATACAGCAGCAGTTCGACAGCGATCGCCGCACGCTCGGCAAACGTGGCCTGCAACCAGCGCGCCTGCGCCAGCAGCAGCTCGGGTGGGTCCTCGCGGCGCGGGATCAACAGCGCATGGCAGCCAGGCGCGCCCTGCAGCGTGCCGCTGTCGAGGTCGCGCACGGTGAGCCGGTACTGCCCCTTCGCACAACGCAGGCGCGCTCGCGTGATCAGTTCGCACAGGTCGCCATAGCCTTCGCGGTGGCGCGCGATCAGCACCAGCCGACAGGGCGGCGTGGCGCCCTCGCCTTGCACGTCGAACACACTGCCGATCAGCAACCGGATCGGGCTGCCGGCTTCGTTCTGTCGCTTGGCCTCTTCATGCGCACGCACCACGCCGGCGACCGAACATTCATCTGTGATGGCAATCGCGGCATAGCCGAGCTGCGCGGCGCGCGCGACGAGTTCTTCCGGGTGCGACGCGCCGACAAGAAAGCTGAAGTTCGAACGGCAGTGCAGCTCGGCATAGGCCGGCAAGCGCTCGAGCAGTGGTGTTGGCGGTGCGGCGAGCGGCGGCTGCGGGCGCGGCGCCTTGGGATGGGTGGGCTGGGGCATGACCGCTCATCGACCACGCATGAAACGGGACACCCAAGCACCCGCCGCGAATCCGGCTTTGAGGGGAAGCGGGGAAGCCGCTTCGGGGGTGGGCCCATTCACCCGAACAGTCCGTGCAGATACCACTGCGCCACGCCCCCCCGCCGCTCCCGAAAAACCCAGCGCAGCCGGTGATCGCGGCCCTCGGCCACGTGGTAATCCCGGCAGACCAGTTCACCGTCGAACCAGCCGGCTTCGATGCGCTCGGCACGGCTGCGCAGCGTGAGCGGGCCGCCATGCTGCGGGCGACCGGCTTGCTCCTGCAGGCGTAACGGCTCAGGCAGCAACCAGGTCGGGCGCGCTGCGCTGGGTTGCGGCAGTTCGATGGTGGCAATGGCGCCCGCCGCGGCGCCGGCCGGCACGGCGGTCATCGCGCGTTCGGGGCGGTGGTCGGCCTGCAGGTGCAGGCGCTGCACGCACTCGGCGCCCAGGCGTGCGCCGAGGCGGTCGATCAGGCCGCGGATATCGTCGTCGCCGCTTTGCTGCGGGTCACGCCACAGCGCAGCTTCGCGTCCAGCGTGTCCAACCGCTTCTTCCAGCCGCAAAGTTAGCGCATACACCGGTGCGGGCAGCGCGGTGCGCTGCAGGCGCTCGCGCAGCAGCAGGCCGATCTGCCGGGCCTCGCGCGAGGGCTCGCCCAGGCCGATGCGCACCACGGTGTCGGGCAGCGCCTGGTGGCGGCTGGTTTCGTGGCGCAGGTGCAGCGCGATGCGCGAGGCGGCCAGCCATTGCTGCGCCAGCCAGCCAGCCAGCGGCTGGACCAGGCGCTCGGCGGCGAAGACCAGCATCGCAGCATCGTCGGCGCGGTGCAGCAACTCCAGGCCGAGTTCGAACCTGGTCGGCGGCGTGAACCACGCGCGTGGATCGGGCGCCTCGCCGTAGGCCTGGGCCAGGCGCTCGAGCAAGGCGCCGCCGCCACGGCGCTGCAACCCCGTGCGCGGCAGCGCGCGCGCATCGGCCAGGGTGCGGCAGCCGATGCCCTGCAGCAGCTCAGCGGTGCGCGCGGGCAGTTGCCAGGCGGCGAGCACAGCGGCCAAGGGCAGCGCGTCGAGGCGCTGGCGGGTGTGCTGGTGCCAGGCCAACACCGGGTCAGGTGTGGCAGCGGACGTATCCCGCGCCGGCCGACGGCGCCGCGGTGAAGCGCCGGGCGCCCCGACCCGCGCCAGCAGCGAGGCCGCGCCTGCCGTTGGCGCCAGCGCCAGTTGCGCCGCCTGCACACCGCTGGCGTGCACCGTCGCGCGCAACGCGCGCGCCAGCGCGCGCGCACCGCCGAACAGGCGCAGCGATGCGGCCCCTTCAAGCAGCACGCCGTCGGCCTCGATCACCACCGCGGGGGTATAGCGCGCCAGCGCGAGCGCCAGGCGCTCGACGAAGGCGGCTTCGCGCGCCTCGTCGCGCGCCAGCATTTGCAACCCTGGCAGCAGGGAAGCGGCGGTGGCGGCGCTCATGCCCGGCTGGATACCGGCGGCCATGGCGCGCGGGTCGGCCAGCAGCACGCGGCGCTGCTCGACTACACAGCGCGCCGGCACGCTGTTTTGCGGCTCAGCGGGCAGTGCGGCGAGCAAAGCCTCAAGCGGCAATGCGCTCAGGTGCAGTGCGAACCACAACATCGCCAGGCTCCAACAACGGCACGTGGGCCAAAGGCGGCGTCGGCGCGGCCTCGACCCGGCGCAGGGTGCGTCGGGCGGACACGCCGGCTGCCGGCAGCAGCAGTTGCAGCGGCCTCACCATCGCCGGACCACGGCGCTTGAACACCGTGACGGCCAACTGCCCGTGCGGGGCCGGCGCCAGCGCCAGACGCAAGGGCGCTGGCGACGACTGCGTTTGCGCCGCCGCAGGGCGCAGCGCAAAGAGTGGGCATCGCCCCTCTTGCGCCGCCAAGTGCAGGCGGCGCAACGCGGTGGCCAGCACGGTTGCCGGCGCTCGCTCTTCGCCCTGCCACCACACCACCGCCGCACAGGCACCCGACCGCAGACCCTGCTCGGCCGCCCAGGCGGCATCGGCCAGCGTGCCGGGCCTGACAACCAGCAAGCGGTCGAGCGGCCAGGCGAGCGCTTGCAGGGCCGGCGCATAAGGCATGAGTGGCGGTGCGATGCACAACAGGCTGCCGCCGTGTGCCGAGCCGGACCCGAGCAGGGGCGCGAGCAACCGCAACTCACCGCTGCCCGGCGCGGCGAACAGCAGCTCGGTCAGGCCCGCAGCCGGCCAGCCGCCGCCGGGCAGTTCGGCGTCGAGCGCGGCAAACCCGGTTGGCCGCGCCGGCAAGGCCACGGCCGCATCGGCCAGCCGGTCGGCCAGCCACAGCGCCGGACGCTCAGCGGGCCATGCGTGGGTCAGCACCTGCGCGGCGCGGGCGCTGGGGGTCGAAACGGGGGCAAGGCTCGGCATCACGGGTGGGTTCAAGCGAGAGACGACAACTGTGTATTTATACAGCTGTTGTGCCGGATTGGGCCAGAACGCGGGTGGGCTTTTTTCACGGCCCAGGGCCTTCTCGCCCCGCCGAATCGCTGTCGGCTCAGGCGGCGTCAGCGCGGGCCGTGGCTGTGCGGCTGAACGCGCGTGAGATCGAAGCCCAGCCCTTGGAGCGTGGCACGGATCGCCGACTCGTCAGTCGGTGTGAGCACGGGCTGTCTCGCCAGGACCCACAGATACTCGCGTGAGGCTTCACTGACGATGGCGTAGCGGCCATCGGGCGCCAGATCGACAACCCAGTAAGCGCCCCAACCGAGGCCCGTCCAGCGCAGCCACGCCGGCAAGAAACTGACCTCCAGGCGCGCCGGCATCAGCATGCCCGCCTCGATGCGGGCCACGCCCGCCGGCGGCCGGGCGATGCCGAGCACGCTGTCGGTCTTGCCATCCGCCAGCTTGCAGCGGTTGTAGACCTCGACGCTACCGTTGCCGAGATCGCGATAAGTGGCCACGGTGTCAGACACACATTGCTTCTGGAAGAAATTCGGGATCCAGGCCACTTGGTACCAGGCCCCCATGTACGGCGCGACCGCCAAGCTGGGCAGCGCTTGCAGGCGCTGTGCGGGTTGCTCGGGCTGCTGGGCCTGCGCTGGCGCAGCCACGAGCAGGCTGGCGAGGATCATGGGCAGGCATCGGGTCATGCGGGTCGCATCCAGATCAAGCAGCGTTCAGCGTCGAGTCCGGGGACGATCAGCTGTTCCACGTGAAACACGTCGATGTCGGCCGGCAGGGCTCTCAGCTCGTCATCGGGGCGGCGGCCCTTCATGGCCATCCACACACCGCCCGGTGCCAGCAACGACCGGGTCAGGCGCACGAAGTCTGACAGGGAAGAAAAGGCGCGCGCGGTGATCACGTCGAACAGCGGGCCGGGCATGCCTTCCACGCGTGCGTGTACTGCCTGCAGGTTGGGCAAGCCCAACTCGCCCGCCGCCTGGCGGATGAACGCGGCCTTCTTGCCGACCGTGTCGACACAGGTCACGTGCCACGCCGGCTCGACCAATGCCAGCACCACGCCCGGCAACCCGCCCCCGCTGCCAACATCGAGCAGGCGCAGCGATGGCGCAGCGCCGATCTGGCGACGCAAGGGCGACACCACCGCCAGGCAATCGGCCAGATGCTGGGTGCGCATCTGAGCGGCGTCGCGCACGGCGGTCAAGTTGTAGGCGGCGTTCCACTTGCGCAGCAGAACCAGGTACGACAAGAGGCGCTCGAGCGTCGCTGCGGGCAGCGTCAGACCCAGGGCCGCCGCGTCACGCTGAAGCGCCGCCAGTTCAGCTCCGGTGGCGGGTGCGGCCGCGGCGCTGGCGCCCGCCAGACCACCTACCAGGCCGCCCGTCACGCCACCCGTCATGCCGCCTCGTCGCTCGCCGAGCGCTGGTTGGCTGCAAAGCCCTTGAAGAGGCCCTTCTTCAGATGCACCAGCAGCAATGAAATCGCCGCCGGCGTAACGCCGGCGATGCGGGACGCCTGGCCGAGCGTCTGTGGGCGGTGGCGGCTGAGCTTCTGGCGAACTTCGTGGCTGAGTGCTGGCACCTGGGCGTAATCCAACTCGGCCGGCAGATTGAGGCCTTCGAAGTGCGCCGCGCGGCTCACCTCTTCCACCTGCTTGTCGATGTAGCCAGCATATTTGGTCGCCACTTCAAGTTGCTCAACCACGGCGGCCGCCAAGGCCGGCCCCATCTCGTCGACCAGGGTTTGGCGCGAGATCACCGGCGCCTCCGGGCAGTCAGGCCGGGCGATGGCCGCCAGTTCGGCCACGGTGTCGAAGTCGATGCCAGGCCGGCGCAGCAGATCGGCCAGGCTGTGTTCGTGTTCCAGTGCCTTGCCCAACAAGCGCTCCGCGGTGGCGGCCGGCACGATGCCGGGGTGGACCCAAGTCGACTTCAGCCGCTCGGTTTCACGTGAAACAGCGTCGCGCTTGCGGCCATACGCGTCCCACCGGGCGTCATCGACGAGGCCCAGATGCCGGCCAATTTCCGTCAGTCGGGCGTCGGCGTTGTCCTCGCGCAATTGCAAGCGGTACTCGGCGCGGCTGGTGAACATGCGGTAGGGCTCGGTCACGCCCTGGGTCACCAGATCGTCGACCAATACACCGAGGTAGGCCTGATCGCGCCGCGGCAGCCAGGCTGGCTCGCCCTTGACCCGCAAGGCCGCGTTGATGCCGGCGAACAGGCCCTGGGCAGCCGCTTCTTCATAGCCGGTGGTGCCGTTGATCTGGCCGGCGAAAAACAAGCCTTTGATGGCCCGGGTCTCAAAACTGGTGGTGAGGCCGCGCGGATCGAAGTAGTCATACTCGATGGCGTAGCCCGGCCGCAGGATGTGCGCCCCCTCCAGGCCCCGCATGGACTGCACGGCGGCGATCTGGACATCGAAAGGCAGCGAGGTGGAGATGCCGTTCGGATAGAACTCATGCGTCGTCAGGCCCTCGGGCTCCAGAAAAATCTGGTGGCTCGACTTGTCGGCAAAGCGGTTGATCTTGTCCTCGATGCTCGGGCAATAGCGTGGCCCCACCCCTTCGATCGCGCCTGTGAACATCGGGCTGCGGTCGAGGCCGGCGCGAATGATGTCGTGGGTACGCTCGTTGGTGTGGGTGATCCAGCAGGGCACCTGGCGCGGGTGCATCGCGGCGTCGCCCATGAAGCTGAACACGGGCACCGGACGATTGGGCGCGCTGCCATCGGCCGAGGGCATGCCATCGCCCGGTTGCTCGACCAGCTGGGTGAAATCAATCGATCGGCCGTCGATGCGCGGCGGGGTACCCGTCTTCAAGCGCCCTTGCGGCAACTTCATTTCCTTCAGCCGCGCCGCCAGGCTGAGCGCCGGCGGGTCACCCGCCCGACCGGCGCCGTAGTGCTGCAAGCCGACATGAATCTTTCCGTCCAGGAAGGTACCTGCGGTCAGAACCACTGTCTTTGCGCGAAAGCGTACGCCCACTTGCGTAATGGCGCCGGCAATCCGGTCACCTTCCAGAATCAGGTCATCCACCGCCTGCTGAAACAACCACAGGTGGGGCTGGTTCTCCAGGCGCTGGCGCACCGCCGCCCTGTACAGGACGCGGTCGGCCTGCGCCCGCGTGGCGCGCACGGCGGGGCCCTTGCTCGAGTTCAAGATGCGAAACTGGATGCCTGCCTCGTCCGTTGCCAGCGCCATCGCGCCGCCGAGTGCATCGATCTCTTTGACCAGGTGCCCCTTGCCGATCCCGCCGATTGACGGGTTGCAGCTCATCTGCCCTAGCGTCTCGATGTTGTGCGTGAGCAGCAGCGTGGCGCAGCCCATGCGCGCAGCAGCCAGCGCGGCTTCGGTGCCGGCATGGCCGCCGCCGACAACGATGACATCGAACTCTTGGGGATGGAGCACAGACAATGCGGCCGAGGTGATTGCCAGCGGCCGGGTTCGGTTGGTGCCGGAATTTTAAGCGGCGCGCTGCCGTGCGGTGGCGTCTTGAGTCGACCCCCCCGAGCACCGGTGGCGCCCGCGACAATCGGGCGCATGCACTGGCACATCCCCTGGCCGGCTTCCAGCGCTGACCGAGATGATCCTGGACGTCACTGAACTCGCGAACGCACCGAGTTGCTCGACATCCTGGCACTGCGACACCTGGCCGCCGACCGGGACGCGGCTTGATCTGACGCAAACGCGGTGTGACCGCAGTCACCGCCACCGACCCGCTCCTTGGACACACTGAGAGTACGGCCCTGTCGCCGCGCTCACCCCCCAAGGAGTTCATCTCATGAAGACAAATGTTGGGTCGCTCGATCGCATCCTGCGCGTGCTGATCGGCGTGTTGCTGCTGGCACTGACCGCCACCGGCACTATCGGACTGTGGGGCTGGATCGGTGTGGTGCCCCTGGCCACGGCGGCGTTAGGCACCTGCCCGCTCTACACGCTGCTGGGCCTGAGTACCTGCCCGGTCAAGACGACTTGAGCGCGGCGGTCAGATCCGCCCGGCCGTCGTCGGCACGGAACGAAAGTCCTGCATCACGCGCCCTTCGCCAAGCACGATCACCCGCGAGGCACTGGCAATCGTCTCGGGCCGGTGCGCGACGATCAGGCGGGTGAGTTGCAATTGCCGCACCTGCTGGTTGACAGTGCGCTCGCGTTCGATATCGAGCGCGCTGGTCGCCTCGTCGAGCAACAGGATGCGCGGGCGCTTGTACAGCGCCCGCGCGAGCAGCAGCCGCTGCCGCTGCCCGCCCGAGAGGCTGCCCCCCATGTCACCGATGAGCGTGTGGTATCCCATCGGCATCGCCTCGATCTCGTCATGCACCGCCGCCAGGCGCGCGCACTCGGCAATCCAGCGCGGGTCGGGCGCGTCGGCAAAGAAACAGATGTTGTCGGCCACCGAGCCGGCGAGCAGTGCATCGTCCTGCATCACGGTGCCGACCATCGCGCGCCAGTTCGCCAGCCCCAGCTGCGCCAGCGGCATGCCGCCGATGCGCAATTCGCCGGCGCTGGGCGCGTGGATGCCGAGCATCAGCTTCAGCAGCGTGGTCTTGCCACATCCCGACGGGCCGACGATGGCCACCGACTCGCCCGGTTCGACTGAAAAACTCACCCCGCGCAAGACCTCGGGTTCGCCATCGGCATAGCGAAAACTGAGGCCCCGAACTTCAATGCTCGGCGGCAGTGCCGCTTCGTCCGGGCCTGGGCCGCCCAGGCGCGGCAGGCCTTCGTCTTCTGGGGCTGTCAGCACAATGTCGGCCAGGCGCTCGCCCTGCAGGCGCAGCATGCGCAGCTCGACCCCTTTGTCGATCAAGGCGCTGGTGCGCTGCGCGAACTGCTCCTTGAACGCCACGAACGCGAACAGCATGCCCACCGAAAGTTGCTGCTCCATCACCAACAGCGCGCCCAGCCAGACCACGGCCACACGCTCGACGCCGAACAGCAAGCGATGAAGCACCGAGAACATCAACTCCAGCTTGCGCGTGGCGATGTCGGCGTTCATGGTGTCGACCACGCGGTTCATGAAGCGCGCCTGGCGATCGGCCTGGCGGTTGAACAGCTTGATTGACTGCACCCCGCGCAACGACTCGAGGAAGTGGCTCGACTGACGCGCCTCGTGTACCAGCGCCTCTTCGGTGGCTTCGCGCAAGGGCCGGAAGAAGGCCCAGCGTAGCGCGGCATAAACCGCCACCGCTCCCAGCACCACCAACGTCAGCGTGACGCTGTAGAACAGCATCATCGTCAGCGTGGCCACCACCAGCAGCCCATCCAGCACGGCTTCGATGAAGTGCGTGGTGAGTGTCTTCTGGATCTGCTGTACCGCAGCGAAGCGCGACCACACATCGCCAGTGTGGCGCTTCTCGAACCAGGCCATCGGCAAGCGCATCAGGTGCGCGAACACATTCGACAGCCATTGCAGGTTCAGCGTGGCCGACAAGTGCAACACGGCCCAGGAGCGGATCGCTGCGGCAGCCACCTGCAACAGCACCAGCAGGCCGAAGCCAAGACCCAGCGTGACCAGCAAATCGCGGTCGGCACTGACCAGCACGCCGTCGACCACCCACTGCAAGAAGAACGGGCTGAGCAACACAAAGGCTTCGAGCCCGGCCGCAAGGATGAAGATTTGCGCCAGGGAGCGCTTGAGGCCCCGCACCGGGCCGAGCAGCTGCTTGAGGGTGACGGTCTGGCGTTCGGTCTTCGGCGCGAAGTCGCTGGCCGGCAGGAGCTCGAGCGCAATCCCAGTGAAGTGGCGCGACAGCTCGGCCAGCTTCATGTGGCGCAGGCCACGGGCCGGGTCGTGCAGGGTCACCCTGTTGCCGCGCACGGCGGTCAGCACGACAAAGTGATTCAGGTCCCAGTGCAGGACACAGGGCAGCGCCAGCTGCGCCAGTTGGTCGGGCTCGGCACGCAGCGCACGCGGATTGAACTTGAGGTCGCCCGCCATGCGCACCAGATCGGCCATCGTCGCGCCCTTGAGCGACAAAGAGAAGCGCTGTCGAAGCGTTGGCAGGTCGGTGCGATGCCCATGAGCCGCTGCGATCATTACCAAGCAAGCAAGTGCACACTCAGCAGCTTCGGTTTGGAGCACCACCGGCACCCGGTGGGCACCTAGCCACCCGGCAAACGACAAGTTGAGAGAGCCCGACACCGTTACACCCGCCCGGCAATTCCCAGCACCGGCTCGAACAGCCACTCGTACAGCCTGCGCCGCTCGATGGGCACATCAGCGTCAAGCTGCATGCCCGGCGCCAGCGGTCGCAGCGCGCCGTAGGCCGGCATCTCCTGGCGCTCCAGCGACACGGTGATGCGGTACATCGGCTCGCGCGCCGTCCCCGCCCAGGGCTGGCCCGCCAGCTCGGCAGGTTGCAGCGGCGCCAAAGAGACCTGCTCGATGCGCCCGCGTTGGTGACCAAACTTCTGGTACGCGTACGCCTGATAGCGCAACAGCACCGGCTGCTGAACGCGCAGAAAGCCGACTGCGCTCGAGGGTGCATACAGGTGTGCCTGCAGGGCCGAGCCCGCAGGCACAAGACTGGCCAGCGCCGACGCCGCCGTCACCGTTTGGCCCGGCACGGCCAGCACTGCACTGACCACGCCGTCTTGTGGCGCGCGGATCAAGAGACTGCGCTGGCCCTCGCTCTCGGCGCTCTTTTGTGCCAGCTCACCGCGCTCGCGATCGAGTTCACCGATCCGCGCGCTGGCGCGCAAGGGCAACTCGCGGCGCTCGGCCTCCACCGCGGAAATCTCTCGTTCGTGGGCGTTGCGCTGGCGCTCCTGCACCTGCCGCTGCACCTGCAGGCCCAGCACCTCCTCCGCCTTGACCTGGACCTGCGCGGCAGAAACAAAGTTGTCGCCACGCAAGGACTCCAACCGCGCCTGGGCCTGCTGCGCCAGCGCCAGCCTCTGCGCCAGCAACGTCGACTCGGCCTCGAGCGTGGCACGGTCGCGCAACAAGTCGACTCTGCGTCGATCCAGCGCGACGACCTGATTGACCAGCAGCGCCTGCTGTTGTGCGGCGGCCTCGCGCAAGCTCTGCGCGCGCTCGGCCAGGGTACGCTGGACCAGCGCTTGCGTGTCGCCACCCGCGGCAGCGCGGTCGAGCGACAGCACGAACAGCACGTCCCCAGCGCGAACCTGCGCGCCCTCGACCACCCGCCGCTCGAGCACCACCGCATCCTGCGGCGGCACCAGCCGGATCACGCCACGGTCCGGCACCAGGACCCCCGTGACACGCACTTTGCGCGTGTACTCGCCGAGCGTCAGGAAGGCGCCGACCGCCATGGCCGACAACGCGACCCCGACCGTCAGGAACGCCAGCGAAGGCGGGCGAACCAGCTGGATTTCACCGATCCAGGAGGCCTGCTGGGATTCCAGCGCCTCGCGGCGGAAGATGCTTACCAACCCTTGTTCGGAGTCTGGGCGCCGCCGCTGCCGCCCGCGACATGACGCAAGGTTTGCGCGTCGAGCTCTGCCGGACGCCGTGCGTCACGCCCGTTGTCCTGGGGCTTGGTTTTCCCGGCGATGCGTTGAACCCAACGGCCGAGGGTGGTGTGGACCTTGTTCATGAGCGCTCCTTGGTGCGGCTGGTTGGAATAGACACAACCAATTCCAGCACCCGCAGGGCGCGCCCGTAACTGTCAACCTTTACAGGGTCCTCACCGAATCAGCCCCAAGCGCATCGCCTTCACGACGGCGAGGTGCTTCGAATTGCAGTTCAGCTTGAGCATCGCGTTCTGCAAGTGAAACACCGTCGTGCGGTCACCGATGCCAAGCAGCTGACTGATCTCGCTGGTCACTTTGCCGTCCATGGTCCAGCGCAGCACCTCCAATTCGCGCGGCGTCAGCGCCGGCAACTCGGGCCTGGCACTCTCGGAAACAAGGACCCTGAGCGCGGTGTCTTGCGCATGAACGGCGAACAGCTGCAGATCAGCGACGATTCGTGTCAACTCGCCGCCGTTGTCCGGTAACTCTTGATCCCTGTCGACACCAATCACAAAGTGACGACCTTCTGGCAGGTGCAAGGCCATCGCAATGCCGTTGCGGTAGCCGAAGTGGGCCTGATGCTCCCAAAGCTCGATCGCGTCGTTGTCGAGGTAGGTCTTCTGGCCCCAGATGATCGGGACAGAGTTGCGCTTGCAGTGCCGTGAGACCGGGTCGCGCTTGCCAACGGTGACGTCGTCATAGGTCTGTTGGAAGGCCAGCGGTGTGTTGTGCACCGCGACGAATTCCGGGTCGGCACCCACATGGTCCACCGCCACCATCGCCGACACCGTGTCGAACCCCAAATGCTGCGCAAACCGAATCACGACAGACCGGAACTGGTCTTCGTTCTTCGCTTCGAGCACGGATTGATAGTCGCCTTGCAGCATTTTTTAACGATTTGCCTCGCTACCCCGGCAACCTTTACAGCTATCGCCGAAGGCGCTGATTGTCCACACTCCGGGCCACCGAAGCCAAACGGCTTTGCCCCAACCGCAAGGAGTTTTGCATGAATACGTCCTGGAGCGTGCGCGCTTGGCCGCCACTGCTGTGGCAAGCCGAAGGCGCCTCGAATCTGCAATTCGACCATCTCGACACGCAAGTCTTCCCAGCATCGAGTGATGCGGCGCCCGTCAGCGGACAGACCGTCTGGCGCGGTGCCGCCGCCGACGGCGAGGTCGGCGTGGCCTGGGATTGGGTGGTGGTCTCGCGCGACGTGGTGGCGATGGCCGACCCGATGTGCGTCGTCAGCAACCTGCGCTTGCTCGGCGCACAAGGCGAGGTGTTGACGACCTGGGAGTCTGCCCGCCACCTGAGCCAGATCGTCTACGGGTTGCCATGGCAGGGCGAGGTTCAGCGCGCATTGCGCCACCTCGACGACTGAGCGCGCTGTCAGGCGCGCACCGCAGGGCTAGCGCGTTGCGGCCGTACGCAACTGGCGCGCGATGTAGGCCAGCCCAGCCACCGTGATGAGGGCGCAAACGGCGAGGGCCAGTGCCATGTCGAGCGCGCCCACGGCTTCACCCTTGAGCACACGGTTCATCAACGCGACCTGGCCGAGCGCCGGCACGGCCAGGTGCCAGGGCGCCTCGCCGCTCTGGTTGAACACGGTGACCAACGGCAGCAACGACACGCCGAGAATGACCACGGTGTTGTTGGCCTGCGCCTCCTTGAAGCTCTTGCAGCGAATGGCAATGGCCATCATCACTGCCGACAGCGCCGCAGCCAGCGGCGCCAGCAAGGCCAGGAACAGTGCGGCTTCGCGCAGGCCGAACTGGAACATGGCGGCCAGGGTCTCGCTGCGCAGCAGGCTCTGCGCGGGCAGGAAGGAGAAGCAACTGAGCAGTGCGATGAGCATGCCGACCACGGCCACCGCGCCCCACTTGCCCAGCACCAGCGACAAGCGGGAGGCCGGGTTCATCAACAGCGGTTCGAGCGAGCCGCGTTCGCGCTCGCCAGCCGTCGTGTCCAGGGCCGCATTGAGAGCGCCGTAAAGCACCGCCATCAAGACAAAGAAGGGCACCATGCCGGTGAGTTGGGCTGCGCGCGACTGCGGGTTGGCCAAGTCCCGTTCCTGCACCTCGACCACCTCCAGCGTCGCCGGTGCCACCCCACGCAGCACCAGGCGCAGCGTCGCCTGCTCGCTGGAGAAACCGCGCAGCAAACGCGTCAAGCGGTTGACGCTGGTGCCGGCGCGCTGATTGCCGCTGCTCGACACGATCTCGAGCAAGGGTGGCTCGCCACGCGCCAGTTCGGCCTCGAAGTCCTTGCCCACCAGCAGCACCGGGTCCCCCAGCGACTGGCTCTTCAGCTTGGCTTCGTAGTCGGCCGGCGCGGCTTCGATGCGGTAGGTCTGGCGCTCGAAGTAGTTGCGCAGGGTCGGCGCGTTCTCGATGCCCGCCACCACCACGGTGCGCTCCTCAGCCCGCTTCTCGATCCCGGCGACCAGGGCCGACAGGGCCACCATCACCAGCGGCCCGATGGCCACCGACGACAACAGCACCACCACCAAGGTGCGCCGATCGCGCAGGGCGTCGGTCAATTCCTTGCAGAACACGACCCAGGCTTTCATGACGACGCCCTCTCGACGGCGTTGAACGCCAGTTTGACAAAACTCTCTTCGAAATCGCGCTCGCCGCACTGGGCATTGAGGGCTGCCACGGTGCCCTCGGCCACCGTGCGGCCATGGGCCACGACGATCACCTGATCACACAGGCGCTCGACCTCCTGCATGATGTGCGTCGAGAAAACGATGCACTTGCCTTCGTTGTCGCGCAAGCGACGCAGGGCGTCGCGCAGGGCGCGTGTGGCCAGCACATCGAGGCCATTGGTCGGCTCATCGAGGATGATGTTGGGTGGGTTGTGCACCAGGGCGCGCGCCAACGCGGTCTTCATGCGCTCACCCTGACTGAAGCCGTCGGTCCGGCGCTCGAGCAGCGTGCTCATGTCAAGCAGGTGGGCCAGGGTGTCGGCCCGCTGTGAAGCCGCGGCCTTGGTCATGCCGTGCAGCTGGCCGTAATAGACGATGTTCTCGCGCGCGGTCAGGCGTGGGTATAGGCCGCGCGCATCGCTGAGCACGCCCATGCGCGCCAGGGCGGCCTGCGGTGTCGCCTGCACATCGATGCCGTCGACCTGGATCCGGCCGCTGTCAGGCGCCAGCAGGGCTGCCACCATGCGCAGCGTGGTCGTCTTGCCAGCACCGTTGGGGCCCAACAGGCCGGTGATGCAAGCGTCGGCCGCCTTGAAGCTGACGCCGTCGACGGCCTGGACCGTGCGTGCCTTTTTGCCGCTGCCCTGGGTGAAGCGTTTCGCGAGTTGCCGGACTTCGATCATTGCGCAGCCCCCGGCAAGACAAACATCGGCGGGCGCGGGATGGCCGTGGCACAGCCGGTGTCGACGTTGAGGGCCTCAGCGTCGGTCGGTGCGTCGACAAAGCGGAACAAGACGTCGCGCAGGCACCCGAGCGCCATCACGCCGTGCCCGGCGTTGGCAACGACCACGTGGCGGGCCTTGGCGCCCAGGGCCTTGGCAACGCGCTCACCGTGGCGCGGCGGGGTCACCGGGTCAATCCCGCCCGACAGCACCAGGGTCGCCGCGGGCGCGGGCGACAACGTATAGAACGAGGCTGCGACCTCGCCGCGAGGCCAGGCCGCACAAGTCTCGCGGTACAGCGCGGCGAAGCTATCGCCGAAGTCGCTGCCGGGCGTGTCGGTCGCCGCGGCAAGGCGGGGGACGTCCTCGGCGCAAATGACGGAGAAGTGCATTCCGGCGGCCATGCGCACACCGCGCCGACCGCCCAGCGACTGCGCCAACGCCGCCAGCGCATCGAGGCGGCCGAGCGTCGCCTGGCCAATCGCCGTGGGCAGCGCCGCGCTCAACGTCGGCGCATACAACGGGGCACGCACCAGACCGAGCGCGGCCTCGCGGGTCAGGGTCAGGCGCTCGCTGCGATCGGTGAGCGGGTGGCGCAGCGAGATCGTCCGTGGCAGCGAGTCGAGCCAAGTGCGCCAGCGTTCGCGCAATTGCGGCTCGCGGCTGGCACAGGCCTTGTCCGCCTCGCAGGCCGAGAACAACGCGTCGAGCGCCGCTTGGTTGTCGGTGGAAAACGAGGCCGGCAGCACCATGTCGGCCGGCGCAACTCCATCGATCACGGCGCGCCGGACCCGGGCCGGGAAAAGGCGCTGGTACTCCAATGCGGCGCGCGTGCCGTAGGACGCGCCGATCAAGTTGACACGCTCGGCGCCGAGCGCTGCGCGCACCGCGTCGGCATCCTGCATGGCCAAGGTGGTGGTGAAGAAGCGCAAGTCGCCATAGGGCAGCGCCTTCAACACCGTGAGGCAGGCCGCCAACCGCTCGCGCTGGCGCTCGAAGGAAAACAACTCCGCCAGCGGCAGGCTGAGGTCGTCGGGGTCGCAAAGCAACGGTGCGCTGCGGCCGGTGCCGCGCTGGTCGATCAGGACGATGTCGCGCCGGTTGGAGAAGCGCGCCAGCATGGCCGCGACCTGGGGCGCGATCTCGATCGCGCTCTGACCTGGCCCGCCGGCGAAGAAGAAGACCGGGTCGGGCCGCTTGTTGCGGGCCAGGGCTGGCAGCACGGCGTATTGCACGCTGATCTGCACGCCCTGGGGGTGCGCCGGGTCCAATGCACGCTGCAAGCTGCCGCACAGCGCCTCGTGTTCGATGCCGCGCAGTCGGCACGGCGTCGGTTCGGCGGCCGCAGCCGATGCCGCCTGGGGCAGCAGGCTGGTGACAAGGGTCAGCACGAGGACCCAAGCGCCACTTTTCGAGAACAGGTTTTCTGGCATGGCGCGCATTGTCATCGCGCCTGGTGGGACAGCGAGGGGGCGCGGACGGAACGCCCGCGGCGCGGGTTGAATGGCGCCCCGCGCCGGCGAGTGTCGCCCTCAGCCCAGCAGGCGATTCAATTCACCGCTGTCGATCAGTTTGATCAGGTCGTCGGCGCCGCCGACCAGGCTGCCGCGCACGAAAACCATCGGCAACGTCGGCCAGCCGGACCACAGCTTCAAGGCATTGCGTTCACGCCAGCCGCCGAAGTAGTTGCCATGATCGATGTCGTGGTGGGCGACGCCCGCGGCATCGAGGGCGCGGCGGGCGCGCTTGGGGTACGGATTCTGGCCCATCCCGATCACGACCACGGCGTGCTCGGCGACTGCGCGCTGCGCTGCCTGAACGATGTCGGCATGGTGGTTTGCCACACGGGCCCGGATGTCAGGGTGGATCTGGGCTTCGTCGAGGACAGTTCGTGGCATGGCGGTGATCGTGTCGTCTTGGTGATTCTGGGAGGCTTCAGATCTTGGCTTGCAGCAAGGCCTGGCAGGCCACCTTCTCGGCCGTGCCGACACGCGCGCACAGGCTGTCGAGCTTGGCTTGCAAGCGCTTCATCGAGGCGGCCTGTCTACCATCCGCGTTCCAACTCATCAAGCGCTTACCGACCCGCTGCAAGGACCGTGCACTGCGGTCGTGGAAGGCCCCTGGGTCCTTGGCCGCATCGGCGAACACCTCGGCCGCCGCCTTCTCGATGCGCACCGCGTCGGCGGGCGCCAGGTCGACCAAGGCGCCGACATAGCCTGCGCCCCACTGCAGCCGCGTCGCCGGGCCCTGGCTCTTTTCGTAGGCCTGTTGGTACCAGCGCAACGCCTCCTGTGTCTTGCCCAGCTTTCTGGCGTTGCCGCCGAGCTGGCTCATCAGGTAGTAGGGCGAGTGGCTCTTGGCCAGATTCGCCTTGAGCAGGGCATCACTGTCGGTCCACAAGCCGGCTTGGCCTTGCATGTGGGCGACCGCCGTGATCACCGCCATGCGCTCATAAGGATCGGTGATCTCGCGGTCCATCCGCATCGACAGGTCGCGGACTTCTTGCACCAGCGCTGGCGGCAGTGTCGGCATCGTCACTTCCTTGGGCTGGCCCAGACGCGCCAACCCGACTCGCTCGCCCAACGCGCTCACGCGGTCACCGCGCGACAGGCTGGTGTCGGCCTGCAGCCGCACCAGCGCCGCGTCGAACTGGGTCACGAGCAGAGCGCGCTCGGCCGTGTCGTCATCTGTCAGCACCTTGGCCATGTCGCTGGCACCACCGATCAGCACATCCATGTGCGTGCGTGCCAGGCTCGGATCGGCCAGCACGCCCCGCACCCTTTGGCGTAAGGCTGCGTCGGGCTTGACGCCCTTGCCATCATCGCTGGCGGCCAGCGCCTTGAGCCACAGGCGCGTCGTCACCTCGACGTCGCCTTGCGCCTGGCTCTTGCTCGCCAACTCGGTCAAGACCGCGGGTCGATCCGCCCGCGCGACCAGGCCGCTCTCATCGATCTCCCACGAGTGAAAGGACAGCATGCGCCACTCGTTGGCACTGATCGGTTTGCCAGCACGGGCCTCGGCCAGCACAGCGGCGATCGGGCGGCCGTCCGCCAAGCCCGCCTGCAACAAGGCCATCACCTGGGGCGCATCCACGGCACCTGGCAGGCGGGTGATCTCACTGCCGCCGGGGGTGAACAGGATCATGGTCGGGTAGCCGCCGACCTTGAAACGTGCACCCAGTTTTTGCGCAGACGGGCGGTCACCATCGACATGCACAGCGACGAAAGACTTGCTCTGGGCGGCAAAGTCCTGGCGATTGAACAAGGTGGCTTTGAGCTGATTGCACGGCGGGCACCACGTTGCGCCCCAATAGAGCAGGACCGGCTTGGCTTGGGCTTTGGCCTGGGCAAAGGCACGCGCGATGTCGGCGTCGGTGGCGGCGGCCAGCCAGGCCACGTTGCTCGACGGCAGGCCTGGCGTGGCCGCCGCCACTGCGGCCCAAGCCGCCGTGAACAGCAAAGCGGCCGTGGCGATCAGGCGTTTGAGCGGTCGGTGCATGGCGTCATTGTGCGCCGGCCGGCGCCGTCACGCCGGCGGGTCGTCGGTCGGTTCGCCCAGCCAGCGCTGAGTCGGCTCGTCCGGCCAGGGCGCGGGTGTGCCCCTGGCCAGGGCCATCCAGACTGCGAATGGCAGCCCGGCCTCGAAGGGCATGGCGCGGGCGGGCGCGGGCCGCGCGAGCTCCAGCTCGGCAAAGTCGTCGCCATGCGCCAACAACACGCCACAGTCGGCGGGCACTTCGTCGGGTTCGGCGATGCCCGCGGCAAGCACGTACCAGCACTCACCCGCCATGCCGAGGTAGGCGGCGCGTTTGTCGGCATTGCGCAGGTCG
>Ga0163144_10011938_pt1 | contig 18321 bp, 14 predicted proteins | sample OliLak19BULKMAT1_FD_123175 | JGI IMG/M metagenome (GOLD analysis project Ga0163144, IMG submission 123175) | Freshwater microbial mat bacterial communities from Lake Vanda, McMurdo Dry Valleys, Antarctica - Oligotrophic Lake LV.19.BULKMAT1 | ecosystem: Environmental > Aquatic > Freshwater >... | reverse complement strand
GCTTGCGTCAAAGTCGATTTGGCTTGTGTCTGGTCGGTGATTGCCTCAGCGACGGAGCAGAGTTGCAGACCTAGACTTGGGCCTCGCTCAGTTCTTGAGATATGGGGATGGAGCCGCCATCAGATGAGCACTTTGCCAGACTTCGCGAAAATCCGCCAGCTTGCCCGGCGTTACCCGGAGCCCGCGTTCAACTTCGTGCGCGACGGGCTGGCGCACGCTGTGAGCATGGTGCAGAGCGGCGAGCCCGGCTCAGGCACGCCGACGACGCACATCAGCGGGCAGCAGCTCTGCCTGGCCCTGCGCAGCCTCGCGATCGATCGGTTTGGGATGCTCGCGGGGGCGGTGCTCCGCAAGTGGGGCATCGAGCGCACCGACGATTTCGGTGTCATCGTCTACGCGATGATCGATCGCGGCGAGATTCGCCAGAGCGCAAGCGACCAGCCCGAAGACTTCACCCGCGTCTTTGAGTTTGACGAGGCGTTCTCGCTCGATACGGCGAAGAATCTGGCGTAGTCGAAGAAGTGGCGAAGTGGCGAAGTCGCGAAGTGGCAGAGGACCGATGGCCTCGCCTTGCTCCGTTGAACGTTGAAATTAATGACATCTGTGACGGCGTGAGTTTCGCGAGGCCGCGGCTTTACGCCGGGCGTGGCGTGGATGATGGCGGCGCGCTGGGCGTGCGCTTGACGCGTGAGGCCAGGAGCAGGCCGACGCCCGCGAGCAGGCCCATTGACGAGAACGCTGCGGCCGGGAGCGTCCAGCCCATGCCGTCGCTGCCGTCGGTTCCGGCGACGGCGTCGGTGCGGAAGCGATAGCGGCTGACCTGGCTCTTGGGCACTGCGAACAGCGCCGCGCCCCACTGCCACGAGCGCTCGGGGATCATCGCGACCTTCGCGCTCGGGTCTTCGCGCAGGGCGGGGACGAACAGCTCGTTCGTTTTGCGGTCCTTGGCGGGGAACTGCATCACCGTCGTCGTCATCGAGCCATCGGGCTTGAGATCAACCAGATCAAACACCCAATCACGCACGCGCACGCTGCCCCAGGTTTCCGGCGAGTATCCCTGAGCGCTGCGACGATTGATGATCACCCAGCGTGCCTGCGCGATGCCCTGTTCATCCATGCGGAGCTGGCCAGCCTCGATCGGCGAGTACATGAGCACCGCCATGTTCTCGCTATAAATCGTGAGATCGCGAAAGCCAGGGACGACGGGCTTGGTGACGTCCAAGACGGTGGTCTGATCGCCGTAGGAAACGCGCACTTGCGCGACGCCCGCGCTCTGGCGGACGGGGTCGGGCGGGAGGTCTTCGACCTTCACCTCGCGCCCGTGCGCGCTGAACGCGCGGCTGATCTGATTCTCGAAGTGCCACTGGCTGGCGGGGTTGGCGCGGTAATACGCCGCGACGCGCCCGGCCATGATGTATGCGCTGACCAGCAGTGAGGCACCGCAGATCGCAGTGAGGATGAAACCGACTTTGGTGGACGTCTGCATGGCAATGACCTCGAACAACCAAACGGCCCGGAAGCTCAAAGGTGCGCCGACCGGCGCACCGGCGGGCGAGCAAATCAATGAGCCGCGCTCTGGCTAGGGCCCGCATCGCCATCGCCGCCCGCGCCTGGCATGACCAGACCTGCGACCGGCCGGCTCATCGCGGCGCTGGACTTGGCATGACCGCCACCATGGCCGGAGTGGCCGGAGTGCGCCAGTTCGAGGATCGTCGGGTTCTTGTCCAGATATGTCGACCACGCGTCCTCAAAGGGTTGCTTGGTCGCGATGAGTTCGCTGGCGCGATTGGCGAAGCGGACCTGGAGCGTCTTGGACAGGAGATCTCGCGTGAGCGGGAGGCCGTTGCCGATGGCACTCTGGATCGTGGACGTGATCTGCACGTCAGCGAGTTCCTTGGCACGGACTACCTGAGGCTTGGTGGTCTGCTCGTACTTGGTCTTGCCGTCGGCGTCTTTGCCGGCCGGGACACTGATGCCGCCGGTGCCGCCGCTGATGATGTGCTTCGCCTTGTAGCCGTAGAGCGCGTCGCGACTGCCCAGGTCGATCGATGTGAAGCCGATGAAGCAGGCGAAGCACATGAGCGTGAACACGACCACCAGCGAGTTCACGGGGCTGTCATATTTCAACTGCATGAAGAACGCGGCGACGATGACGCTCTTGACCGCCGCGATCGAGAGCGCGACGGCGACGTTGACCCACTGCGGGATCACCACGTCGAACGTCAGGCTGAGCCAGTACTCGAACTGCGCGGCGCCGACCGTCGCGAACGTGAAGAACAGCAGCAGGCCGAAGACGGTGAGCAGGATGCGACGCGGCACGATGTGGTGCCCGTGATGATGGCCGCCGTGCCCGTCCCGCCCGCCGGCGTCCTGGGTGGCGAGCTTGCTCTCGGGGCCTTGCGTGCCGTGGAACGCATCGGAGGTTCGCGTCGCGGGCGGTGTGTGTGCCATCGAAGGTCTCTTGGGAAAGTCGCGAGTCGCGAGGTTGCGATTCGCGAGCGAGGTGCGGGAGCGGGTCGTCGCGGGCGGGGGCTGATTACGGGCGTTTTTTGATCACTGCCATCCTGAACACTCAGTGAATCAGGTAGAGCAGCGGGAACAGGAATATCCAGACGATGTCAACGATGTGCCAATACAGGCCGACGCCTTCGACGGCGTTGTAGTGGCGCGGGCCGAAGTGGCCGCGCCGCGAGCGGATGAACAGCCAGATGAACAGGCCGAGGCCGATGATGACGTGGCTGGCGTGGATGCCCGTGGCGCCCCAGTACAGCCCCCACCAGAGCGGCTCGTAGTTGCTCTCGGCGTTGGGATAGGTGTACCACATGCCCGGGAGCTTGCCTTCCATGTACTTGGGGTAGTACTCGAAGACGAACTTGATGAACAGGAAGAGCAGGCCGCAGATGAAGGTGATGATGAGGTTGCGCTGCAACCCGCGCTGGTCGTTGCTCTGGGCGCAGCGAACGCTGTCGGCGACGGTGTAGGAGGAGTAGAGCAGCACGACGGTGTTCAGCAGGCCCCAGCGCCAATCCAGCAGCGACGAGCCGTGGATGAACGCCTCGGGGTAGAGCATGCGCATGACCGCGTAGAACACGAAGAGTCCGGAGAACAGCAGCACCTCGGTTGCGAGGAACAGCCAGACGCCGAACTTCACGGCGTCAAACTCGTGGTCGCGATCGCGGAAGTGCTCTGCGGCGCGATACGTCTCGGAGGGCGGGAGGCTCGCGGTCAAAAGGTCTTTGTCTGCGGGGAAACTGGCCATGGCGGTTCACCTCGGGCTGAGAAGAGTCAGGATCGGAAACGCCCGGCGTGCCTGTCGGCGCGCCGGGCGCGTGTTTCGGTCGAGTTAGCGCGCCCGGGCCTTGGCCGGCGCGGGGAGCGGGAAGTCCGCCGGGTTGGTCTGCGGCGGGACGACGTCGTCGAAGTCGTACGGGCCGTGCGTCACTACGGGCTCGTGATGGAAGTTGTGCGTGATGGGCGGGCTGTCGGCGTCGGTCCACTCCAGCGTGAGGCCGCCCCAGGGGTTCGGCGGCGCCTTGGGCCCGGCGACGAGCGAGTGGATGAAGTTGCCAAGGTGAACAAGGAAGCCCGCGAGCATGATGAGCGAGCCGACGGTCGAGATCTGGTGATAGATCTCAAAGTCGTGGGTGTAGCTGGCGTAGCGTCGCGGCATGCCGTGAGCGCCCATGATGAACTGCGGGAAGAAGGTGCAGTTGAAGCCGATGAACACGAGCGCAAAGCCGAGCAGACCGGCTGCCTCGTTGTACATCTTGCCGAACATCTTGGGCCACCAGTGATGTATCGCGCCGACAAACGCGACGATCGTCGAACCCATCATGACGTAGTGGAAGTGCGCGACGACGAAGTATGTGTCGTGCAAGTGCAGGTCAACGCTCAGCGCGCCCAGGAACAGCCCGGTGAGGCCGCCGATCGAGAACAGGAAGAGGAAGCCCAGGGCATAGACCATCGGCGTCTTGAGGTCGATCGAGGAGCCGTAGAGCGTGCCGATCCAGTTGAAGACCTTGACCGCTGAGGGGAGCGCGACGAGGAACGTCAGCGCCGAGAAGATCGCGGCCGCGAGCTCGCCTTGGCTGGTGAACATGTGGTGGCCCCACACGATAAAGCTGATTCCGGCGATCGCCAGCGAGCTGAACGCCACGGCGCGATAGCCGAAGATCTTTTTGCGGCAGAAGACCGCGATCATCTCGCTGATCACCGCCATGCCGGGCAGGATCATCACGTACACCACCGGGTGGCTATAGAACCAGAAGAAGTGCTGGAACAGGACCGGGTCGCCGCCCAAGCGCGGATCAAAGATGCCGATGTTGAACAGGCGCTCGAAGATCAGCAGCAGCAGCGTGATGCCGATGACCGGCGTCGCGAGCACCTGGATGATCGCGGTGCCATACATGCCCCAGATGAACAGCGGCATGTCGAACCAGCCCATGCCCGGAGCGCGGAGCTTGTGTACCGTCACCACGAAGTTCAGGCCGGTGAGGATCGACGAGAAGCCGAGGATGAAGGCCGCGGCAATCATGGCGACAACCCGCCAATGACCCTCTTCGGTGCTTGTTGAATACGGGGTGTAGAACGTCCAACCGGTGTCGACGCCGCCGCCCAGGGCGCTGGCGATCGCAAACAGCGAGCCGAAGACGTAGATGTACCACGAGAGCAGGTTGAGCTTGGGGAAGGCGACGTCCTTGGCGCCCAGCATGAGCGGGATGAGGAAGTTGCCCAGTGATGCGGGGATGCTGGGGACGATCACGAGGAAGACCATGATCAGGCCGTGAAGCGTGAAGACGCGATTGTAGAGGTTGTTGGCTTTGAGCGGGTCGGTCTCGCCCATCACCGAGCCGAGTAGGTGGCCGGTCATCTGCTGGTTGCCCGCGGCGTCGATCATCGTGCGCGTCGGCTCGAAGAGCTCGAGGCGGACGACGACGGCCGCGAGGCCGCCGATGAAGAACATGAAGAGAATGGCGAAGAGATACATCACGCCGATCTTTTTGTGATCGACGGTGGTCGCCCAATCGATGATCGTCGCCCACACTGTGGACTTCGGCGTGAGATACGAGCCTTCGTCATGATGACCATTGGCCATTGGATTACCTCACCGTTGGAGCGAGCGGGGGCTTGAGCCGGGCGCCGTCGTCCGACCCAAGAAACCGCTCGCGAGGAACACTGGGACTGGGGACCGGGGGACTGGGAACTTGCGACTTGCGACTCTCGTCAGTTACTTCTTCTTTGTGGGCTCGACTATGTCTTCATCGGTGGCGCGCCCGGCGAGCTGGCGCATGTACGCCGCGACGCCCTTGACGGCGCGTTCATTGAGCTGGCCAGCGTAGCTGGGCATCTGGTTGGCGTAGCCCTTGTGGACCTTCACGCCCGGGAGGTAGATCGCTTCGCGAATGTAGTTTTCCCAACCCTCGTCGGTGGTGAGGTCCCACGTCGGGCCGGAGGCGGAGTCGAACTGCACGGGCTTGCCGTAGTAGCCCTTCCAGGAAGGGCCGGTGCCGTCTTTGCCGTCGATAGAATGGCACTGTGCGCAGCCGCGCTTCTGGTAGACGAACTGGCCGACCTCGACCAGCGAGATGGTCTCGGTCACGTTGCCCCACTCTTCGATCTGCTTCTTGTACAGGTCCGGCGGCAGCACGCGAAGGATCCCCGCCATCTCGCTGTGGTTGTCGCCGCAATACTCAGCGCAGAAGATGTAGTGATCGCGCCCGGGCTTGGCCTTGTCCTTGGCGATCATCGACGCGCCGCTCTTGGCGGGGTCGCTGTTCTGCGGGATGAACGTCAGCGAGGTCGTGCGATTCGGGAAGAGGTCCATCTTCGTGCGCATGTCCGGGATGTAGAACGAGTGCATCACGTCGCTGGAGGTGAGCAGAAACTTGACCGAGACGCCCTCGGGAACGACGATGATCGGCACGGGGTTGTTGCCGCGGAGGCCCCTGTCGATCTCGGGATTTGGGCGGCTGTCATCGAGATACACGGTCTCGCCGGAGCCGGCGCCGTTGGCGTACATCACGGACCACACCCACTTCTTGCCGTTGATATTGATCTCTTCGACGTTGCCCTGGGGGATCTGGGAGTTCATGTAGCCGTGGAAGCCCCAGAAGAAGATGAACGTGACGACGATCAGCGGGCCAACGACCCAGGTAACCTCGAGGGCGGTGTTGTGATTCGGCGTGCGGATCGGAGGCACGCCGGGCTTGCGCCGCCAGCGCAGGGCCCAGTACCCCATGGGGAGCATCAGCGCCACGAAGCTGATGATGCAGACCCACATGATGAACATGAAGAGCCAGTCGGTCGCTGGAGACAGGTCGCTGTTGCCCGGGCGCAGCCAGACACGCGTCAGCCAATCGCTCGTCGCCAAGGTCATTTGCAGGTTGCTCATATCGTCCTCACGCCAGCACCTTCGCCCGGGGATCCTTCAACACATCAACGCCCGTTCAATCTGCCCACGCTCGCCAGGGCCGCGCCGCCCGGCGCCGCGCGCAGGTCGCGCTGCGCCGCCAGCACGCTCGCCCGCGCCGCCCGACGCTGGCGTTCGCTCATCCACAACACCGTCAGCACGCTGACAACGATCGCCAGCGTCAGGCCCGAGCCAAACTGCATCCAGCGAAACGCAGTAATCACGTAGCTGTTTGAGCCGGGATTCCATTGGAAACACCACATGATCGCCCGGTCGATCGTCGTCCCAATCTTGCCCTGCCCGGCCTCGATCAATGCCAATCGGATGTTTTTGACCGGGTACTGTACCCCATAGATGTATCGAGAAGCGGTTCCGTCCGGCGTGAGCACAAAAATTACTGTGCCATGAGAATACTCGCCCGACTCAGGAAGGTATCTGTACGGAAACCCCAGAGCGTCAGCCAAACGCCGGGTTTCGGTCGTGGTCTTGGTGGCGACGAAGTGGACGCCGCGCTCGACGCGGGCCTTGTCCTCTGCGGTGTCGTCGCGCCCGTAGCTGGCTAGAAAGCCGCGCCGTTGCGTGTCGATCATCTCCGGCGTCTCGGTCGGATCAAAGCTCGCGACCACGAGCTGAAAATCCTTACCGGCGGTGAGGTCCAGCTCGTGCAACGTCGAAGCGAGCTTCTGCATCACCAGTTGGCAGAGCATCGGGCAGCGAAAGTAGACCAGCGCGACGATCACCGGCTTGGTGCCGTCGGTTGCACGCTCCAGCTTCCACGCCTTGCCCGCGTGATCCAAAAACTCCGCATCCAGCGGCATGCGCTTGCCCAGATACTCCACGACCTCCATGCCCACGATCGCGCTCGGCGCATCAAGCGACGCGTTGCTGAACGGATCCTTTGACACGCCACGAGTTGAGCCGCCAGTACCCTTGGTGGGCTCGATGTCCACGACCGGGTCCTTGCGCGTCGGGTTGGTCGATGGCGAGGCGTCAGCTTGCGCTGCGCACACGCCGCACGCCAGGCCGAGCGTCAGCAGCGCGACGGCGCACGCGCGCCCCCAAGCCCGCCGAGGCCCTGCACCCGTCACCGACTTGTTCCCGTCAATGCCCATGTGTCTGCCATCACTCCGCGATCAACACGCGAGCCCACGCTCATTTGACGCCCACCTGGCCCTCACTTGACCCCGTACTTCTCCGTCACCTTCTTCATTGCATCCTCCATCGGGATTCGGACGGTCTTGCTCTCCGGATTGGCGGTCATGTACTGCCGGCTCTTGAACTGCGTCTCCAGGATCTCGCTCCGGCGAGCCGCGGCCTCGACGTGCAGCCCCTTGGGCCCCGAAGACGACTTCTCGGGCGTGCGGTCAAAGTTTTCGATCCGGGCCGTGATCACCTGATTCTTGTACCAGTTGAAGTAGATGATCGTGAGCACGACCGACGCGACCACGATCGCGAAGCCCGCAAAGCCAAAGAACAGCACCGACTTGGTGTCGATGTGTTCCGAGTGCGCCTTCTGCGGCACCTCGCCCCCGACGTGGGAGTGCCACGCGTCCACGGGGTCGTTGGTCGATTCCGGAAGAAGATCCGGCGCCTTTGTCGTCGTCGCGCCCTCGGGCAAGTCGTGCGCGTGCGAGTGTCCCATCTGATCAGCCATGCCGGGCTCCGTACGTTGCGTTGAACCGACCAGGTCTACTACTCAAACCAACCGACCACCAACCACCCAAACCCGACACCCCCGACTCCGCCCCACCCCCAACCGCCAGCGCCGCCGCCGGCGCCACGCGCCGACCGATCACACATAGTTCTTGTGCGTCGCGGCTTCCACCAGCCTCGGATCCTTCAGCGGGATCAGCGGCCCGCGCGACAGCTTCCACACCGCGCCCGCCAGCACCAGCAGCACCGGCCCGAGCACGCCCGTGACATCCACCCACGAGAAGCCGATCGTCGTCGACGTGATCGCGACGGTGAACGCGCCATCGGACGGCACATAGGTGTCGGGGTACGTCATGGGACGGATGATCCAGAAGATGTCCACGCAGTGCAGCGCGAGCAACCACAGGGCAAAGACGCTCAGCAGCACCGGGCTCTGCTTGACGCGCCGGATGAGCAGGAGCGGGAAGGGCGCCAGGAAGTGACCGATGCACAAGGCCCAGAAGATTGGGGTCCAGGCGTTGTGCAGGTCACCGCCGCCGCGCTGCAGGATCCACGCGGTCTCTTCCGGGATGTTGGCGTACCAGTAGAGGAAATACTGGCTGAAGGCGATGTAGGCCCAGAACACCATGAACGCAAAGAGGAGCTTGCCCATGTCGTGGCTGTGCTCTCTGGTGTAGAGGCCCTTGAGCTTGCCACTGGAGTAGATCAGCGACATGAGCAGCACGAGCGTCGCGAGGCCCGCGACCATGGACCCCGCGAAGAAGTAGACACCCCACATGGTGCTGAACCAGTGGAAGTCCAGGGTCTTGAGCAGGTCAATGCCCGCGAAGGCCGTCGCCAGCGCGAACGCAAGGATGCCCCAGGCGCTTGTGCGCCCGGCCTTGTTGCTGATCCACCGATCGCCGGTGCGGTCCTGCTGCTTGGTGTAGCCAGCCAGGCGCAGGGCGAGATACGTCCAGACAATGAAGTAGATCGCCAGGCGGGCGTAAAAGAACTCGTTATTCAAGAAGCCGCTCTTGGCGACCATGAGCACGTCAAACTTTGGGTTGCCCGGCTCAAGCAACTCCGGGTTCATCCACTTGAACAGCTTCGGCGCAAGCAGCACAATCGGCACCGCCAGGAGCGCGCCCAAGGGCATCAGGCTGGCAACGTTCTCCGCTTGGCGCCGCACCGTGACCGACCAGCCGGCCTTGACCAGGTGCATGATCAGCACGAACGCGAGGCAGCCGAGCATGATCCCGAGCGCCGCTGAGAACCCGACGTGATAACTGGCGATCGCGTGCTTGGCGGTCTTGGCCGCGTCGGCGCCATCGCCGGGCATCAGGGCCTGCCACAGCGTGAGGCCGATGCACACCACGCCCGCCAGACCCAGGACGCCATAGATCCCGACGCCCCAACCGCTGGGCATGTGGGTGTTGTCGTGCGAGAGCAGGGCGGGGTTGACGCCATGCCCGCCGCCTTGTGTGCCGCCGGCGGTGTCCGGCGTGTGCGGCGCGTCGTGTCCCTGGTGAATGTCCGGTCGTGCGCTGATGGAACTCATGGCTTGACCTCCGGGCTCGCCGGCTTGACATTCTTTCGAGCCCTGGCCTCGGCCTCCTGCCTCTGGCGCTCCGCGTCTTCCTCCGCGGCTTTCTTCGCGTCCGCGGCCCGTTGATCCAGGAACGCGCGATGCACACGCTCGACCGCGGCGCTCACCTCGGCCCGCTTCTCCATCGGCACGTCGCTGGTGATCTGGCCGTCTTGCGACGCTTGCAAGGCCCGGTAATACGCGACGACCGCCCACGCGTCGTTCGCCTTGATCGCGTGCCCGTAGCCCGGCATCTTCGCGCCGTTCTCGACGCCGTAAAGCACCACGTTGAAGATGTACCCGTCTTTGGAGGTCTTGGCGCCGACGGTCCGCTTCGTGCCCGTCGCGGCGTCGGTCACCTCTTCGGTCGCGCCCGCCTTGTACTTCGCGTCGTGGAAGCTCGGCAGCGGGTACGACCACTGCTCGCCAACCATGCCCTTGCCATAGCCGTCGTAGTTGTGGCAAGCTGCGCAGTGGATGTTGTACTTCTCCGCGCCGCGCGCCAGGAAGGCAGTGTCAACGTTGATGATGGCAGGGATGCGATCCAGGAAGTTGCCCTCCGCGTCGAGCCCGGCGTAGACGCCCGAATCGGCGCGCAGGTAGGTAGCGCGAATGGGGTCGCTGGCGTCCGATGAAGCGCCGAAAGCGACTGTGCCGCGAACGCTCGGACGCATCGCGCGCCCGTCAGCGAAGAACTCCGTTGCAGTCTGGGGCTTGAACTTCGGCGAGTCATCCATGTCCGGCAAGAACTGGCGTGGCGGCCTCTCGAACCGATCGCTTCGGCATCCGCCGGCCAGCCCGCCCGCGACGCAGACCAGCGCCAGCGTCGCCAGCGAGATGACATTCCTCGTGTTCATGTGCGTGCCCTTCATATCGCCCGTCGCTTTCATTCGCTGCCAGCCCGCTTCTGCTCGCCACTGCTCGCTCACTGAAACTCCGTCCGTCACCGCGACCCAACCCCGAGATTGACCAACCCGTCAGTGCGCCACGCTGACTTTGATCGGCGCGTCCATTTCCTCTTCGACGAGTTCGACCGCGATTGCGCCAGCCTTCTCGAACATCGAGCGCACGCCGTGCGGCTCGAACTTCTCGTCGATCGCCTCGATGGCGATGACGAACTTGTCGTCGCTGACGCCCAGGAATCGCTCGCTGCGCAGCAGCGGGTGGTTCCATCGCGGGAGCGCGTTGAACACGAACATGCCAATCAGCGCGCTGAAGGCGGTGAACGCGACGCCGATCTCGAACGTCACCGGCACCAGCACCTGCCAGGAATCGGTGGGCTTGCCTTGGTGGACGAGCGGGTACTCGACGTGCCGCACGAAGTACTGGAACGCGAAGCCGATAAATACGCCCGTCAGGCCTAGGCACGCGACCAGGATGGGCAGCTTGGTGGGCGTCTGGCCCATCGCCTCTTCCATGCCGTGGACCGGGAAGGGCGAGTAGACATCCCAGTTTCGATACCCCGCATCGCGCACGTTTTCCGCCGCGTGCGCGAGGTCGGCGGGGTTGGCAAACTCCGCCAGCACACCGTACACGACCGCGCCAGATTCCGTTTTGTACACCTTCTTGCCGGCCATCAGACACCCTCCTTCGGCGCATCGGGCGCGTGAACGACGCCAGCGGGCGCGCCGCCCGAGGCTTGGCCCGCGTGACCGTGCGTGTGCCCGTAGCCCTCCCAATGCGGGTTGGCCTGCGGCATGACGTTCTTAATCTCGCTCATCGCAAACTGCGGCAGGAACCGCACGAACAACAGGTACAGCGTCAGGAACGTTCCGCACGAGCCGACGAATGTCAGGATGTCCACTGGCGTCGCGAAGAACATGCCCCACTCGCTGGGCAGGAACGCGCGATGCAGCGACGTCACGATGATCACGAAGCGCTCGAACCACATGCCGATCGTCACTGCGAAGGCCACGATGAAGATCGCCACCGGGCTCTGGCGGGCCCACTTGAACCAGAACAACTGCGGCGAGATCACGTTGCACGAGATCATCGCCCAGTACGCCCACCAGTACGGCGCATACTTCAGCTGGCCGTCGGCGCCCGTCACCGCGAAGAACGGCGGCAGCAGCCGGTTGTAGATGAACACGTCCTGCTCGTAGCGGTTTGCGCTGTACCACGCGACGAAGAACTCCATCGCGTACGCGAAGCCGACCATGAAGCCCGTGACCAGGATGATCTTGGACATGTTCTCCAGGTGACGCAGCGTCACCAGGTCCTTCATGCCCGGGAACAGCTCGCGCGACGGGATCAGCAGCATCAGCACCATCGCAAAGCCGCCGAAGATCGCGCCCGCGACGAAGTAGGGTGGGAAGATCGTCGTGTGCCAGCCCGGAATGACGCTGGTCGCAAAGTCGAACGACACGATCGAGTGCACGCTCAGCACCAAGGGCGTGCTGATGCCCGCGAGCATGAGATATGCCTTCTCGTACGTGTGCCAGTGGCGGGCGCTGAAACGCCAGCCCATCGATAGCGCGCCATAGACGCGGGCGCGGATCATGTCCACGCGGATGTTGGCGATCGGCAGACGCTCCGCGTTGCTCCCCTGACGCATCAGCCGCAGCGCCGCGCGATCGCGCAGCGTCGCAAAGTCCGGGATCATGCCCATGTACCAGAACAGCGCCGAGACCGTCGCGTACGTGCTGACCGCGAAAACGTCCCACAGCAGCGGGCTGCTGAAGTTCGGCCAGATCGCGTTGGCGTTGGGGAACGGGAACAGCATCCACGTCATCCAGATTCGCCCGACGTGAACCCCCGGGAACGTCCCGGCGCAGATCACCGCGAAGATCGTCATGGCCTCCGCGGCTCGATTAATGCTCGTCCGCCACTTCTGCTTCAGCAGGCACAGGATCGCGCTGATCAATGTTCCCGCGTGACCGATGCCGATCCAGAACACGAAGTTCGTGATGTCCCAAGCCCAGCCGACTTGGTTGTTCAAGCCCCACACCCCCACGCCCGTAATCGCCAGGTACAGGATCATCAGCGGCATCAGGCCCGCGACGCCCGCGGCCAGCCCGAACGCCGGCAACCACCAGCGCCCCGGCCCCTTCTCGATGTACCCGCACACAGTGTCGGTCACCTCGCCGAAGGTGCGATCGCCCAGCACCAGCGGCGCGCGCGCCGCCGGGTCTTCCACAAGCGAGCCGTCGCGCGTCACCGGGTCGTCCATCCGAGGCGGCTTCGGTGCCGGGATCATCCCCGCCAGCCGCTGCGCCGTTGTCTGATCAGGATTGATCGCACTCATGCGTGAACTCCGCTCGCGGGCAGGATGCCCAGCGAGAGCCTGTAGCCGTCCTCACCACGCGCCTTCACCGGGTCAATAAAGCCGTGCTCGCCGACCTTCGCCGGCCCGGGGCCCGGTGTTCCGTGCCCGCCTTCATGCCCCCCGCCCTCGTGTCCACCGTGCCCGAACGGGTCCTTCATCCGGGCCAGCCGCTCGGTCTTGCCCAGCTTCGTGAGCAGCTCGATGTTGGGGTTGTTCACGCGGACAAGGTGGCTTGTGCGCGGGCGGGTCGCGAGGTACCCAAGCAGCAAGTACGCGCGGGTGTGCTCGCGCAGAGTCTGGACCTTCGAGCCCGTGCGCTTGCCGCCGGTCAGCTCCGCGTCGGCGTACTCACCGGTCGCGTCCAGCATGTTGCCGAACACGATCGAGTTCGTCGGGCAGGCCTGCTGGCAGGCGGTCTGCACCAGGCCATCGGGGAAGAACTCCTCCGGGCGCTTGCCGGTGGAGATCTTGTAATCGATCTTGGCCTCGTTGGTGCGCTGCACGCAGTAGCTGCACTTTTCCATCACGCCACGCGACCGCACCGTGACATTCGGGTTCTTGCCAAACTTGCTGATCTCATCAAGCTGCTTCCGCAATCGCGGCGGGATCAAGTTATGGTTCGCCGGCAGGTTCTCCGTCACCGTCGAGCCCATTACACCCTCAAGTGCCTCCTTCAGCCCGCCCTGATACTTCGTCACGCCGTAGTCAAAGAAGTTGAACCGCCGCACCTTGTACGGGCAGTTGTTGGCGCAGTACCGCGTGCCGATGCAGCGGTTGTACACCATCATGTTGTGGCCCTCGCTGCCGTGAACGGTCGCGTTCACCGGGCACACCACCTCGCACGGTGCCGCCTCGCAATGCACGCACGCCACCGGCTGATTCAGCAGGCCGTCCGGCTCGTCCACGTTCCCGCGGAAGTAGCGGTCCACGCGGATCCACGCCATCTCGCGACCCTTGTTCACCTCGATCTTGCCCACGATCGGGATGTTGTTCTCCGCCTGGCAGGCGATCGTGCACACGTTGCAGCCGGTGCAGGAGCTCAGGTCGATCGTCATCGCCCACTGCGGCCCGCGGTCATACGCCGCGACGCCCGGCGTCGGACGATTCGCGCGACCCCCGCTGTACCCGGCCTCGCGATTGCGGTTGGGGTCTTGATACACCGGCACTACCGCCGGCATGTGGTTCAGCTCGCCCCCCTCCAGCCGCTCGCCCAGCGAGAGCGCCTGAGGCCGGCCATACGAGTCGGGCTTGACAACGATCGGCTCGTCGCCAAAGGTGTCCCACGCCGCCTTGTCAAGCTCGCGAACGATCGCGCGCCCTTCCATGCTGCCGTGTGTCTGCGTCACGCTGATCGGGTACCAGCGATCGCCCGTCTCGCTCTTCTTGATCGATGCGCCAGAGGCGACCATCGGCGATGAGCTGTCGCGCAGCGGGTTGACATCAAAGCCGCTGCCGGCCCCGACGAGGCCGACCGTCTTGCGCCCATAGCCCATCGGCAGCACGACGGTGTTGTCCGGCAGGCCGGGCACCGCCCACACCGGGAGCGTCACACTCCTCCCGCCCCCACCGCCGGCGCCCGCTGCGCCCCCGGTGCCACCCAGGCTCAACTCGATCATCCGGCCCGAGGGCTTCTTGTCGGTGTCGGGCGACTGCATCACGCCCAGCGCCCGCGCGGTCTTGGGCGACATGAGCGCCGCGTTGTCCCACACCATCTTGCTGGCGGTGTCCGGCAGCTCCTGCATCCAGCCGTTGTTGGCGAAGCGCCCGTCGCGCATCATGCCCGAGACGAAGACCGCCTCGAGCTTGTCCTGCGTCGGGGCCGGGGCCAGCGTCGCGCCCGAGGCCAGTCGCGCCAGGCTCGTGAACTGCGGCGCGGGCGTGGATTCGCCATCGGTCGGCGCCACGCCATCGATCACCCCGTTGTGCAGGAATCTCCGCCAGCGCTTGTCAAACTCGCCCTCGCTGATCGTGCCCAGCGCGGCCTTCCAAGTCTGGCGCACCAGCTCGTGCCCGTCGCTGGGCAGGCCCGCGATCATCGCCAGCACCTCGATCTGGCTGCGCCCGTCGTACAGCGGCGCGATCATCGGCTGCGTGAGCGAGGGGGTGCCGTCGTTGGCGGTCGCGTCGCCCCAGCTCTCGAGGTAATGCGCACCGTTCAGCCGCGCCGTCGCCAGTTCGCTGGTCTCGTTGCGATCAACGCCCAGCGTCACCCGCGTCTTGGCCTTCTTCATCGCCTCGCCGAACTTCAGGTTGCCCGGCGCGTCATACGCGGGATCAACCTCAAGGCACACAAGCGTGCTCACCTTGCCGGCGTTCAGCAGCTCGACGCACTGGGTCAGATCCGCGTACGAGTCGGCCCCCTGATCGCGCCCCATCACGCGATAGCGGATCGTCGTCCCGACGTTCCCGAGCACCGAGTTCATCGCGACGCACAACCCGTGGACCCACGCCGGCTGCGTTTCCCCGGCCATCACAATCGACTTGCCCAGGTTGTCGGCGTTGAGCAGGTCCGCCGCGATCTCGTCGGCGTACATCTGCGCCTCGCCCTCGAGCTTGGGCGTCAGGGCATTCATCGCGCCCAGCAGCGACTCGCTGCCGCGCGCCGCGCGCGAGCGGAGCACCTTCTGCGCAACCGCGACCACGATCCCGGGGATCTGGCTGGCGGGCATGCGAAGGCGATGGTCGGCGGTGCCGCCGGTGGCGGTGAACGCGCTCTCGACGCTGTACAGGCGGCTCATGGCCTGCTTGGCCCGCAGCACGCGCCGCGAGGCACCCCAGCCGCGCGAGTTGCTCAGCGCGCCGGGCTCGTACTGCAGGAAGTCGCGATCAAACGAAACCACGACGCTCGCCTTGGCGACATCCAGCACATCGGTCATCGGTGCGCCGAACGCCAGGGCGGTCCCCACCGACGCCCCGCTGCTGGTCGCGCTGTCCCACACGAACCAACGCGCCTTGGGCCACTTCGACAGGATCTGGTCGCGCAGCCGGTCACGCGTCGGGCTCGTGCGCTTGTCAACAACGAACACCAGGCCCTCGCCCGCGCTCGCATCGTACTGGTTGAAATGCCCCGGCTGGTTCCACTCCTCCCACACCTTGGCCTCTTGCGCCTGACGGATCTTGAACGCATCATCCGTCTCGCCCACACGCTTGACGCTCGCGCGCCCCGCGCCGTTCGCCCAGCCGCCGACAAACGCGTACCCCGTCGCGCTCTCCCCAGCCGTCTGCACCAGCACCGGCTCCATCAATCGGTCCGGGTCATACAACGCCAGCACGCTGGCCTGCGACCACACGCTGCTCTTGCCCTGGTTCACCGGGTGCAGCGGGTTGCCCTCGATCTTCGTCGGGCGGCCCTCGTGCGTCTCGACCAGCAAACCCTCCGCCCCGCCCCCGGGCAGCGGCATCGTCGTCGCGTAAAACAACGGCTTGCCCTCCTTGATGTCCTCGGGCACTTCCTTGCTATACGGCAGGATCTTGTGGTCCGGACGCCGACAGCCGGGCATCGACGCCGCGCCCGCCAGCGCCAGGCTCGCGCCCATCAGCTTCAAGAACGTGCGACGGCTGCCCGTCAGCAGCTCGCTGGCACCACTAGGAAACTCCTTCTCCAGGAAATCCCGGAACTCCGGCGTGTCCGAAGCGTCTTCCAGCCCGCGCCAATACGCCTGCCCGCTCACGCCCACCAGCTCATGAGCCGTCCGCGGCGCATGCACGGGCTTGCCTTCTTTGTGACTTGTCGGACATTGATCAATCATGGTTCACCTGGTTCGGGGCCGGCCTCGTCTGCCCGGCTCGTTCGATTTTCCGTCTCTCTCGCCGCCGACCGTTTCGATTGTCAGTGCCGAGCCATGAGCAATGAGTGCTGAGTTTCAAACCGACATCAACCATCATCCGCGGGTCCCTGCCTTCATCTCAGCACGCAGCACTCGTCGCTCAGCACTCCCCCGCCCTAGTAGTGGCACGCCGCGCAGTTTTCCGGCGCGTGGATCTTGCGTTCCTCGTAGAACTTGGCGCCCTCGCTGGCCAACCCCGCCGGGCCAAGCTGCGCCTGACGGTCTTCGATCTCGAACAACCGCGTGAGCTTGTCCTTGGGCTGCAAATACGGCTCCGGGTTGCGATGGCACTCCAGGCACCAGCCCATGCTCAGCGGTTCGTACTGCCACACTTCCGGAAGACGGGCGATGTTGCCGTGACAACTGATGCACGACACGCCAGCGGAGACGTGGGCATGGTGCGGGAAGTTGCGGACATAGTCCGGCAGCTTGTGTATGCGTCGCCACTCGATCGGCTCGTCCGCCGCGTACGCGTCTCGCACGAACTGCGTCTTGTTCTTGTGGTCCTCGCTCGTGGCCAGCTTCGCCAGCCGCCCCTCGGCGTGACACCCCACACACGACGCGACGTTGGGAATGTTCGCCTCCGGCGAGGTCTCGACATTCGTGTGGCAGTAGCGACAATCCAGCCCCAGTTTCCCGGCATGAAGCTGGTGGTTAAAGCCGCCGCCCGGCTGCTTGGGCATATAGCCAACGACCCAATACTTCGGGGTAAATGTGTACCACACCGTGCCGACAATGAGGGCCAGCGTCGCTACGCCGCCACCAGCAAGCAGTGTCGGCAAGGCGTTGGTCCACTTGGGAAAGACGGTTGACACGATCAAACTCCTGCAAGATCAGTCTTCAGTCGCCTGCCGGAAAGTCACCAAGTCGCCAACCGCGATCTTCTCGGGCCTGGCTGCCTGCGGGGCGCGAGTCACCGGCACCTTCGGAATCAAACGATTTTCACGGGGTCCTGTCAAAAATCCACAGACACATTCTCGCTGTATCGCAATTTTTCTTCTACCAGCGTAGTCTCCTTCGGTCGTTCGATGCAACTGGACGTACACAGAGTGAGTGAAATCGGCTCGACTCCGAACAAACACTGAATATTCTAGAAGACTTTATGCCCACTCACACCGCTTCAATCTCGACCGCGACGCGCTCGAGCAAAAGCCCCTGGATTGCCCAGACCCCCGCCGGTCCACTCCTCGGGCCGGTCCTCGCGGCCGGCCTATCGACCGTCGTCGCCATGTGGGTGGCGTGGTTCTTGACCCACATGCCCGCGACGATCCGCTGGTTCCCGCCGGGGATCACCGGGCCGCTGCTGCTGTCGATCATGCTGGTGGTGATGACGATGGGCCTGAGCCGGGTGCCGTCGCGGCGCGGGGTGCTGGTCGGCTTGCTGGCCGGCGTGCTGGTGGGAGCGGTAAACTTGCTGGTCCTGGGCTCGAAAATCACGCAGCCAATCCAGGCCGACGGGATGGCCAGCGCGGCGCCCGGTGCCGAGGGCCTGCGCCCCGACGCCGGGATGATCGTCCTGGGCTTTCTTGGGCTCTGCGCTGTTGTCGGCGTGATCGCCGGGCTGGTCGGCGCACGCCTCTCGGCGGCCCGCAAGACCCTC
>Ga0163144_10011937_pt1 | contig 18324 bp, 19 predicted proteins | sample OliLak19BULKMAT1_FD_123175 | JGI IMG/M metagenome (GOLD analysis project Ga0163144, IMG submission 123175) | Freshwater microbial mat bacterial communities from Lake Vanda, McMurdo Dry Valleys, Antarctica - Oligotrophic Lake LV.19.BULKMAT1 | ecosystem: Environmental > Aquatic > Freshwater >... | reverse complement strand
GAGCGCCTCGGCGCCAGCCACGCCATCGCGCCCAAGCTTGCGGCAGCACTGCCGTTCCGCACACCGCATCTGGTCAACCAGTTATTGAAGGAACGTCAAGGCGAAATATTTTCCAGCATCGACCTGAAGATGCAAAACGCGCTCGAGCGCAGTATCGCGCAGCGCATCGAGCAGCAGCGCCAGACCGGTATGCGCAATGCGTCTGCCATCCTGCTTGATGCCGAGACGATGCAGGTGAAAGCGCTGGTGGGTTCGGCAAACTTCAGCGACGACGATATCGACGGGCAGGTCAATGGTGTGATGGCCAAACGCTCACCTGGCTCCACGTTGAAGCCTTTCATCTATGCGCTGGCGTTCGATCAGGGCGTGCTGCACCCGATGACGGTTCTCAAGGACGCGCCCACCGCGTTCGGCCCGTTCAGTCCGGAGAATTTCGATGGCCGCTTTGTGGGGCCGATCACCGCGCAGGAAGCGCTGACACGCAGCCGCAACATTCCCGCCGTCTCGGTCGCCGCCCGACTCACCCGTCCGGGTTTGTATGACCTGATGAAAATGTCGGGGGTGGCCAATCTGGCCAGCGAAAAGCACTATGGGTTAGCGCTGACGCTGGGTGGTGGCGAAGTCACCATGGAAGAGCTTGCGCGCATGTATGCGATGTTGGCCAATGGGGGTGAGCTTAGACCCTTGTCTTACGCGAGCACGTCGACCCCAAAAGCATCCCCTCTCCCGGCCCATCGGCCACCCTCTCCCGCAGGCGGGGAGAGCACAGCGAGGGGGGCGAAGCCGGCAGCGGGAGAGGGCGTCGGTGTCTCCACTCGTCTCATCTCCGAAGAAGCCGCTTACGTCACCCTCGACATGCTCAAAACCAACCCGCGCCCCGACACCGGCCTGCCCGCTGTACCGGCCGTTGCCTGGAAGACCGGCACCTCATGGGGTTTCCGCGATGCGTGGACGGCGGGTACCTTCGGCAAATATGTACTCATCGTCTGGGTCGGCAATTTCGACGGTAGCAGCAATCAGTCATTCATCGGCATCTCGGCTGCGGCACCGTTGTTTTTCAACATTGTCGATGGCCTGCGCAACGAAGGCTTGCTGGGGCAGGAAACCAATCCGCGCTTGCCGCCGCGTAAACTGACACGCATCGAGGTATGCGCCGCGACGGGTGATTTGCCTAACGCATATTGCTCCGCACGAATACCCAGCTGGTTCCTGCCCGGTAAGTCACCCATCCGCGTTTCCAACCTGCATCGCCGTGTTCTGCTCGACCGCCGCACCGGTGAAGCCGTGTGTGAAGAAGGCTCGAATACGCATTGGCAAGTGATCGAATACTGGCCCACTGACATGCAGAAGATTTTTCGCGATGCCGGCATGCCGCGCCGCGATGCCCCAAGATTGCCAAAGTGCATGCGTGGCAGTGCTGCCGATATCGCCTCCAGCGAACCACAAATCGTTTCTCCGCTAAGGGCGGTAACCTACACGTCGCGTCTCTCCGCCATGGTGCCAATTGCGCTGCGCGCCGAGGGCAATGGCGGCAGCAATCGTGGCAAGCTGTTCTGGTTTTCCAACGACGCGTTTCTGGGCACGGCCAAGGCAGGTGAATCGCTGGCGTGGAGTCCGCCGCGCGCCGGCCGGTATGTGTTGCGGGTGGTTGATGAAGAGGGAAGAGCGGATAGTCGTGATGTCGCGGTCGAGATAGTTCCGTGACAAAGTCTATTATCCACGGGCATCACCGGGCATAAGTGTTCCGAGATGCCCGTTCTTGCTGGTTCTGCGGCATAAATTCCGGGCTGGTTTAATATTTAGCCTTGCCCAATTTTCTGACTTGCTGAATCTTCACCGCAAAGCAGCGTCAAACTGGCTACCCACTATTTCACTCTCCTCAGGAACATGAAAAATAGAACCGTACTTGGCGTTCTCGTCATTTCAGCAGCATTCGCCGCAGCGCTATCCGCTACTACTGTCACGTCCACGCAGCGCGGCGCCACAGACAAGCCGGTCACCCCCCGTGCAGTGACGCCACGCGGCGCGTTGCTGGAGAGCGAACGCAGCCTGATCGCCTTGTTTGAAGCGGCGGCGCCGTCGGTTGCGTACATCACGACCGAGAACCTGGTGCAGCGTGGATTCTTCGGAACAGGGGTGGAACGCGGCGCAGGATCAGGCTTTGTATGGGATACGCAAGGTCACGTGGTCACGAATTTTCACGTCATTCAGGACGCGCGCAAAGTAACTGTTCAGCTCGATACCGGTAAGGAACCCGTCCCGGCGACGTTTGTCGGCGGCTCTGCTGACTACGATCTTGCGGTAGTGAAACTTTCGCAAATTCCTGCGGGCTTGAAACCCATCCCGCTGGGTACTTCGCGCGACCTCAAGATCGGCCAATCGGTCATCGCGATTGGTAAACCTTTCGGACTATCTCGGACCCTGACCCAAGGCGTAATTTCGGCGCTGGATCGCTATTTGCCTACACAGGAATATGCGGAAATATCCGGTGGCATCCAGACCGATGCCGCGATCAACCCCGGCAATTCCGGCGGACCGCTGCTCGATACCGCTGGGCGGCTCATCGGCGTCAATTCCCAGATTCGCTCCAATTCAGGTAGTTCGGCCGGCGTCGGTTTCGCTATCCCCGTGGACCTGGTCAATCGCATCGTGCCGCAGCTAATCGCGCGTGGCTACGCAGCCGCACCCGGCATCGGCATCACGCCGGTCAACCCGGTCGTCGTCGCGCAGAATGGCATCAAAGGAGTCGTTATCGAGCAGGTGCGTGCGCGCTCGCCGGCCGCACTGGCAGGGTTGAAACCGTTGTCGCGACGTAGCGGCGAACTGGGAGACGTGATTACAGCCGTCAATGGTCGCGAAGTGGAATCACTGTCCACTTTTATCGCCGAGCTGGATCGGGTCGGGATTGGTAACACGGCGGAGCTCACGGTGTTGCGTGATGGCAAATCGCGCAAGGAAAATGTGCGGGTGATAGACACCACCCAGAAGTAGCGCTACAAATTCTTCAGGCGATCAGACAAGGTGTCAAGGTACTTGGGGAAATTGTGGATATCGTTGTGGCCGGCGCCGGTCACCACCACCAGCTCCGTGTCGGCGCGTAGTCGCTTGAGCTTTTCGCCATGCGACAGACCGATCAATGTATCCAGGTCGCCGTGTTGGATGATGACCGGGCCTTTTATCTTGGTAATCCATTGGTCGCTGCGCATGGGATAACGATTCGCCAAGCCGGGTAACCAGGGGTAGTGCGCGTCGCCCATCGCCTTGAGACTCTCAAAGGGCGAGACCAGAACGGTCAGGTCGGGTTGCACATCACTGGCAAGTTTTGCTGCCAGCCCGGTACCCAGAGAGCGGCCATAGACGACCAGCTTCTTGCCAATATAAAGCGGCGAAATCTTGTTCCACGCGATTCGCATGTCTTCGTGGAGTTGCTCCTCGCTTTCGATCTTGCCGCTACTCTTGCCATAGCCACGGTAATCGATAATGAACAGGTCGTAATTAACGCGCCGATAGAAATCCACGTCGGTCAACCACGTTTGCAGATTGCCGCCATTGCCGTGAAGAAAGAACACGACGCCTTTCGGATCGGGCAGTTGCAAATGCAACGCCGAAAGCTCGGCGCCAGCAACAGGCACTTTCACTTCCCTTACATCAGGGATGGTGAATTTGTGATCCTGGCTCAACGGCGCCGGGTGGAAGATCAAGCCTTCCTGAAAAAAATAAACGAACGCCACGATTGCGGCATACGCGAGCAGGGCAAGACCTGACAGCGAGAGCGCGCCGCGCCGGGTAAACAGCACCCAGCGCGAGCCTGCCCGCGTATTTGCCGGTCTAGTGTCTAGTTGCATAAGTCCTGCTACATTCGAATTGTTTTGCATCCCACGCGATGTCGTCGCAAATAGTCGCAATAGCGGTGCTATTGCTGTGTTTTGCGCCTAATCCCGTGGGCGCAAAACGATTCTCGGTGTAACGCAGACTTATGCAACCAGACACTAGAAGCCACCGATGAAATCACGCTTGCCGACGTCTACACCATTGTGGCGAAGGATCGCGTAGGCCATCGACATGTGGAAGTAGAGATTTGGCATCGCAAAATGTAGCAGGTAGGGTTGACCCTTGAAAGTCACGGGATTACCGGCGATGGTGAGCAAAATGTCACGATCTTCCTGGTCATCGATCTGTGCAGGTATGAACGTGCCTACAAAAGCGAGCGTCTTGTCGATGCGCGCGGCCAACTCAGCAAACGTCGCCTCGGTGTCGTCGTATTTCGGCACCTCAACACCAGCCAGGCGCGCGACCGGGCCCTTGCCGAAGTCCGCGGCAATCTGCACCTGACGCGTGAGCGGGAACATGTTTGGAGAAAGACGAGCAGCCAGGAAGACGCTTTCGTCGATCTTCTTTGCTTCTGCATGTGCAGCACCTTTCGCGAGTACGCCTTTTAGTGCGGTCAGCGATTTCTGGATGACTGGAACCGACGCCTGATACAGGGAAATGGTCATGACTTGCTCCTGGTGAATGGCCTGTGGATTTTAGCAGTCAATCCATCAGGTCCCAGCCGTCACGGCTGCATCGACAAATTCGAAACAGGACCCCTTTGCGCGCCGAAACGCAAGTAAATGCGTATCACCACTCGCGGTACGCAGTCTGTACAAGCAGCACTTCCTTCCGAAACGTGACCTTCAACCAGCCTTTTCTGCGGTTCGTCGCAAAGCGCTTCTGCGATTGCGGTGTCGGACCTAAAGTGCGGCCATGCAGTAAATAGCGTTTTTTCAACCCAACCAAATGATCGGATTAAACGGAGCACATGATGAAAAACTTTTTGAGCAAATACACGGGCTACAACGTTTCACATTCCAACAGTTATGTTGCGACGGCATTCGCGGTGGTGGTAACAAGTCTGCTGGTCGGCGGATACGAAGTGTCACAGTCGACAACAGATGCGGAAGGCGTCGCAATGTCGGTGCACTCAGCACCGGCAGTTCAGATGGAAGCAGTCACCAGAATGGAAACCATTATCGTGACTGCAAAGCGACGCTAGGGCGCAGATTTTGCAAGCGATGTTGCCTGCAGTGAGACGGGTTAACATCCATTAGCGCAAACGCCATGCGTTGATTGGATCCGCAGGCGCCGTGCGAAAATGCGAAATCACAACCGCATTTTCTGGAGTAACAAACATGGCGATTAAACGTCCAGCCTGGCCACAAGGCCGCACCGTCATCCTTGAGCACACCTCAGCCGTACTCGCGGACAACGCGCTAGGCGATCCGCATCAACGCAAGCTGGGGGTGTGGCTGCCGCCGCAATACGACGAAGCGCTGGCGGCAGGGCATACAAAGGGAAAGCGATTCCCGGTTCTGTATGACTTGGTGGGCTTCATGGGCTCGGGATTGAGTCATATCAACTGGAGGAATCTTGACGAAAATATTCCCGAGCGAGCCGCGCGGTTGATGCATGAAGGCAAGATGGGACCGACCATCCTCGTGTTTCCAGATTGCTTTACCGCTCTCGGCGGAAACCAATATATCAACTCCTCGGCCATTGGAAATTACGCCGACTACCTCACTAAAGAGCTGATCCCTTTCGTTGATAAAGAATTTCGTACGCTCGCTTCTCGTGAGCATCGCGGTTGCTTCGGCAAGTCTTCCGGCGGCTACGGCGCCATCATTCACGGCATGAAGTATGCAAAATATTGGGGCGCAATTGCCAGCCATTCTGGCGATGCTTATTTTGATTTCGTCTACATGCACGACTGGCCAAATTCACTCACCGAGTTGATGAAGCACCGCAAGTTAAAGCGTGAGGCTGGTGCGATCAATGTGCTGAAAGAAGAGAAAGGGGCGGCGAAGGGCATGGACGACGGCCGCGTCAAGAACTTCCTCGACAGCGTCTGGAAGAAGGAAAAACTATCCGATGCCGAGGGCCACACCATGATGATGGTGGCGATGGCGGCCAGCTATGATCCTGATCCCAAAGCTCCCCTGGGTTTTCGACTGCCGTTCAATCTCGAAACCGGCGAGCGTATTGAGGAGCGCTGGAAGCAGTGGCGGAAACACGACCCTATTGAAATGGTCGACAAATATGCGGTCAACCTGAAAACGCTGAAGGGCATTTTTGTCGATTGCGGCTGGCGTGACCAGTACCATATTCACTACGGCGCCAGAATCCTGTCCAAATGTCTGACTGCGGCCAAAGTGAAACACACCTACGAGGAATTTGACGATACGCATTCCAGTGTCGACTACCGGATGGAACGCAGCCTGCCGTTTTTGTATCGAGCGCTCAAGCCCTGATTTGAAGTATTTGAAAGGATGACAACCATGAAAAAGCTGTTGGTATTGTTGGCCTTTGCGTCGATTTTCAACATTGCCCTGGCCGACGACAAGAAGCCCTACGATGAGTCAGCCAACGCTGCAGAGCAGATCCGCGCCGCACTCAAGACCGCCAAAGCGGAACGTAAATCGGCGCTGATTGTTTTCGCCGCCAACTGGTGCGGCGACTGCAAGATGCTCGACATGGAAATGCGCCAAGGCGAGCTTGCCAGACTGGTGAATGATCGATTGTCGGTGGTGAAGGTAAACGTGGGTCGTTTTGATCGCAACAAGGATGTCACCGCAGTTTATGGCAACGTCGTCAAGTGAGGCATTCCGTCTGTGGTGGTGCTGCGTGCGGATGGCAGTGTGGCATACCATACTGATGGCGGCGAGCTAGCGGATGCCCGCAAAATGGGCCGCCAGGGTGTCACCCAATTCTTCACGGCGGTGCTTGAAAAGGCCAAATAACGCGTCGTCGACCGTTTGGATTGCTCCACGTGCCGCCCGTACCGATCGGGCGGCACGTGGAGAGCCGTTTACATTTTTGCCGACGCTTTGGATTGTTCGGCCTGAACTGTGGACGGCACAGCGGGCGTCACAGCGACCGGTTTGATTGCGGTTGCTTCCGTGGCCTTCTTTTCCAGATGAAAATTTGGATCAGTTTTCTGTTTCTCTTCCACTATTTTGACGCGATCTGCCGTCGAAATTGGCACCTCTGATTTCCCGCACGCTGAGAGCGCGACCGCAACAATTGCGGCGGTGAGGAACGTTTTGTGTGTGCGACCTGAGCCAAGATCAGTGAGGGAGTTGGTGGCACGAGGCGTATTGTTGAAGCAACGATGACGGATGTGCATAAGATTCCTTTGAAAGTTAGTAACGATCAGCGCGTTGAATGGCATTTCTGCCAATGATTCGCCGCGGGCCATAACCCTCTCGAAAGTGGATGACGCAGTGATGACAACAGGCAATATGTTTTCGCCCTTGCTTGGCGCAGTCAGCGATCCAAAAACTTTTCCAAGATGGCTTTAGCGCGCCGATAAGATGTTTTACGCAAATAATTTGGATTAATCCCTCTAATTTTTCGGGTACCGGCATGCTCCGGGGTAGTGCAGAGTCCTACAAGCACTTCCCATGCTGACTGACAGATGCAGTCGTGAATGAACGCCTAGTATGTCCGTGAGCGCGTCTGGCCAATCGTTGGCTGGAGAAAGCGCCGATTGAGGGGAAAATAGTGGATCACATCATCGCAGGCCGTTTCGAAACCAAGGTCAAAGCCGACGTCGCTGCCGCGGCCATCGTTCGCTATGTTGACAGGTCCGATATTTGTGTTTTTCACAACAACGCACCGGGGCAGCACGGCACAGGACTATCCAGCGGACAAAGTGAAGCGAATGCGGGGCTGGAGGCAGGAAGCGGAACGTCAGCCGCAACAGCAATAGCTGCTGGACTGACCGCCGGGGTGGTCGGGATGGCGGGCGGTCCGATTGTCGCACTGGCGGCGGCGGGCGTAGCCGCCTACACTGGGTCATTGGTTGGTGCGATGGAAGGCATGCAAGATGAAGAGTCGCGGGAACTGTTGAACCTGCGTCCAGCAGGCATCATTCTTGCCATTCGCATCCCCGGTCCAGGCATTGAGAGATTCGTGATTAACGACCTGCGCAAAGCTGACGCCAAAGACATCGAACAGGCAGATGGGCAGTGGCGCGACGGCGATTGGATCGATTTTGATCCGGTGCGGCCACCAAATCTTGTCGCCGCGTAGGACTGGCGCGGGCGTCTAAAAGGTCAAAACAATGTTGCGGAGAGTATCCGTTGTCAGGATTTAATCCAGCGGACGACTGGGGCGGGTAGCGAAAACAATTGAGGCCAATCGGTCGGCTAGTGCAGCACACGCTGTCATCTGAACCAAAGTCTGTAGCGTTGTAATGGCCACCAAATTTAGCCAAGGGCCAAAAATGAAAAAATATATTGCCGCCGCTCTCGCGGCGTTGCCAGTTTGTGTGTTCGCGCAATCTACCGAGGCTGATTTTGAGCCGTTGATGAAAGAACGGAAATTTGCAGAGGTCGAAAAATTGGCCGTCCAACGAATCGCGGCCAGCCCTAAAGATACAATTGCTGTCTGGTTTCTCGCCAATGTGGCTGGCAACGACAGTGTCAAGCGGGCGCAGGCAATAGTGCATGCCGAGACATGTGTGAAAGCGATGCCTGAGGCCGTCAAATGTCATCACGCGCTGGGGCGCCTATATGGTGCGGCTGCCATGTCGTCGGGGATGATGGAAGGCATCAAATTCGCATCGCGGATCAAAACCGAATTCGCCAGGACAGTCGAGCTGGATCCGAAAGACTTCGATGCGCGACGTGACCTCAACCAGTTCTACTTGCAGGCGCCGGGTATCGCAGGCGGCAGCGTGCGAAAAGCTATCGAGAACTGCGAGGCGCATGGCCGAATAAATGCGGCACAAGGGCAGTTGTTGCGTGCCGAGGTGCACATTTATGAGAAGGAGTTCGATAAAGCCGAAACCCTGTTGTCTACGGTGAAGTCGGCCGGCGATCAAGTTGTCACGCGCACGCTGCCGCAGGCATGGCTCAATTTAGGGCTTGCAATGGTCAATGAGAAACTCGCCTCAAAGGCACAATCGCTGTTCGAACGCCAATTAGCGATGGACATGAATAACGCAATGCTTCACTTTGCCCTTGGCCGCGCGCAGCTGGAAAATCAAGCCGTGGATGCGGCGATCGCGTCGATGGAGCGCGCGCTGACTATTGACAACAAGATTTCGGCGCACTATCGCCTCGGCATCGCCTACCAAATCAAGGGAGACCGGGCCAAGGCGATTTCGGCTTTCCAACAGTTCCTGACGTATGCGACCGTAGGCAAGACTGTCGAGGATGCGAAACAGCGCCTTGAAACGTTGAGGCGAACTGGTTGAGCGGTGGGTTAACTGGCTGCCGGGCACCAGGGAAACATTTCCTCGCAAGGAGAGGTTAAAGCAACACGTCCGAGGTGCTGCTAGTGATGTGCTGCTAGTGATAGTGCGTCGGGGCCGCATCCGCCTCTTCGGGCAATTCGGCGTGCACCATCTCCTTGTCGGCGTCGACGAATAACGGTGCGCCGCAATCTTCGCAAAACTCGGGCGCGAACAGTTCGGGCAACTTCAGCACCTCGCCGATCCTGCATTCCTTAAAGATAGCTTCGATTTCTTCACGCGGCGTGCGCTGACTCGCCTCGGCGCTCTCGTCGTCTTCGCGCCCGAACAGCGGCCAAACCACACCGTGAACGACATCATCCTGCCCGCGCGCAGTGAATGCAATGCGATATTCATCGACGATTTCATCGCCGACGCCGGCGATGATGGCGCGCAAATGTTCCGGACTCGTCTTGAGTGTGTCTTCAAGGAAGCCAACGGCTGCGCGTAAGGCATATGGCCGCACCCGACGGTCTGATTCGCGGCAATTGTGGAAATAGGCGTCGGGCAGGCAGCATTCAAAAGCAGTGCCGGGTAGCAATCTGGCCAGATTGGGCCGCCCTTGGGCAACCCAGCGTTCAAGACAGTCTGTGCGGTTAAGTTTTTCCGTTTTCTCCTGCCAGCGAAACAATGCTGCACCTTCCGGGACCGCCACGGCGGCGAGTAGAAAACGCGAGTCAGCCAGCAGCGGCGCCGTTTCAGGTGCGTGTGAAAAGTCAAAACGTGGTCGCGTCTGATCTATTGCTGCGCTACCTAGCTTTACCGTCATTTTGCGTACGCTGGAGAAATCGCGCGGCATCTGGTCGATGCTGTAAAGATATGGGCTCATGGCAGCGCGCGCGTCGCGTGCCAGCACATGCGCCTGCAAGTGGGTGATGACGTCGTCACTGATTTCCTGCGGCACCGCGCCTGAGGGAATGGCGTAACGCGACCAGGCCACCATCGGCAACGCTAGCAGCAGAACATCCCAATTGGCGCCATTCATCGTCAGGCGCGTTGATTCCGCAGCCGCTTCAATGAGCTCAATGAGAGCATCGTGGGCCAGCGGGTTGCTCTTGAAGGTGTGGTCCAGCGCCGATTCCAGCGTCGGGTCGTTGCCTGCTTCGATCGCTTTGACCACCAGTGAAGAAATCTCTGCCTCCCATACGCGATCCTCGGCACGACTGCCCGAAACGGCCAGCCCCATCGAAAGGGTGATCAACCGTTCTGCGTCGCGCCCGAGGCGCAGGGGAGATTTATTGCGAACGCGTTTCATGGCAGCTTCAATTTGTTGCGGGGGACAGATTATACCGCCGCAAGCGTGCTGTCTGCCCTGGCCACGTCCTATTGCAGCGCCAAGTCGGCACTGTTGTATCCGGCTGGCAGCCGAACCGTCCGCCGTGGAAGATTACCTATACGGGTGTCGCGTTGGCGGAGCGCATACGCGCTGCGCGCGGTTGCCTGCGCAATGCGCCTTCGTGGCGTTGGCGTAACCAGTCGGTAAGTGCGACACCCGCTTCTCTTACGACGCGCGAAAATTCTGCGAGTCTAGGTTGACTTTCTTTTTGCCTGGTGGTGTTTGTGTTGGGGGTAAACATATTGATCTTTCGGAAAATCGCGCTTTGGTGCATTGCAATGTTTTAGCTGGTTTAAAAATGGTTTCAGCCCTGTGAGCATCATATGATTACGTTCCGACAACACACAATCCAGTTAAAATGAACAACATTACTGAATATTTTTCATAAGTGGAACCATCATGGACACACCCGGGGAAATGCGCGCATTCGTACGATCAGTTGAACTGGGCGGATTTTCCGCCGCCGCGCGCGATCTCGATCTCACGCCTTCGGCACTGTCAAAACTGGTGACGCGGTTAGAAGACAGGCTAGGCGTCAGGTTGATGAATCGCACCACGCGCAAGCTCGCCTTGACCGCGGAAGGCGACGCGTATTTCACCAGTGCCAAGCGCATCCTCATCGACATTGAAGAAGCCGAAGAAGAGGTTACGCGCTTCTCCAACAGCCCCAAAGGTCTGTTGCGGGTCAATACAGGTGTCGCGTTTGGTCTGCACCAGTTGGCGCCTGCGCTGCCGCACTTCCTGGAGCGTTATCCGGAAATGGAAATTGATATCAACATCAATGACCGTGTCATCGATCTCGTCGAGGAAGGGGTCGACGTTGCAATTCGCAGCGGCGTGCTACGCGATTCGTCGCTGACGGCGAGAAAAATCTGCGATATGCAGCGGGTGATTTGCGCTTCGCCGGCGTATTTAAAAAAGAACGGCACACCACGCACGCAGCAGGATTTGCTGAACCATAACTGCATATCCATCAGCGCCGCGCCGCAGTTGCGGCGATGGCCATTCACGACCACCAACGGCATTGAAACGATCGAGGTCAAGGGCAACGTGAGTGCCAACAACGCCGAGACCCTGCTGCAGCTTGCCGCAACCGGGGTTGGCATCATCCGCCTGGCGGATGTCATTGTCAGCGACGGTATCCGGGCCGGCTGGCTGATTCCACTCCTCACCGATGTGCACCACCGTGAACCTCTGCCGTTATCGGCACTCTATCTCCCCGGTAAACACAAGAGTCCGCGCGTCGCGGCGTTCGTGAACTTTCTCGTCGAATCATTTGCGTCAGCACCGTGGCGCCATGGACCTGAAGTGAAAGCGCCACCAACAGCCGGTCGACGCAAATAGCGGCAGGCGATGGCGTACCGGATAGCTAATGATGTAATCTTGACTGTGATCCACTGTCAGCGGAAAAAGGAAATGTAATGAACGTTTTTAATTTGGCCTTGCAGGCACGCGTCGCGAAGCTCGCATTCTGTTTCTTCACTGTGGTCGCGTTGGGCGCCTGTTCCAGTGTTGGTCCTTACAACACCAAGACGGACGGGGCCGACAGCGAACTGATGCTAACGGGCCACGACCCGGTGGCCTACTTCACGATGGGCAAGCACACGCTGGGTAGCCCTGAAATCAAAGCGATTTACGATGGCACCACCTACCGCTTTGTTAACCAGCAGCACAAGGCGCTGTTCACCGCTAATCCAACCAAGTACGTTCCCCAATTTGGCGGTTACTGCACAAACGGCGTGGTGTATGGCTTGGCATTCGGCGGCGATCCAGATACCTGGCAAATCATTGACGGCAAGCTGTACATGTTTGGTGGTGCCGGCTCGCGGAAATATTTCCTCATGGATGAGAAAAAGAACCTGAGCCTGGCCCACCAATACTGGACGACAGAGCTGAAGGGGTCTAGCGGCATCATGCGCTACTACCGGCTAGCGGCGCGTGTTCCACATTACAAGACCGGCGCGCAACTGGAGGCCGAATGGCAACAAAAGCAAGGCGCGAAACCCGCCGCACAGTAGCACCAGCGCGGCCCTCAGCGTCCATCGCCGCTGATGCGCTGACAGCGTTGACCCGCATGGGAAGCGCCACAGCAGCGGCGTTTGCACGGCGGTTTTTCAAGACCGGCGCGGGCCAATACGGAGCAGGCGATCAGTTTCTCGGTGTCAAGGTCCCGGTGCTTCGCGTCTTTGTCCGTGACCTTAAAGATGCCGGTGTGGAAGTTGCACTGCCACTACTCAAATCCGGCTGGCATGAGGCCCGCGCTGTTGCGTTAATGCTGCTGGTTCGTCAGTTCCAGCGCGGCGATGAGCAGACACAGAAGCGTATCTACCAGTTGTATCTCAAGAGCACGAAATTCATCAATAGCTGGGATCTGGTCGATATGTCAGCCGAGCATATCGTTGGCGGCTGGCTCAGGGACAAGCCAGTGTTGCGCGAGAAGGTTTTAACGCGGCTGGCGAAATCCAAATCCTTGTGGGAACGGCGGATCGCCATTCTGGCGACGTTTCACTACATCAAGAAAGGCGATATCGGTGAGACCTTGCGCGTCGCCAAGCTATTGCTTCAGGACAAAGAAGATTTGATTCAGAAGTCAGTCGGCTGGATGCTGCGAGAAGTCGGCAAGCGCGTCAGCGAGCGGGATGAGGAAGCGTTTCTGCAGCTCCATTACCGCGACATGCCGCGAACGATGCTGCGTTACGCGATTGAGCGATTTGAGGAGCCTAAGCGGAAGCGCTATTTGGCGGGGTTGGTTTAGATCAAATACCGGCAAATTGAAGTGCAGAGTGCCATTTGACGGGCCTTGACGAGTATTTATCTCTTGAAAACCGCGTCAATGCTTGTATCAGAAATGCAAGTTGGCGAAAGGTCATTTCTTTGCAGTCATTTCTTTGTGGCAGTGCCGGGCGATGAGTACGCTTATAATTCCCGTCAACTCACACACGGTCGCCGCCATGAAAACCAAACAGTATTTGACGCTTCAGGACACGCAACAAATCCTCGCCGCCGCAGAAGTCGAGGCGCGGAAGAACAATTGGGCGGTATGTATTGCGGTCGTCGACGATGGCGGCCACTTGCTCGGGTTCCTGCGCCTGGATGCCTGCGCGCCGTCGAGCGTGTTAATCGCTCAGGGCAAAGCCCGCAGTGCGGCGTTGCGCCGCCGCCCGACCAAGAGCGATGAAGACATGGTCAATAATGGTCGCACCTCTGCCCTGTCGATGCCGGGCATCACCTTTCTTGAAGGCGGAGTGCCAATTGTGGTGGATGGTGAAACCATCGGTGCTGTCGGTGTATCCGGTGTCAAGTCTTCGGACGACGCGTTAATTGCACAGGCTGGCATTAACGCGCTGCTTGGCTAGGTGATCATGCGTTGCTCCAGTTGTAGCAGCGCGATGGAGCGTGTCGAGCTGGCGGCGCACATCGGCACACCGATAGAAATTGACGTTTGCGAGCCCTGCCATGTGATCTGGTTCGACAACCTGGAGAGTGCGTCGCTCTCGCCGGGTTCGGTGATCGAATTGTTCAAGCGCATTTACGCGGCTCGCGATGGCGCCCGCAATCTGTTGAAGAACGTGGTTGATTGTCCAGTTTGCTTAATCACATTGAAAAGTACGTCGGATCTTGCCAAGGGCGGGCGATTTAGCTACTCACGGTGTACAAATGGCCATGGGCGTCTCATCAGCTTTACGCAGTTTCTGCGTGAGAAGAGTTTTATTCGTAGCCTGCAGCCGCATGAAATTTCCGCGTTATCGGTAAAAGTAAAGCAGATTCGTTGCTCCAGTTGCGGCGGCCCCGTCAATCTGGAAAACGACAAAGCGTGCGTGCATTGCGGTGCCGCCATTTCGGTGCTCGACGAGGTCGCGGTCGAAAAGGCGTTGGCGGCCCTGCAAGCGAAGGAAGTGCAGCGCAGTACGTTTGATCCGAGCCGCCTTGGCGATGCGATCATGGCCGCTGAAGGCAATACGCGTCGCACGCGTTCCCTGCGGAGTCCGGGACAAGAGCCATACAATCAAAACGCGTGGCTCGGTAGCATCTCGACAAGCAACGGACTGGTTGACCTGGTCGAGTTGGGCATAGGTGCCGCTCTCGCTGTCTGGATGAGTAACTGAGAAAGAAGTGTGAATCCTATGAATTTGGCAATAGTTACAGGCACCACCAAGGGCATCGGCGCCGCGTTACGCGATGTGTTGGCGGTGGACGCAGACAGTCTTGTCATCACTTTGTCGCGAGCCCCAACCACTATCGAGTCGCCGGTGAACATCCAGTTGGATGTGAGTGATCTCTTGGCGATCAAACCGGCTTTTGCCGAAGCGATGGCTCACGCTGGCAATCGGCAATTCGAACATGCGGTGCTGATTAATAACGCAGGAGTGGTCTCACCTGTCGGTACGTTTGACCAAATTGGGGCCACTGAAACTGCTAACAACCTGATGGTCAATATAGCCGCGCCCATGATACTAGCGGGTTTATTTGCAAGTGCGACGCGGCACATCGCGAAGCAGCGGCTGGTTGTCAATATTTCCTCCGGTGCAGCCAAGCGCGCTATCGCAGGCTGGTCGGCCTATTGCGCCGCCAAAGCCGCTCTGGAGATGGCTACGCGGGTCGCGGCGCTTGAAGCATCCGCCAGTGATCAGTCACTGTCGATATGTTCACTGGCGCCGGGTGTGGTCGACACCGCGATGCAGGGTTTGATTCGTGAGACCACAGAAAGCGAGTTTCCGGATGTCGCAAGATTTCGGGCCATGAAAGCTGATGGCGTGTTGCGCGACGCGCACGACGTGGCGGCGGAGATCGTTGCGCTGATCGCGAAAGGAAAGCTTACCAACGGTGGTAATTTTGATATCAGGGAATTGACACAATGAGCACAGCAGGCGCGACAAAACCCAAACAGCACACCAAGCTGCACTATTGCGATATCAATGTCTGTGAGGGTATCTGCTGCAGCGACGGCGCATTCTTGCGCGACGATGAGGTCAAGCTGATTCACAAGGTGGTGAAGAAGCACCCGGAACATTTCGCACATTTGCCGAAGGACTACATCGTCGATGGCGAATGGGAGGGCCAGTCCGGCCCGCAAACCAATATACGCAAGCATGTTTATCGCGACAAACCCGCGCACTTCACCAATACGCGCTGCGTGTTTACCGAAGCCGACGGCAAGTGCTCCCTGCAGACGTTAGCGGTGAAGAAGGGCGTGCACAAGTGGAAATACAAGCCCATGGGATGCTGGCTGTTTCCGCTGATGTCCGATGACAAAGGTTTGGTCGCGCCGCCGCGCACCCGCCGTGACGACCCCAACAATCTCGGCAAAAAATATCCCGGGTTCTCGACCATCACACCCTGCGGCAAACACTCCGAAACCGGCAAGGTATGGTGGATTGCGCTCAAAGAGGAAGTCGCTGAGTATCGCAAGTAGCACACGTCACGAAAAACTGACCATGGCCGATCCCGCTGAACGTCCGTTGATAGATAGCCTTCAAAAGCGGCTGCAGGAAGCCGAGGACAACCTCAAACGCATCTTTGAAGCTTTCGAGCATCTTGCGTCGGGTGTCGTGTTGTACGGCGCGGATGATCGCATCGTGTTTTGCAACCGACGCTTTCGCGAAATCTACAAGGAAGTCGCCGACCTGCTCACGCCTGGTACGCGCTATGCAGATGTCGCACGCGCTTTCTACCAGCGCGGTTTCGAGCATCGTACCAAGCTGGACGAGGAAAGCTACGTCCGTACGCGAGTCGAAAAGCACCTCGATCCCGGCGAAGGCGACCATGAGTATTTGCTGGGTGACAATGTATGGCTGCTGGTCTCTGACCGGAAAACGGCGGACGGCGGCGTAATCGGTTTCCGGCTCGACATCACGACCCGCAAGCAGGCAGAAGAAAAGCTTGCGCAGACTGAGTTGCGGCTCACCAGCCTGTTGGCAATGTCATCAGACTGGTATTGGGAGCAGGACGTTAACTACCAGTTCATACATATATCCGGCGGCATGCATCGTTCTACGGGCATTGACCCGGCTGTTCGGTACGGCCGCCCGCGCTGGGAGATTCCATACACTCGAATCACCCGAAAACAGATGGAGGAGCACCGGCGTCAGGTTGAAGCGCATGAGCCATTTCGCGATTTTCAGTATGCATACAGCAAACCCGACGGCGATATTTTCTGGGCCAGCGTTTCCGGCGACCCGGTATTCAATGCCAACGGGGAATTTGCAGGATATCGAGGCGTGGGCAGCGACATTACCGAAAAGAAACGCGCCGAGGAACGAATCAGGGAGCTGGCGGAATATGATTTCCTGACCGGCCTGCCAAACCGTATGCTGCTGTCTTCGCGATTTGATTTCGCAGTACGACGGGCGGGGCGCATCGCGGGAACTTCCGGTGGTAAGGGCAGCGCTATCTCCCTCATGTTTATCGATTTGGACCGCTTCAAGAACGTCAATGATTCGCTTGGTCATCACGTCGGCGATCTCATTCTGATCGAAACAGCGGCGCGCCTCACCGCGGCGATGCGCACGACCGATACCGTATCGCGACACGGTGGCGATGAATTTATCGTGCTGCTACCAGGTGTCGGTGAAATCACAGAACTTGCCAGCATTACCGAGGTGATCGTGGAAAGCCTTGCCAAGCCCTACCTGGTTGCCGGCCATGAACTCACGGTGACGCCTTCAATCGGCATCACCATCTGGCCTGATGACGGCAAGGATCTTGAGAATCTCGTCAAGAACGCGGATTTGGCCATGTACCACTCCAAGGCCGAGGGGCGCAACCAGTTCAGCTTCTTCCGCGCCGAGATGAATGAGAAGGTCGTGGAAAGACTGTCGATTGAAAACGCATTGCGCCGCGCCTTGCCGCGCAACGAATTCAGTCTCGTTTACCAGCCGATTTTTCAACTCCCGGAGCGCCGGATTGTGGGCGTAGAGGCGCTGATACGCTGGCAAAGCGAGAGTCTCGGCAGCGTACCGCCCATGCGGTTCATTCCGGTTGCGGAAGAAACCGGTCTGATCGTGGCCATTGGTGAGTGGGTGGCCAAAGAGGCTCTTGGCCAACTTCGCCGTTGGCGTCAGGCCGGGCTGGATCATTTTCCGGTGACCATCAACGTCTCGGCTGTGCAATTCAAGAGCCGACGACTGGTGGATGTTCTGCTCGAAGCGGTTCGGGAAAATGGGCTCATCGCCAGTGACTTGGAGATCGAACTCACCGAAACTGCTTTGGTCAGCGAAGGCGATATCACCATGAGTACGCTCTTTGAGCTCGGCAAGAATGGTTTTCGCCTGGTGGTTGACGACTTTGGCACCGGCTATTCGAACCTTGGATACCTCAAGCGTTTCGATATCGACAAGCTGAAAATTGACCAATCCTTTGTGCGCGACATCACGACTGATCCTGACGACGCCGCCATTACGCGCGGCATCATCAGCCTCGCCAAGAGCCTTGGACTGCGGGTGGTTGCAGAAGGCGTGGAACATATCGCGCAGTTGGAATTCTTGTTGGCCGCCGGCTGCGAGCAGGTACAGGGGAACCTTCTGTCGCCGCCTCTGACGCCGATGGCGCTGCAATCAAACTATTAAACCTAGAATCCTCAGTTGACCGCTTAACTTGACCAATAGGCACTTGATATATTTGAAGATTACCGCGTTCTGGTGGTTCACCATTCGGGTGACACCGCTACGGGTGTGATTGCACGCTTTTGCAGCTCCCTGGCAGCGTTGCTCCTCCT
>Ga0163144_10011936_pt1 | contig 18324 bp, 13 predicted proteins | sample OliLak19BULKMAT1_FD_123175 | JGI IMG/M metagenome (GOLD analysis project Ga0163144, IMG submission 123175) | Freshwater microbial mat bacterial communities from Lake Vanda, McMurdo Dry Valleys, Antarctica - Oligotrophic Lake LV.19.BULKMAT1 | ecosystem: Environmental > Aquatic > Freshwater >... | reverse complement strand
GTTCCTCGTCGTGCAGATGTTCCCGGCGTCGATGCTGCTCTTGCCGCTCTACGTCCTGCTCGACAAGCTGCACCTGCTCAACTCGATGATGGGCCTCGTGCTGGTCTATGCGACCACCGCGATCCCGTTCTGCGTGTGGACGCTCAAGGGCTACTTCGACTCGCTGCCGCGCGAGCTCGAGGAGGCGGCGCGGATCGACGGCGCCGGCCCGTGGCGCATCTTCTTCGAGATCGTCCTGCCGCTCGCGCGCCCCGGCATCGCGGTCACCGCCCTGTTCTCGTTCATGACCGCGTGGAACGAGTTCATCATGGCGTCGACGTTCATGACCGACGAGACCCGCTACACCCTGCCGGTGAACCTCCAGAGCTCGGTCGGCCAGTACAGCGCCGACTGGGGCCTGTTCGCCGCCGGGTCGATCGTCGTGTCGTTGCCGGTGATGGCGCTGTTCTACCTGCTGCAGAAGCAGCTGGTCGGCGGCCTGACCTCGGGCAGCGTCAAGGGCTGACTCAGTCGGTGCGCGGGAACGTCGCCACCGGTGGGCCGTAGCCGCACCGCGCGATCACGCGCTGCATCGCGACGTTGTCGGTCGACGTGTCGATGTACGAGACGTCATAGCCGCGCAGGAACAGCGCGTTGATCGCGCTGCGCAGCGCGAACGTCGCGAGGCCCTTGCCGCGCTTGTCGGGATCGGTCCACGTCGGGCCGATCAGCGCCGCGTCGGGCTCGATCGGGTAGTGCTTGCACTTGCCGAGCATCACCCAGCCGTCGCTGACGATCTCGTCGCCCATCGTGACGCAGTAGTACTGGCGCGACGGCGTGGCGAGCTTCGCGATCGTGCGCACGAGGCCGCGGCCGTGGCGGGCGAGCGCGGCCTTGCGGATCCACGGCAGCACGGCGGGGCCGTCGAGGTAGTGGAACTCGGCGCCCTGCACCACGTCGAGCGGGCGCGTGCCCGACACGCGCAGGCGGTAGACCAGCTGGTGATCCGGTCCGGTCGGGAGCTCGAGCTTGGGCGGCGCCGGCTCGGCGGCCGCGCGGCGCATCGTCGGGTTCGCGCCGTCGAGCACCCAGTTCACGTGGTACGGGATCATCCCCATCTTGCGCTTGAACCGGCGCAGCGACTCGGCGGCGCCGAAGTACGTCTCGTAGCCGAAGTACTTCACGTACGGGTAGGTCGCGTAGACGTAGTCGACCATCCCGATGATCAGCCGCGGCACGATGCCGTCGTCCTGGAACTCGGCGTGGCCGTAGATGTGGTTGATGTTGGCGAGCTCGCCGGCGATGAAGCAGCTCGCGTACGCGACCAGCCGGTCGCCCTTGAACACGCCGAACCACGGGTAGTCGTGGACGTTGGTGGTCGACGGCGGATCGGTGTTGAACCCGACCTCGCCGGTGAGGATGTCGGCCGGCATCTCGCCCTGCCGGGTCTTGGCCGAGGTACGGATGTCGCCGACGTCGGCGCGGTGCTCGTTGAACTCGATCCGCCGGAACGTGCAGCCGGCGCGCTCGGCCTTCTTGAAGTTCCGCCGCGCCGAGCCATCGATCAGCTTGAAGTAGGCGTCGAACGTGCCGGGCAGCCGGCACAGCGCGACCCCCCAGCCGCCGCGGCGGATCACGGGCAGCTTCGGGTGCGGCGCGCGGACCGCGGCGTAGTGCTCGCGCGTGATCCGCGCGAAGAACGGATCGTTGCCTTCGGTCGCGCCGAGCATGAGATCGAGCGAGATCGTCGGCTGCGCGGCGAACTCCCGGAGGTCCTCGGAGCTGCGCAGGCGCGCGATCAGCGCGCGCGGCCCCTTGCCCTTGGTGGGCTTCGGCTCCGGAGTCTTCTCGTCGACGCTGGCCATCGGATCCGGCGCACGCTAGCTCACCTGCCCGCGCGGTTGCAACGCGCGTCGTCACATCGGCGGTGAGGGTGGCTCGATCCGCCGCCATGATCCGCCTCGCGCTCCCGGTGCTCGTGATCGCCATCATATGCTCGCCCGCGCTCGCGTTCGCCGACGACGACGACGCGGTCGTCCCGCTCGCCGCCTGGGGCGCCGCGAGCCTCGAGCTGTCCGGCGCGGCGTACGTCGCGCTGCGGTTCGGCGCCCACGCGTTCCCCGAGGACGGGCCCGGCGCGCTCGCCGCGAACCTCGCGCCCGCGGTGGTCGGGGCCGGCGCGGCGTTCGCGGCCCACCACTGGGGGCTCGATCCGACCCCGGCGCTGGCCGCGCACGGCGCGTTCTGGACCGGCGTCGATCTGTTCGTGCTCGGCACGCTGATCGACGGCCGCGATCAGCGCGACGGCCTGCGCGTCGGGCCCGCGGCGTGGATCCTCGGCGCGATCGGGACGATCGGCGGCGGCGTCCTCGGCGCGACGGTCGGCGATCGCGCCCCCGAGGCCTGGCTGGTCGCGCCCACCGCCGGCGCGATGGGCGGCGCGCTGATCGGCGTCCTGTGGGTGCTGCTGTCCGGCGACATCAGCGGCGACCGCAGCGCCGCGCGGCTCACGATCGGCGTGGTCGGCGGCGTGACCGCGGCGATCGCGACCGCGGCGATCGTCGGCGCGTACACCGAGCCGGTCGAGGCCACCCCGCGCGTCGAGCTCGGCCGCGGCCGCGTGCTCGCCTCGTTCGGCGGGACGTTCTAGGCGCGCGGCCCGCGCAGCAGCCAGGTCTCCAGCTCGCCCTTGCCCTTGACGGTGACGGTGCCGCGCGACTCGAGCGTGAACCGGTCCCGGAGCAGCGCCTCGGTCGCGCCGGTGACCTGGATCGCGCCGGCCACGCCGCTCGACTCCATCCGGCTCGCGGTGTTCACCGTGTCACCCCACAGGTCGTAGATGAACTTCTGCTTGCCGATCACGCCGGCGACCAGCGGCCCGCTGTGCAGGCCGATCCGCACCTCGAGCTGGTGGCCGGCGAACTGCTTGCGCGCGATCAACGCGCGGATCTCGAGCGCCATCTCCGCGACCGCCACGGCGTGATCGTCGCGCGGCGTGGGCACGCCGCCGACGACGAGGTACGCGTCGCCGATCGTCTTGATCTTCTCGAGGCCGTGGCGCGCCGCGATGTCGTCGAACGCGCTGAACACCTCGTCGAGCGCGGCGACCAGCGCCTCGGGCTCGAGCTTCGCCGCGAGCTGCGTGAACCCGACCAGATCCGCGAACAGCACGGTCGCGCGCTCGAAGCGGTCGGCGATCCGGGTCTCGCCGGCCTTGAGCCGCTCGGCGATCGGCGCGGGCAGCACGTTGCGCAGCAGGCCTTCGGACCGCGCGCGCTCCTCGTCGAGCCGGTACTGCGCGGCGAACGCGAGGCGATCGCGGAGGTTGACCTGATAGCCGGTGCTCAACGACAGCGCCGCCGACACGACGATCCACCCCGGCGCGTCGCCGTGGTAGGTCGGCCACGTGCTCGCCACGGTCACCATCGCGGCGCCCGACGTGCCGACCGCGGCGACCACGTAGGCGAAGCCGATCGGCATCACGACCGCGACCATGACCAGGACGGTGCACAGGCTGATGTACGCCGACGCGATGTCGAGGGCGCCTGGATCCGGGATCCGCATGCTGATCAGCCCGGGCAGGCCGACCATCGTGAACGCCACGATGACGACCGCGACGCGCCAGCCGCGCCGAAACCAGCTCACGGGCGCGTACGCGAACGCCACGCCGAGCACGAGCACCGGGAGCATGAACATCGCCCGCCCGCGATGCATCACCTCCACATTCGCCTCGGTCCCGAACATCCCCGGGTCCGAGAACCACGCGCCGATCGTTGCCAGGAACGCGAGCGCGCTCAACAGGCGGAAGGTGCGCCGCGAGGCGCGGGCGCTGTGATCGAGGTACGCGCGCTCGAGCTCCGCGTCGCGGAACGTCTGCGTCACCCGGTGCATCGGCTCCCCCGTCACCGGCCCACTGTAACCGGGGGCTGGCGGCGACGTGGCCAGCCGGCTGGCCACCTCACTGCGGCATCGTCGTCTCGGCAGACACCTGCGGCCTCGGGATCTCGCGGGGTTCGGGTGGAACGGACGTTGCTCAGGCGGGCGGCACCATGTCTCTCCGTGCCTCCCTCGCGCTCTTGCTGCTCCTGCCGGCCTGCCTGGCCGAAAAGGACGACACGAAGGGTGTCGTCGACGACTCCGCTCCGCCCTCGATCCCCGGCGAGTCCGGCAAGGCCGACGATCCCGCCCACGAGGTCGCGCTCCGCGTCGAGTCGCCGCACCCGTACGCCAACAACCTCGACCGCGTGTTCCACGTCGATCTCGTCGCGGCGCTGCCGGCCTGCGTGCAGCAGGCGCGCGTCCACTTCTCGATCCTCCGCACCGAGGCCAACTACGACTACGTCGACCTCGAGAGCGGCGGCGCGATCATCGCCAGCTACGACGGCACCCACGACAACACGTGGTCGCCGTGGTTCGACGTCGCCGCCACCGGCCTCGACGTCCGCCTCAGCACCGACGGCAGCGTCACGCGCCACGGCTTCGTGATCGACAAGGTCGAGTGGGCCGGCGGCGCGCCGCGCTGCCCGCCGCTGGTCGGCTGCCCCGCCGGCACCGTCAGCATCCTCATGCCGTCGGGGGCGTGCACCTGTCCCGACCAGCCCGTCTGCGTCGCGTTCGACGACATCCAGATCGATCACGTCAGCCGTCGCCGCTTCCTCCACGCGGGCAAGCGCACGGTCGGCACCGCGGCGAGCACGCTGAGCACCGGCCCGGCCGACGGCACCGAGGTGTTGCCCGTGGGCACCGTGAGCGCCGAGGAGCTGGAGTCCGTGCTGACGCTGGCGCAGGCCAACGGCGTCCTGTTCGGCGAGGCGTACGACCGCCCGCTCACCGGCGAGGGCTTCCTCGAGATCCTCAACCTCCGCGTCGGCGACATCGAGATCGGCTACATGGCGCCGCAGGGCACGCACACGCCCGAGGTCGCCGCGGTGATCTCCGCGTTCGAGGCGCTGTTCGTGTGCGGCGCCGCTGACGCCGCGATCACGTGCGGCAGCGACATGGCCTGCATCGACTACGCGTGCCAGCCCGAGAACACCTGCGTGTGCGCCGAGATCTACCAGCCGGTGTGCGGCATCGACGGCCGCACCTACGGCAACGCGTGCTCCGCGGGCTGCGCGGACATGCCGGTCAACCACCCGGGCGAGTGCGGTCAGGTCGGCGACACCTGCGGCGGCTTGCTCGGCCAGACCTGCGTCGAGGGCAACAAGTGCCGCTACGGCACCTCGGCGTTCGAAGCGCCGTTCCCGGACGCGGCGGGCGCGTGCGTCGCGCGCACCTACTGCGACGCGCCGGCCGACTGCAACGGCCTGCCCGCGCCGGCGGTGCTCGGCTCGTGGGCTTGCGAGGCGAACAGCTGCGCGTTCCGCGCGGGCCCCAACTGGCGCGCCGTGACCGGCTTCCGGTTCGCGACCCCGCACCCGTACGCCAACAGCACCAGCGTGTGGAAGGAGCTCTACCTGCCCGCCGAGGCCCAGGCGCTCCGCCTCGTCGTCAACGGCACGTTCAAGCTCGAGAACAACTACGACTTCCTCGAGGTGTGGGCGTGGCAGAGCAACGCGTGGACGCGCGTCCGTCGCTACACCGGCACCACGGCGCCGGCGCTCACCGACACGTTCCCCGGGCGGTACTTCTACTTGAAGTTCGTGTCCGACGCGTCGGTGACCGACCAGGGCTTCGACGTCACGGCGCAGTACCGGTAGTCGCGGTCGTGATCGCACGAACCGGGGGCTGGCGGCGACGTGGCCAGCCGGCTGGCCACCTGACTGCGGCATCGTCGTCTCGGCAGACACCTGCCGCCTCGTGACCTCGCGGGGTTCGGGTGGAACGGACGTTGCTCAGGCCGGGGGCACCATGTCTCTCCGTGCATCCCTCGCGCTCCTGCTGCTCCTGCCGGCCTGCCTGGCCGAAAAGGACGACACCAAGGGTGTCGTCGACGACTCCGCTCCGCCCTCGCTCCCCACCGAGGCCGGCAAGTCCGACAACCCCGCCCACGAGGTCGCGCTCCGCGTCGAGTCGCCGCACCCGTACGCGAACAACTTCAACCGCAAGTACCACCTCGATCTCCCCGGCGTGCTGCCGACCTGCGCGGACCGCGCGCGCGTCCACTTCTCGATCCTGCGCACCGAGGCGAGCTACGACTACGTCGACCTCGAGGTCGGCGGCGCCGTGGTCGAGAGCTTCGACGGCACCCACGACGACACCTGGTCGTCGTGGCTCGAGCTCCACCCCGAGGGCATGGAGGTCCGCCTCACCACTGACGGCAGCGTCACGCGCCACGGCTTCGTGGTCGACAAGGTCGAGTGGGCCCGGGACGCCGACAGCTGCCCGATCTATCCGCTGCAGCCCTGCCCCGAGGGCTCGTTCCACGTGTCCGCCCCTGTCGACGAGTGCACGTGCCCGCCGCCGCCCAGCTGCGTCGGCGCCGGCGGCATCACGATCGATCACGTCACCGCGCGCGGCTTCATGCACGTCGGCAAGCGCACCGTCGGGTTCGAGGCGTCCACGCTAGGCACCGGGCCGGCCGACGGCATCGAGGCGACGCCGATCGGCGCGATCGACATGGCCCGGATGGAGACGCTGATCGCCGAGGCCGCGGCCGCGGGCGTGCTGCTCGGCGACGGCTACGACCTGGGCCCGGCCGCCGACGGGACGCGCGACGTGTTCTCGATCACCGTCGGCCCGCGGAGCTCGTCCTTCGTCGCGCCGCCCGGCGGCCACACCCCCGAGGTCACGAACGTGATCAACGCGTTCGAGGCGCTGTTCCTGTGCGCGGAGGCGGATCCCGCGATCACCTGCGGCGACGGGTTCTCGTGCGTCGATCTGGCCTGCCAGGCCGACACCACCTGCGCGTGCGCCGAGATCTACCAGCCGGTGTGCGGCATCGACGGCCGCACCTATGGCAACGCGTGCTCGGCCGGCTGCGCCGAGATGCCGGTGGCGCACGACGGCGAGTGCGGCCAGGTCGGCGACCAGTGCCACGGCCGCGTGTTTCCCGACTGCGCCGAGGGCAACCGGTGCCGCTACGACGCCTCGAGGTTCGAGCCGTCGTTCCGCGACGAGACCGGCGTGTGCGTCGCGCGCACGTACTGCGACGCGCCGGACGACTGCAACGGCCTGCCCGCGCCGGCGGTGCTCGGCTCGTGGGCGTGCGAGAGCAACAGCTGCGCGTTCCGCGCGGGCCTGAACTGGCGCGCCGTGACCGGGTTCCGGTTCGCGACCCCGCACCCGTACGCCAACAGCACGAGCGTCTGGAAGGAGCTCTACGCGCCCGCCGGCGCCCAGGCGATGCGGCTCGTCGTCAACGGCACGTTCAACCTCGAGCGCAACTACGACTTCCTCGAGGTCTGGACGTGGTCCAGCGGCGCGTGGACGCGCGCGCGTCGCTACACCGGCACCACGGCCCCGGCGCTCACCGACACGTTCCCCGGGCGGTACTTCTACTTGAAGTTCGTGTCTGACGCGTCGGTGACCGACCAGGGCTTCGACGTCACGGCGCAGTACCGGTAGGCGCGGTTGCGTCAGCGGCGTGGGCGCGCCAGCGTGAGCAGCGCCCACGTCGCGATCGTGATCGCGAGGCCGGCCGGGACGGCGAGCCACCAGCGCAGGTCGTTGGCGGTGGCCTGGGCGAGCAGCTCGCCCCAGCTCGGCGTGGGCGCGGGCGCGGCGGCGCCGAGGAACGCGAGGCTGGCCTCGGACAGGACCGCGGTCGCGGCGGTGAGCGCGGTGGTCGCGGCGAGCATCGGCGCGGCCTGCGGCAGCGCGTGACGCACGAGCACGCGCAGCGGTGACGCGCCTGCCGCGCGCGCCGCCTCGGTGAACGGCAGCGCGAGCGCGCGGCGGAGCTCGGCGGCGAGCAGGCGCGCCGTGTCGGCGGCGCGAGGCAGCGCGATCAGCAGGATCACGGGCAGCAGACCGCGCGCGCCGGTCAGGCCCTGCGCGGCGATCACGGTCAGCACCGGCGGCGCGGCGGCGACGGCGTCGCACGCGACGAGGATCGCCCGGCCCGCGCGGAACCGGACCGCGGCGAGCGCGAGCACGATCGCGAGCGCGAGCGCGAGCGCGGCGGTGGCGACCGCGATCGTCGCCGAGGTGCGGGTGCCGTGGATCAGGCGGGCCGCGACGTCGCGGCCGCGGTCGTCGGTGCCGAGGACGTGCCGGCGCGACGGTGCCTCGAGGATCGCGAGCTCGTGGTCGGTGCGCACCTCGACGGGATCGTGGGCGAGCGGCGGCCAGATCGCCCAGTCGTCGGGCCCGAGCGTGGCGCGCAGGCGATCCCCGCGCGGCTCGGCGTCGTGGAGGTTGAGCAGCCAGCTCGTGGCGCCGTCGTCGTGCAGCACGAGCGGCCGATCGGCGGCGAGGAAGTCCGCGAGCACGGCGATCGCGACCAGCGCGATCGCGATCCAGGCGGCGAGCCTCCTCATGGCTCGCCTCGCAAGCGCGGATCCGCAGCCTTCGCGACGAGCTCCGCGATCACCGAGAGCGTGGCGACGATCGCGCCGGCCAGCGCGGCGACGCCGGCGAGCACCGGCGCGTCCCCGCGGCCGGCGGCGTCCATCGTGAGCCGGCCGAGGCCGGGCAGCGCGAACGCGCGCTCGACGACGACGCTGGCGCCGAGCGCGTACGCGCCGACCGTGGTGATCAGCGGCGCGAGCGCGGGCAGCTGCGCGCGCAGCCCGTGCGTCGCGACCCTCGCCTCCGAACAGCCGCGCGCGCGCGCCGCGGTCGCGATCGGCCCGGCGAGGAACGCGACCAGCTGCGCGTGGACCTGCACGGCGACCGCGGCCGCCGGCGCGATCGCCAGCGCCACCGCCGCCGCCAGCTCCCCTCGCCCGCCGGCGTCGACCATCATCAGCGCCAGCCACACCACCGGCGCCGCCGCGGCGACCGCCGTCATCGCCCCGAACACGCCGCCGCCGATCCGGCCGCGCGTCCGCGCCGCCGCGGCCCCCGCCACCGCTCCACCGCCGAGCGCCAGCACCATCGCCACGATCGCGATCCGCGCCGTGAGCCCGAGGCCGTCGCCGATCACGTCACCGACCGGCCTCCGGTCCCGCCACGATCGCCCCAGGTCGAACGTCGCCAGCCGCGCCGTCGCCCGCCCGATCCGGCTCACCGCGCCGCCGTCGAGCCCGTGCACCCGCGCCGCCTCCGCGATGACCGTCCGTCTCTCGGACATCCGCTCCGTGGGCGGCAGCGTCCCCGCCGCCCCCGCCGCCCGCTCGGCGGCGCTCCCCGGCCCGCACTCCGCCAGCGCCCACGCCAGCACGAACGTCACCACCGCCGTCCCCACGATCCGTGCCGCCCACCGCAGCATCACGGCACCCCCGCGCGGTGTCGTGCGCCGCGCACCCTGCGCGGTGCACGACGCCGCGCACCCTGCGCGGTGCACGACACCGCGCACCCTGCGCGGTGCACGACGCCGCGCACCCTGCGCGGTGCACGACGCCGCGCACCCTGCGCGGTGCACGACACCGCGCACCCTGCGCGGTGCACGACGCCGCGCACCCTGCGCGGCGCACGACGCCGCGCGCGGACACCGCGCGCGGTCATCGGGCCCGCCAGAGCGCCGAGGCGGCGGGCGGGGTGCCTTCGGGGGCGGAGGCGATGCCGCCGATGGAGGCGCGGGCGAGGCCCTGGCGGATGTCGGCGGAGATGAAGACGAGGGGGGCGAGGTCGGCGATGCGGCGGTGGAGCGCGCGGCGGAGCTCGGCGCGCACGTCCGCGGAGGGCTCGGCGGTGACGGCGGCGAGGAGGCGGTCGAGCTCGGGATCGGAGAGGCCGCACCACGCGTCCTCGGGAGGCGCGGTGGAGGACAGGCGCGCCGACAGGTCGAGCTCGGGGCCGGTGGTCATCGACGTCAACGCGATGTCGAAGTCGCCGCGCGACATCCGGGTGAGGAGCTCGGCGTAGGGCACCTGGAGCACGGACAGCGCGATCACGCCGCGGGCGTCGCTGGCCCAGATGTCGGCGACGCGCGCCATCGAGGTCGAGCCTTGCGGCACGAGGATCTCGAGCGTGGGGCGCGCGCCGGCGAGCAGGCGCTGGGCGAGCGCGCGATCGAACGGGATCGGCGCGATCGTGCGATCGAAGCCGGGGTCGCTGTCGGGAAACGGGCCGGTGATCGCGTGGCTGCCGAGCAGCCGCGCGACGCCGTCGCGATCGAGGAGCGCGGTGAGCGCGCGGCGCGCCTCGGGCGTTGCGAGCCCCCGGCGGCGGGTGTTGAGCACCGCCGCGACGTACGCGGGCAGCCGGTAGCCGAACCTGCCGATCGCCGGGTGCGCGGCGGCGAACCGCGTCGCCTCGTCGACCGGGACCTGCACCGCGACGTCGACGTCGCCGGCCTCGAGCAACCGCAGCGCCTCGGCGCGATCCGCGACCACCCGGTAGATCACGCGCGCCGCGCCCGCCGGCGCGCCGTGGTAGCCGTCCCACCGCGCGAGCTCGATGCGATCGCCGGCTCGCCACTCCGTGACGCGCAGCGGCCCGGTGCCGATCGGCGCGCGCGCCAGCGCCGAGGCGGCGAGCGCGCCGGGCTTCGTGAGGTCCACGTCCGCCAGCGCCGTGGCCGGCAAGATCGGGATCCGCGCGAGCACGGTGTCGCGATCGACGCGCACGGTCCGCCACCGCAGCCGCACCTCGCGCGCCGCGACCAGCTCCACCGCCTCGAGATCCGCCAGATCGCCGGCGAGCCAGCTGCCCTGCGCGCGCACGGCCTCGAACGTCGCCTGGACGTCGCGCGAGGTGAGCGCGTGGCCGTCGTGCCAGCGCGCGTCGCGGAGCACGATCCGCCACTCGCGGCCGCCGTCGTGCAGCGTCCACGACGCCGCGAGCCCCGCGACGGGCCGATCCGCGAGCGCCGCGCCCGGCCGCAGCAGCGCCTCGTAGACGTCGCCCATCACCACGCGCTGCGTGACGTGATCGGCGCCGAGCAGCGGGTCGAGCGAAGCCGGCTCGGCCTCGAGCGCGATCGTGATCGTCGCGTCGGGGTCGCGCGGGCCCGTGGGCTCGGCGCGCATCAGCGGCGCGTCGATCCCGACCCCCGCGTCTCTCGCCACCGCGGCGTCGCGGTGCCTGGGCGCGGACCCGCGCTCGAAGCACCCCGCCAGGGCCACCAGCACGAGGAGTCGCCGCACCGCGGTCGAGCGTAGGGCGCCCGGATGGCCAAGTCGATCGGGGATCGGCGTCGAGCCGCCCCGATGGCGAGGCGCGAGGAGGGCGCGGACTCTCCGTACGAAACCGACGCGCAACGAAGCCAGCGGGGATGGATCGGCGCCGAGAACGGTCGACCTGGCCATCCGGGCCCCTACTGCGACGGTGAATCCGGCGCGAGCTTGAGGGCGCGCAGGTCGAACCAGCCGTCCCACACCACCACCCCGCTGACCCGCCGGTGGACCAGCCCCTGCGGCGACGGCTCGATCAGCCCGGCGATCGGCATCGACGCCGCGACCGCCGACGCCAGCTCGCCGATCCCCTGGGCGCGCTCGGGCGGCACCCACTCGGCGTCGAGCGCGGCGAGCGCGGCGTCGATCTCGGGCGAGCCGCACTTGCCGAAGTTCACCGCGCCGTTGGTCCCGAGCAGCGGGCCGAGATCCATGTCCACCGGCGCCGCGTACTCGAGCAGCGCCACGTCGAAGTCACCCGCGCGCACGCGGTTGAGGATCACGCCCTCGGAGCCGTCGCGCACCACGATCGAGAACCCGTAGCGCTTGAGCGTCTCGAAGATCAGCGTCCGCTCGGGGTCGGCCTTGCGCCCGGAGCTCGCGGGCTGCGGCTTCTCCACGAGCAGCGCCTCGAGCGTCAGCTTCTCGCCCGCCTTGTCGCGCGTGCCGTCGCCGTCGGAGTCGGTCCATCCCGCGTCGTCGAGCAGCCGCGCCGCCTCGTCGGGATCGAGCTCGGGCGGCGGAGGCGCCGGCCCGTCACCCGGCCCGCCCGGCCACACCGGCCCGGCGATCGGCCGCGCCAGCCCGTCGTAGACGTCGCGCGCGAGCTTCTTGCGATCGATCAGCAGGCCGATCGCCTTGCGGACCCGCGCGTCGTCGGTGGGCGGGCCCGTGCAGTCGAACACCATGTAGCGCAGCCGCGGCGGCCGCAGCTCCAGCGACGCGAACGCCGCCGCGATCCCCGGCGCCGACGCCTGCTCCGGCCAGTGCTCGGGGATCAGCGCGGGCACGATGTCGATCGCGCCGCGCTTCGCGTCGGTCAGCGCGCGCGCCGCGTCCGGCTGGTAGACGAACTCGACGTCCTCGATCGCCGGCGCCTGGCTCCAGTAGCCGCCGTACCGCCCGAGGTGGACGGTGCCGCCCTTCCAGCTCACCAGCTGCCACGGGCCGGTGCCGACGATCCGCCCGCCCGCGCCGAGGTTGCCCTGATAGATGTGCATCGGCAGGATCGGGATCTCGGCGAGCGCGCGCAGCACCCAGCCGTCCGGCTCGTAGAGCACGAGCCGCACCTCGCGCGAGGTGATGAGCTCCACCGCCGCCACCTCCTTCAGGAGCGGGCGCAGGTGATCGAGCCCGCTGCTGGGCGTGCGGATGAGATCGAGCGTGAACTGCACGTCGCTCGAGGTCATGCGGTGGCCGTCGTGGAACGTCACGTCGGGCTCGAGCTCGAACCGGATCTCGCGTCCGCCGGGCATGATCTTCCAGGACCGCGCGAGCCCAGGCGCGTACCGGCCCGGTCCGCTGCCCGCCCCGTCGGCCGGGGGCTCGTACCGGACCAGGGTCTCGAACACCGGCCCCATGGTGATCCGCCGGGCCCAGACGCTGGGGGCCAGCAGCGGGTTGAGCGCTCGGGGCTCGGCGTCGACGTGGATGCGCAAAGTGTGGCTGCGCTCGGCGAGCACATCGACCGCTTCCTCGTCGGCGGCGAGGGCCGGCGAGCGAGGCTGCGCGGCCGCGAGGCTCTGCGGATCGGGATCGTGGCGCCAGGGCTTGCCTCGCGGGGCGGCGCAATCGCACCCCGGGAGCCCGCTGACGAACAGGGCGATCACCACCACCAGGGCGCGCCGCCCATCTTGAGGGGTCGGAATCCTCATGTTATGACGCCGACATGACGATGCCTGGACGGGGCAGTGTTACACGGCCGATGATCTTCGTCGCGACGCTCGCCGTCGCTCTCGCCGCCGGTGCATGCGAGAAAGACAAGTTCAAGGGCGCGGAGGCCGAGGTCGGGCGCGACAAGGTGAAGCCGGACCTCCCGGCGGTGCCGAACTTCACGCTGCCGGACACCAACCCGGACGGCTCGATGCCGGTGAAGATCCTGCGCGTCAATGGCCGCAAGTACTTCCAGAAGGAGGTGACGGTCAAGGGCCACATCACGTGGATCTACGACTGCTTCGCCACCATCCGTGCGAACGACGAGTTCAAGGACCGCACGGACGAGCAGATCCGGAAGTACATCGAGGAGGAGCCGGACCGGTACTGCCGCAAGCCGCTGTTCCGCCTCGGCGCCGAGGCCACCGACCCGGACGATCAGACGATCAAGATCGTGAACGTCCCGCGCTGGCCCACCGCCACCGAGAAGAAGCTCCTGCCCAAGGAGGAGCTCGCGAACAAGGAGCTGTGGCGCCCCGTGCCGCCGCTCGCCGTCGGCGACGAGGTCGTCATCACCGGCACCTGGCTCCAGCGCGCCCCCACGGGCGGCGAGTCCGACATGATGGGCCTGCTCGTCTACGGGACGATGCAGAACGTCACCAAGACCTGGGACACCGCCACCGCTCTCGCCACGCCCGTCAAGAAGGGCAAGTAGCCCGCCCCCGCGCGGTGTCGTGCGCCGCGCACCCCGCGCGGTGTCGTGCGCCGCGCACCCCGCGCGGTGTCGTGCACCGCGCACCCCGCGCGGTGTCGTGCGCCGCGCACCCACGCGGTGCTCACGTGCGCTGGTGGAGCTCGATGACCACGCCGTCCGGGTCGCGGACGAACATCCCGCGCATGGTCGGCGTGAACTGATGGGTGCCGCGGGTCGGGTAGCCGGCGGCTTCGAGCGCGACCTTCGCGGCCTCGAGGTCGTCGCACAGGATCGCGAGGTGGGTGATGCCGGCGTGCTTCTCCGGCACGTCCATCAGCACGTTGGGCTCGGTCGCGGTCGGTGAGTTCACCACGAGGTTGAGCTCGAGCCCCGACGGGTGGTCGAGGATCACGACCGGCTCGGGCCCGATCGGCCCGGCGGTCTTGGTGAACCCGAGCAGCTCGTAGAACCGCAACGACCGCTGCCAGTCGTGGACGCGGATACCGAGGTGGGCGAGGCCGCGGGTGGGGATCGTCATCGCCGCTTGCCGCCCTTCTTGCCGCCGCCAGCGCCGCCCTTGTGCGAGACGCGCAGGCCGCCGCGCGTCGGCTTCGCCGCCGGCTTGGAGCGGCCACGGTCGCCGCTGGTGGCCACCGCGTCGGCGACGGCGCGGCCGGCCTGGCGACGCTTGGCGAGGCCGACCCGGGACTCTCCCGGCGCCCCGTAGTCGTCCGCGGTCGCGAGGTCGACCCCGCGGGCACGCTGGGCGGTGCGCGCCGCGGCGACGAGCTTGAGCTCGATGCGCCGGCGGGTCACCGAGACGTCGGCGATCTCCACCGTCACCGCGTCGCCGAGCGTGATCGTGAGGCCGGTGCGACGGCCGCGCAGCCGCATGTGCAGCTCGTCGAACCCGACGTCGTCGCCGAGCTGGTCCTTCTTGAGCAGCCCCTCGACGAACGGCTCGTCGAGCTCGACGAACGCGCCGAACGAGGTCACCGCGCTGACCGTGCCGGCGAACCTCTCGCCGATCTGCTCGCGCACCAGGTACGCGCGGTACATCGCGACCGCCTCGCGCTCGGCCTCCATCGCGCGGCGCTCGTGGCCCGACATCGTCGCCGACAGCTCGGCCAGCCGCTCGGTGGGCGGCGGCGGCTTGGCATGTCCACCACCGGAGGCCTGTCCCTCACGGTGGAGGTGGTGCTTGAGGAGCCGGTGCACGAGCAGATCCGGATAGCGCCGGATCGGCGACGTGAACTGCAGGTAGTCGCCGCTCGCGAGCCCGAAGTGGCCCATCGGCACCGTGTCCCACACCGCCTGCTTCAGCGACCGCAGGACCAGGAACGACAGCGCCCGCGACGCCGGCGTCTTCATCACCTTCTCGAGGACGTCCTTCATCCCGAGCGGCGTCATCGCCGCCTCGACCTTGACGCTGATGCCGTACGCCCCGAGCAGCTCCGCGAGCAGCTCCACGCGCTCGCGCTCCGGCGGCGCGTGGACGCGCCAGACGCTGGTCGCCTTGCGCTGCTGGAAGTACCGGCCCACCGCGTCGTTGGCGGCGAGCATGTACTCCTCGACCAGCTCGTAGGCGCGCTTGACGCCGGGGTCGGCCTTCGACCGGACCACGTCGCGCACCAGCCGCGGATCGTCGGCGTCGAGCACCACCTTGGCCTCGGGGATGTCGAGATCGAGCGCGCCGCGCGCGCGCCGGGCCGCGCGCAGGACGCGCGCGAGCGCGTCGAGCCGCTGCAGCTCGCCGAGCCACGGCCGGTACATCTCGCGGCGGCCGCGGAAGTCACCGGTCAGCGCCGCCGCGACGCCGGGATAGTCGAGCCGCGCCTGAGACCGGATCACCGCCGCCGCGTACGACGTCTCGACGATCTTGCCGTCGTCGGTGTAGTCGAGCCGCACGACCATCGCGCAGCGATCGACGTTGGGGTTGAGCGAGCAGATCCCCGCCGACAGCTCGTGCGGCAGCATCGGGATCACGCGATCGGGCAGGTACACGGAGACGCCGCGCAGCGTCGCCTCGCGATCGAGCGCGTCGTCCCAGCGGACGTAGTGCGAGACGTCGGCGACCGCGACCCACACGCGCGGCCCGCCGTGCGGGCCGTCCTCGATGCACAGCGCGTCGTCGAAGTCGCGCGCGGTCTCGGGATCGATCGTGCAGAACCGGCGCTCGCGCAGGTCGATGCGATCGGCGAGGTCCTGGGTGCGCACCTCCTGCGGCGTCGCCGCGGCCTGGGCGAGCGCGTCGTCGGGGAACTCCACCGGCAGCGACGCGACCGCGATGATCTTCTCGATCTCGGTGCGCGGATCGTCGGGATCGCCGAGCACCTTGAGCACGCGGCCGCCGAGCACGCGCTGCGCCGCGGTCGGGTAGCGCGTGATCTCGACGACGACCGCCTGCCCGGGCTGTCCGGTCGTCGGACCGTCGAGGCCGACCTGGCCGTAGTCCGCCGCGATCCGCGGATCGTCCGGCTGCAGGAACACCGTGCGGCCGCTCTTGACCAGCGTGCCGGTCAGGCGCGCGCGGCCGCGCGACACCACCTCGACGACCCTGCCCTCGGTGCCCTTGTGGCCGAGCCAGGTCTCGAGCACCACGCGATCGCCGTCGAGCGAGTCGCCGCGGAACTTCGCCGGCACGAACACGTCCACCGAGTCCTCGACCGTGACGAACCCGTAGCCAGCGGGGTGCACCGTGATCCGGCCCGTCGGGCGCGCCGGGGCCTCGGGCTCCGCGGCAGGGACCGCGGCAAGCGCAGGCGCGCGCGCCGGCGCAGCCTCCGGCCTCGCCACGATCGCGGCCTTGGCCTTGCGATCCACGCGCCGCCCGCTCGCCGCGAGCGCCCAGCCGCCGCCGCTCACGGTGACCACCAAGCTCTCGCCCTCCAGCTCGGCGAGCACCTCGCGCAGCCGCGCGTACTGATGCTTGCGCAGGCCCAGCTCGTCGGCCAGCGCGGGCAACGTGATGCCCCTCGTGACCACTCGCCCCAACGCCTCCAACACACTCTCTCTCGAAACTTCCATTGTCGTGACTCTGTCTTTCTGTCTGTCTAGCTGTCGATCGTCCGGACCGTCTCGGGTCGGGGATCGTGGGAACTACTAGCGCGCTATCGGAACGCGCGCACCACGCCATCGTCGCCGGCGAGGTAGAGCGTGCCGTCCGCGGACACCGCGGCCGTCGCGTCGACGTCGCCGCCCGCGTCGAGGTACCACAGCACCACGCCGTCGGGATCGATCGCGTAGAGGTGATCATCCTGCGAGCCGATCAGGACCACGCCGTTGGTCGCGACCGCCGCCGAGCCGTGGATCTTGTCGGCGGTCGCCAGCTTCCACGCGACCTGCCCGTTCGGCTGCATCGCGTAGAGGTTGCCGTCGTAGCTGCCGGCGTAGATCGTGCCGTCGTCACCGAACGCCGGCGTCGACCGCACGTCGCCGGCCGTGACCAGCTTCCACGCGACGATCCCGTCCGCCTCGATCGCGTAGATCGCGTCGTCGTCGCTGCCGACGTAGATCCGGCCGTCGGGGCCGACCGAGGCCGCGGTGTCGACGTCGCCGCGCGTGCGCAGCTCCCACTTCTTGGTGCCGTCGGACGCGATCGCGTAGACGGCGTCGTCCTGGCTGGTCGCGTAGATCGTGGCGTCGGGGCCGATCGCGGGCGCGCCCGAGACGTGCTCCGCGGTCGTGAACTTCCAGCGCAGCGCGCCGTCGGGCCACACCGCGTGGACGCCGTCGCCGCCGACGTAGATCGTGCCGTCGGCGCCGATCGTCGGGCCGCCGTCGGCGTCGCACCGCGAGCTCTCGGGCCCGAAACCCTTGGGGTCGCAGTCGCCGAGCCGCAGCTTCCACTTCACGTCGCCGGTCGCGCCGTCGATCGCGTACAGGTGATCGTCGTCGCTGCCGGCGTAGACCGTGCCGTCCTCGGCGACCGCGGGCGTCGCCCACATCCGATCGCCGGTCTCGACCTTCCACCGCAGCTTGCCGTCCGCGCCGAGCGCGTAGAGGAAGTGATCGTGCGAGCTGACGTAGATCGTGCCGTCGGGCCCCACGGTCGGGGAGCCGGCGATCGGCCCGCCCGCGGTGAACGTCCACTGCTCGGTCGGCTTCTGCTTCGGCACCGCGCCCGCGCGCCGGCCGGAGTGGCGAGCGTCGCCGCCGAACATCGCGAACGGCGGCGGCCCGGAGCCGTGCTGCACGACGCCCGCGTCGTCGACATACGTCCCCGCGTCATCCGCGGCGATCGCGGTGTTCGGGGCGTTCGGATCTTCGGGCCCGCGATCGACGCACGCGTTCGCCACGCAGATCCGCCGGCCCTTGCAGTCGGTGTCCTTGCTGCAGCCGTCGCCCGTGGGGCGGTGCCCGGCGCACCCGCCGAGGAGCGCCGCGGCCATCGCGATCAGCGCCTTCACGGTCACGCCTTCGGGAGATCGTTCGAGAACCGCTCCGCGAGCTTCTCGAAGTACCGCCGCGTCTCTTCGAGCACCGAGGGGTCCTGGTCGGGATACATCCGGATGCCGTGCTCGCCGTGCGGGTCCGTGGTCACGGGCCCCACCGGCAGGCCGCCCACGATGCCGGTCCGCTCGTGATAGAGCAGCGCCAGCACTTCCGCGTGGTTCTCGG
>Ga0163144_10011935_pt1 | contig 18325 bp, 12 predicted proteins | sample OliLak19BULKMAT1_FD_123175 | JGI IMG/M metagenome (GOLD analysis project Ga0163144, IMG submission 123175) | Freshwater microbial mat bacterial communities from Lake Vanda, McMurdo Dry Valleys, Antarctica - Oligotrophic Lake LV.19.BULKMAT1 | ecosystem: Environmental > Aquatic > Freshwater >... | reverse complement strand
ACCTATTTTATGAAGAAAAGTTACTTTAAAAGAATATCATTCCTCTTGATTTTCTTTGTATCGTTTACAGCTCTCTCTGCCTTTGCCCAAAAGAAAATTTCGGGTACAGTCAAAGATGGCGAAACAAGTTCGGGCTTGCCCGGCGTTACCATTCAGGTCAAAGGAACGACCAAAGGAACGGTAACAGACGTTGATGGCAAATATTCTATTGACGCAAACGATGGTGGAACGCTTGTATTTTCGAGCGTGGGTTATGTTAGTCAAGAAGTAGCCGTTGGCAGTAGTTCTGTCATAGACGTTACCTTAGCGGCTGATGTAAAGACACTTGGCGAAATCATTGTAACGGGCTACGGCTCGCAGTCTAAGCGCGATGTAACGGGTGCAGTAGCTACCATAGATTCTAAGCAGTTACTTTCTGTACCTGCCGCTAACTTAGGGCAAGCAATGCAAGGACGCATCGCAGGGGTAAACGTCAGCAATGACAACTCTCCCGGCGGCGGCGTAATGGTGCGTATTCGTGGCTTTGGTACTATCGGGGATAACTCTCCGCTCTATGTGATTGACGGTGTGCCTACTAAGGGTAACTTAGCTTCGCTCAACCTGAACGACATAGAAACCATGCAAGTATTAAAAGACGCTTCGGCGGCTTCTATCTACGGTGCAAGAGCTGGTAACGGTGTGGTTATTATCACTACCAAAAAAGGAAAATCAGGTAAGCCTAAGTTTACTTATGATATGTACTACGGCTCGCAAAGTGCTTGGAAATACTTAGATTTGATTACCAATAGCCAAGACTATGCAAACTTAGTATGGGCTTCTCGCAAAAATGCAGGACAAGTAGCCGCAAACGGCAATCCTAACCACGCCCAATTTGGCAACGGTGCTACTCCAGTGCTGCCTGATTTTTTGCTTCCCGCAGGAGCAAGAGAGGGCGACCCGCGCGTAGCCCAAGATGCAAGTGGCAATTTCATCAACTACAATAATAACCCAAATACAAACCCTGCTGCAAGATTTTTGATTACAAGAACTAATAAGCAAGGCACAGATTGGCAGAGAGAAATTTTTGATTCCGCACCTATCCAAAACCACCAATTAGGTGTTTCTGGAGGTAATGATATGGCTCGCTACGCCATGTCAGTGAACTATTTTAACCAAGATGGTATCATGAAATATACCAACTATAAGCGTTATTCTGTGCGGGCAAATACTGAATTTAATGTTACTAAAAAATTCAGAGTTGGCGAAAATTTCCAATTCGCTTATGGGGAAAGAGTTGGGCAGCCGGGCGGTAATAACAACGAAAGCAATCCTGTAAACTTTGCGTATCGTATTCAGCCGCTTATTCCTGTCTATGATGTAACTGGCTATTTTGCAGGTACTTCAGGTGCAGATTTGGATAACTCTCGCAATCCTTTGGCAGAGTTGGTAAGAAACAGAGACAACAAAGTAAAAGAACTACGTTTCTTTGGTAGTGCGTATGCCGAGTACGACATCTTGCCGGGCTTGACCGCAAGAACTCAATTCGGTATAGATTACAACAATCAGAACCTAAGAAGCTATCGTGCCAATGACATTGAGTCAGCAGAGCAGTCTTTGGTGAACCAAATGAGAACTTCAAATAGCTTTGACTATTCATGGACTTGGTACAATACCTTAAACTATAGCAAAACTTTTGCAGATGTGCATAAGTTGGGTATCATTGTAGGTACAGAATCCATCAAAACTTATGGCGAATCTTTCTTTGGGCAAAGACAACGCTTTGCAGTAGATGACCTTGCAAACCGCTATTTGGATAATGGTAGCTCTGGTCAAATCAATGGTGGTGGTGTGCTGGTAGATTGGCGTTTGGCATCAGAGTTTGCCAAAGCGAACTACGGCTACAAAGACAAATACTTGGTAGATTTGACAATGCGTAGAGACCGCTCTTCTCGCTTCTCTGCCGCAAACCGCTCTGCCTTGTTTGCAGCAGCGAGCGTTGGCTGGAGAATTACAGAAGAAAATTTTGCAAAAAACCTTACTTGGCTCAATGACGCAAAGGCGCGTGTGGGCTGGGGACAGACTGGTAATCAGGAAATTGGAGATTATAACTTCTCTACTATCTATGGTAGCTTGCTGGAGTCTTCTTATTACGATTTGCGTGGCTCTCGAACTTCTGCCCAGCAAGGATACGAAATTGGTCAGTTTGGGAATGCTAATGCAAAGTGGGAAACAACTACTTCGCTCAACGTAGGTATTGACGCAACTATTTTCAAGAACTTAGATGTGTCTTTTGACTGGTTCAACAGAACTACAAGTAATATGCTTTTCCCTGTGGAAGTGCAGTTTACACAAGGAGTAGCAAGCAATCCATTCCAAAATATTGGTCAAATGACCAACAAAGGGATAGAGCTTGCCCTGAACTACAAAGGCAAAATAGGCAATGACTTTACTTTTAATGTAGGCGGTAACTTCTCTACTTACAGAAACAATGTAGATAGAACTACAGGTAACCCTGCTACCCAATTCTTTGGCTTTACCACTCGCCTTCCGCCCGCTACAGTTACGCAGCAAGGTCACCCAATTTCTTCTTTCTTTGGCTATACAATTGATGGTATATTCCAAACTGACGAAGAGGCAAGCAAGGCAGCAGTGCAGTTTGGCGGCGGCGCGAACAACAAAGCGGGGCAATTCAAATTTAGAGACCAAAATGGTGATGGCCTAATCAATGCAAGCGATAGAACCATCATAGGTAGCCCGCACCCTAAATTCTTGTACGGTCTTAACTTAGATATGCGTTACAAAAACTTTGGTTTGACTATCTTCGGTTCTGGCGTTTCTGGAAACCAAATCTTTAACTATACGCGTTATTGGACTGACTTCCCTACTTTTGCAGGGAACAGAAGTAACCGTATGCTTAACCAATCTTGGGAGCCGGGCAAAACTGATGCCATTCTACCGCAATTACGCTCTAATGACAACACCAGCTCAAACCCTTCTACTTATTATTTGGAAAAAGGTGGCTTCTTCCGTTTGAGAAATATTCAGGTGTCTTACGCACTGCCTAAGACAATGCTCGAAAGAGTCAATATTGCAAACTTGACTGCTTACGTACAGTTGCAAAACTGGTTTACCTTTACCAAATACTCAGGCTTAGACCCAGAGATTAACTTGCGCTCGTCAAGTGCAGCAAACCAAGACCGTCAGATTGGTGTGGACGAAGGAGCATATCCTGCTTCAAGGTCTATCTTGGTAGGTATTAATCTTAGTTTCTAATCATTTTATTGTTTGTTGTTAATTGTTAAAAAACAACTAACAACAAACAATTAACAATCACAAAAAATTTATATTTTATAACTCATAATTCATAACTGAATTTGTAATATGAAAAAAATATTTTCAATTTTATTAACCTTTTCTTTCCTTGTAGGCGTTTCGTCCTCTTGTAAGAATGATTTCTTGGAAGTAATTCCAAAGACTGGTTTGAGTGAGGCTACCCTGTCCAACAAAGCAGGCGTAGCTTATTTGCTTGTTGCCGCTTATTCATTGCTTGATGGTGTGCAGCTCAACACAGGCTCGCCAAGTGCTGACTGGCAAGGCTCTGGCGACAACTGGGTTTATGGCGAGGTAAATGCCGACAATGCCTACAAAGGCTCTATTTCTGGCGACCAGCCTGAAATTTCCTTCATCGAGCAAAAGCAAATACAGCCAGATAACACACACTTCAGAGGCAAATGGAGAGCTGTTTATGACGGTGTAGCTCGCTCTAATGACGTTATTCAGATGGTAGGCAAAGTGAAAGACATGACAGATGCAGAAAAAACATCTACCATTGCTCAGGCAAGATTGCTAAGAGGACACTATCATTTCGAGGCTAAGAAAATGTGGAATATGGCTCCGTTCATAGATGACAAAGTCTATAACTCTGCCGATGCCGCAAGCACCAAACTCCCAAATGACAAGGATATTTGGACAAACATTAATGATGACCTCAAATTTGCTTACGACAACTTACCTATTCGCTTTACAGGGGAGCCGGGTCGTGGCACTAAATGGGCGGCAGCAGCTTTACTTGGTAAAGCCTATATGTTCCAAAAGAGATTTGCAGATGCAAAAACATTATTTGATGCTATAATCGCAAGCGGTCAATATAGATTAATGCCGAGATACCACGACAATTTTAGGTCAGCTACCAACAATAACGCTGAATCTATTTTTGAAGTGCAGTTCTCTGTAAATGACGGAGCAGCAATCTCTAACAATGGTAATCGTGGGGCTACTTTGAACTATCCTTATGCGGGCTTTACTACTTGTTGCGGTTTTTACCAGCCTACGCAAAACTTGGTAAATTCCTTTAAAGTAGATGCGGCGGGCTTGCCATTGCTTGATGATTTTAATACGGGTACAGACGTAACAAGCACTACCACAGAAAATATAGACCCCCGTTTGGATTGGTCTGTGGGGCGCGTAGGCGTACAGTATTTGGACTGGGGACTAATGACTCCCACCTATGTACGAGATATTTCTTATGCTGGTCCCTACTCTCCTAAGAAAAATGTACCTTATGCTTCTGATATTTCGGCAGGCTGGACAGGTAACGGTAATAATCCCCGCTTCAATGCTAATAACTACCGCATGATTCGCTATGCACACGTATTACTTATGCTTTCAGAAGCAGAAGGAGAATTAGGCAATTTGGAAACAGCAAGGACATTGGTAAATCAAATTCGTACCCGTGCGGCTAACGTTGATGGCTTTGTAAAGACTACAGCAGGCGCAAACGCCGCTAACTACAGAGTTGGGAACTATACAGCAGCATGGACAAGCAAAGACGTGGCTCTCAAAGCTATACGCTTCGAAACTCGCATAGAGTTGGCTATGGAAGGGCATCGCTTCTTTGACTTAGTGCGTTGGGGAATTGCTGCGCCTACTTTGAATGCTTATTATACGGTGGAAGGCACAAAGCGTTCTTACTTAAATGGGGTAAGATTCTCAGCAAATAAGCATGAATATTTCCCAATTCCTTTGCAAGAAATATTGAACAGTGCTTTGGACGGACAGCCTACGCTAAAGCAAAATCCTGGTTACTAAAAATTTAGACACCAAGAGTAAATAAAGAGTAATTTGAGTAAACCTTGACAAAGTTTAAACCCTAAGTGGAACTTTGTCAAGGTTTTTTTTATGCCGTAATAACAACATTTATCGAAAAATTAAAATTTTGCTGCCAAAGCAAATTGAATTAATCAAATTTTTTGTAACATTGCAATAGAATCATTTTCCCCTCATAAATCACAAATTTAATCTCAATACAATTGGGAAATATGGAAAAACTAAATTTTAGGCAGCGATTAAAATTATTCTCTGGCATTGTCTTAATAGCCATTGTCATAAGCATCGCATTACTTATCTATAGTTATCAAAGAAGTGCTGAGAAAGTAGTTAATCTTGAATTTGCCGCTCGCTTAGAGCAGGCTGTAACTTCGTTGAGTTTCCACGCACTCAATTATGCAGACGGGGAGAGAACGGCAATTATAGACATCAATAACGATATTAATGATTTTGAAACCTATCTGACAGTGCTTAAAGTAGGTGGAGAGGTCGATTTCAGAGCTACGCTCACCAAAGTAAGCCCACTTGACGATGAAAAAAGTAAAAACCTTATCTCACAGTTAGAGGCAGAATGGAATGGCTATAAGGAAAATTTGCAGAGAATTACCAAAAACCCGCCCGCACAAATAGACGAAACGGCACAAAAGTACATTGTGAATAATGTAGGCAAAATCAAAGGCATCATCAAAGAACTTTCAGACCATTATTATTCTGTTTTCCAGCTACTCACTAACAGCTACTTTAAATATTTATTAGTATTTTGCTTCATGCTCATCATTTTTGTTAGCTTTGAATATTATCGAGTAGCTAATTTTATCCTTAAGCCCCTTGTAGAGGTAGCATCTCATGCACAAAGCATCGCAAAAGGCGAATTTGTATTGCGTGATGAAAAAGCAGGCACAAACGAATTAAATACAATATTCAATAGTCTAAATGACATTATCTTAGGGCTTGAAAAAATAACGGCATTTGCAGACAGCGTAGGAGATAGTAATTTTAATGCGTCCTTAGAAGTAAGAAGTGAGAAAGATATGCTCTCCTACTCCCTCTTAGAAATGCGTGATAATCTGCTCAAAGTCAATGAAGAAGAGCAAAAGCGGAAGTGGATAACCGAAGGACTGGCTAAGTTTTCGGCTATATTGCGTGTAGATAGCCAAGACCGTCAAACCTTAGTAGATACGATTATTTCCCAATTAGTCAAATACCTCAGTGCCAATCAGGGAGGACTTTTTGTTCATAATGAAACATCTGACACACTTGAGCTAATAGCGAGCTATGCCTATGATCGCAAAAGATTTGTAGAAAAATCTATACCCGTAGGAGATGGGCTACTTGGGCAGGTTTTTATAGAAAAAGACATCTTATACCTCAAAGAAATTCCCGATGGCTATGTAACTATTAGCTCTGGGCTTGGCGAGGCTACGCCATCACAGTTGCTTATTATTCCCCTCAAAATCAATGAAAAAGCTTTTGGTATTATAGAACTTGCCTCTTTTGATGGCTTTGAAACCTACCAAATAGAGTTTTTAGAAAAAATAGCAGAAAATATAGCCGCTACCATTGCTACAGTCAAAATCAATGAGAAAACATCACAGTTACTCCGAGAAAGTCAAGAGCAGAGCGAAATGCTGCGATCACAAGAAGAAGAAATGCGCCAAAATGTAGAAGAACTCATGGCTACACAAGAACAAATGAGGCAGAAACAAGAAGAAGTCGGAATCTCAAATAAAAAATTAATTGCCAACGAGCAGATTCTTCAAAAAGCAATGGAAAAGGCAAAAAAACAGGGGGACGAACTGCAATTGAAAAACGCTGAATTGGCGTCGCAGCAGGAAGAACTAAATGGGCAAATGCAAGAGATAGAACGCACAAAGGGAGCGGTGGAAAAAATAAGAGAGCAGGAGCAAAATCGTACCAAGATGCTCATAGAGCAGCAAAAACGACTCATGGCTAAGGTAATGGAAGATTTTAAGAAAAAAGAAAAAGAATGGTCAGAGCAAAAGGCGAAACTAAAAAATGAGTGAGAAAAATGACCGCTATTTCTTAGCTTTGTCATCAAAATTTTGGGTACGCAAAATATCTGTAAAGGCTTCTCCCATTTTAAAAGTAAATAAATCAGCAATACCAAGCACAACTTTGGCAGTTTCTACACTTTCCATTACTTCTTTTTTGAAACTATCGGGCAGTTGCTGCTCTTTCTTGATGGCAAGCTGCTTAAACGGATTCTCACTCATATACTTTCTGGATTACAAAATAACTCAATTTACCAACTAATTTATTGATTTACTAATGTTTACTACTTTTTCTTTTGCTCTTTTTATCCTCATTTTTACAGCACTTTCAGAAATATCAAGCGTTTGCATAATATCTTTTAGTGAAAGTTCATCTTGATACTTCATTAGCAAAATAGCCTTGTCCTCTGCGGATATTTGTGCTAATATCACCTCCAATTTATCCACAGAAATTGCAAAAAGCTCCTCATCTCCAACATCGTCTTCTCCGTAGTCCTCCTCTTCATCTAAACGTGTAAAGTGCTGTTCTTGTTGTTTTCTAAGAAAATCGATACAAAAATTATAGGTAATTCTATACACCCAAGTAGCAAAAGAAGATTGAAAATTGAACTTCTTGATACTGATGAATATTTTTACAAAAATATCATGCGTCAAATCTTGAGCTAACTGTTTATCTTTGACAAGAGAAAGACATTTATAATAGATTTTGTCTGCATATTTGTCATATAAAATAGAAAAAGCCGAAGTATCATTTGAGTGAACAAGCCTTTTGATGATTTCGTCTTCTGTCATTATGTTTTTATTCCCTTAGTAAAGATTAAAGTAATTTATTACAATATTTTACTAACTTTGTGTCAGTTTTTTGCTTTAGTTCACAATATTAACTATTTTAAAATGAAATACTGCTTTAATTCCACAAATTTAAACTCACCCCCTCATTTGGCTACCTTATTGCATAGAACATAATTTATTTAGTTAAAATTAAACTAAAATGGAACAAATAGTGAATTGGTCAGAACTTTTTTTAAACTCTTTTCAGCACTTGCTTTCGGGCATCTTAGGGGCAATTCCTAAGATTTTGGGAGCAGTATTTTTACTTGCTTTGGGCTTATTCATTGCCCGACTTGCGGGCTTACTTATTGTCAAAACCCTCAAACTCACGCACTTTGAGCAGTGGATGGAAAAACTCAAAGTACATGACCTTTTTGAAAAGGCACAAATAAAGACCTCCGTAGCTGAGATTATCGCTCGTTTTGCGTATTGGGTTATTTTGCTAATTTTCTTGGTTGGTATTTCTGAAACACTTGGCTGGAATGCTGTTTCGCAAAAAATTTCTGGCTTTATGAATTTCCTCCCGCAAGTATTTATTAGCCTCATTATCTTAATTATTGGGCTTTATATAGCGAGTGTAGTGCGGCAGACTATTGTGGCGGCATTTCTCTCTTTTGGCTTGGCTTTTGGCAAGTTGGTGAGCAGTGCTTTCTTTTATTTTCTCCTGCTTTTTGTTATGGTCATAGCCTTAGAGCAGTTGGGCATCAACACCACAATTATCACCTCTAATGTCATTATTGTTATTGGCGGGGCGGTCTTGGCATTTGCTATTTCCTATGGTTTTGCCTCTAAAGACATTCTAAACAATTTTTTGTCTTCAATTTATTCTAAAAATAATTTCCAGATAGGGCAAAAAATTATCTTGCAGGATAATTCGGTGGGCGAAATAGTGAAAATGGATAATATTTCCGTTACCCTCAAGACAGAGGAAGGCAAGTTAATTATTCCTATTAATACATTAATTACTGAAAAAATTAGAATTATAGAAACTGCACCTAATCCTTTGGGAGAGATGCTCAGAAGAAGCAATCCTGAGGAATAAGTGCTTATTTTCTTAAAATTTCAAAACAAAATCAGTTCCCATATTGATTTCAGAATGAGCGGTAATACTTCCCTTATGCTGCCGCATGATTTGCCGAGAAAGGCTTAATCCGATACCCGAACCATTCTTTTTAGTGGTAAAAAACGGAATAAAAATTCGGTCTATCGCTTCTTTCTCTATCCCCGAACCGTTGTCCCTGACTACAATGAAAGGGCGACTTTTTTCATCTTGCTTGGCAAACAAGACCACTTGCTTTTCTGGCTTGCCTTCACAGCTTTCTAAGGCTTGAATAGCGTTTTTTACCAAATTAATCAGCACTTGCTCTATCATTTCAGAATCAGCCGTAATCATAAGTGTATCAGGCTCTACCGACATTCTAAAGTCGATGGTACTCTGCTCCATTTCATTGCCCATCAGCACAGCAACCCTTGTGAGAATATCGAGAACTTTTACGTGGTTAAACTTTGGAATAGGTACGTGCGTGAGGTTACGAAAATCACTCACAAAACGAATGAGTCCATCACTTCGGCGTTGGATAGTTTGGATTGCTAAGTGCATATCTCCCAAATCTTCGGCAGAAATACCTTTTTCGGCGTTTTCTTGCAAATACTCCACTTCACCACCAATAGTTGCCGCCAATGACGAAATAGGAGCTATAGAGTTCATAATCTCATGGGTAAGCACCCGAATTAGCTTCTGCCAAGCATCCATTTCCTGCTCTTCTAACTCCAAGTGAATATCTTGTAAGGTAATGAGCTTGTAGTCTTCGCCACGTAAATTTAGCTCAATGGCATAGATTGCCAACTGGATAACCTCATCATTAGTATAAATTTTTACCAAATCCCTTGTCCCTGTACGCAAATTCCACACTTTTTCGACAAGTTCATTACTGAAATTTCTCAACTTTTCGATGTGGGTGAGTTGGTTGATTTTGAAGTATCGCTTGGCAGCGTTATTAATGATTTGTATTTCTCCTTGCTTGTTAAAAGAAATGATACCTATCCCAACATGATGTATTATCGTTTTGAGATACTGATAGTTCGCCTCTTTTTCTGCTCTCACTTCTTTGAACTTCGCCAATACTTCATTAAATGCGTGATTTAGCTCATTAATAGATTTGCCTTCACCACTTAGCTTGTATTGCTGCGAAAAATCATCATGGCGGATAGAATTTAGGAAATCAACTACTTCTTTATTGGAATTTTCTGCTTGCCTGATTAAGCCAATCACTTGAAAAATGACCATTGCGCCCAAGCCCATAGTAGTAATGGTGTAGCCCGCCTCGCCCCAAAGTGCGGCAAATCCCCAAATACTTGCTGTTAGTCCTGTAACCCTTGCAATGATATTGAACCTAAAATTTTTCAGGCTAAACTTTTCCACCCCCAGCCAGTTTCCTATCTTGGGTGCAACCTCACGCTCCATTACCTGCTTAACTTCTTCTATTTCAGTTGGCAAACGCATAAAAAATGGCTTGAAAATGTATGTTCCTGCAAGCAAATTTAAGTATTCTTTGCCATAAAGCAGAAAAATATAGACTTTTGTTTGGATTTTGCACAATATTAGCGGTGAGCAAAGAAACATCCTAAGCAATTCTTGTATTACCATTTGCTAATTTTAAAAGAAAGCAATATTTAATACTAAGAATTATTAGCAAATGTAAATCAAATTTTATAATTTTGCGCCTTAATTCCGAAGAGGGAAATAGTGAAAATATATTTTTATAACATTAAACGCCACAATTGATATGAATATCGCAGAAATTGAAAGCAAGCTTCAAGACCTTAGAGCAAAGCAAGCCGAGCAAATGAAGACAAAAAAAGATAAGCGTGATGCAAGTGCGCTGACTTCTATCCGCGAGGAGATGAACAAGCTAAAAGACGAAGCTACTGCTGTCTATAAAAGCAAAAGAAAATAGTTTGTACTTTTTTATGAGTACATTTAATATAAAACCTTTTGAAACGTTGAATTTTTAATACAATGGAAATCAAAGCACAAGACGTAAATAAATTAAGACAACTGACAGGTGCAGGTATGATGGACTGCAAAAAAGCCCTCACAGAAGCTGAAGGTGATTTTGAAAAAGCCATTGATATACTTCGCAAGAAAGGTCAAAAAATCTCTGCTGCTCGCGCTGACCGTGCTGCAAGCGAGGGGGCAGTTTTCGTGAAAACAAACGAGGCAAAAACTGATGGAATCGTGATTTCTTTGAATTGCGAAACTGACTTCGTGGCAAAAAACGAGGACTTTATCTCTTTAGGTAACAAAATCTTGGATAAAGTATTCGAAACAATGCCCGCCTCTATCGAAGAAATTAACGCTTTGACTGTGGAGGGAAAATCTGTTGCAGAGCATCTAACAGAGATGATAGGCAAAATTGGTGAGAAAATAGAAGTTGGTGCTTACGAAAAAGTAGCAGGAGAAAGAGTAATTTCTTATCTACACGGAACAAGAGTAGGCGTATTGGTTGCTTTGAAAAATATCAATGGTGGCAGTATAGAAGATGCAGGCAAAGATGTGGCAATGCAAATTGCAGCTATGAAACCTGTAGCCTTAGATAAAGATGGTGTCGACCCTGCCATGATTCAAAAAGAAATCGAGATAGGCAAGGAGCAAGCAAGACAAGAAGGCAAGCCAGAGGCTATGCTTGAAAAAATTGCTTTGGGCAAACTCAACAAATTTTACAAGGACAGCACGCTGCTCAACCAAGAATTTGTAAAAGATAGCAGCAAAACTATTGCTCAGTATTTAGAGAGCGTACAAAAAGGCTTAACTGTTTCTGCTTTCAAAAGGGTAGGTATCAGTGCTTAAGTTTTCTTAATATCGATAAATTTTTTATTTTTTAAACCAAAGGCATAAAGTCTTTGGTTTTTTTTTATATTTGGGTGCTACAAAATAGTTATAATAGATTTACATGAATAAGGAGCTTGGAAAAATTTTAGTCATTGATGACAACGAAGATATTTTATTGGCAGCAAAGCTGTTGCTGAAAAAACACGCCCATTTTGTTCAAACGGAGTTCAATCCGCAGAAAATTCCGTTCTTGCTCAATCAAGAAAAGTATGATGTCATATTGCTTGATATGAACTTTACCAAAGATACTGCTACGGGCAAAGAAGGTTTTCATTGGTTAGAGCAAATACTGGAGCGAGACCCGTCTGCTGCTGTGATTATGATTACCGCTTACGGAGATGTGGAAATGGCGGTACGGGCTTTGAAGGAAGGTGCAACAGATTTTGTGTTAAAACCTTGGCAGAATGAAAAATTAGTAGCCACTATTGAGAATGCTATTCAAAGTAAAAAAGCGGTAAAAGCGGGAAATCTGATAGCCAAAGAGTCGAAAAAGGAAAGTAAAAATGCTTATAATCCTTTTTTAGGTATCATAGGCACAAGTGAGCCTATGCAAAACTTATTTACTATCATTAGCAAGGTAGCACTTACTGATGCAAATATTTTAGTATTAGGGGAAAATGGAACAGGCAAGGAACTTATAGCAAGAGCTATTCATCAGGCTTCACTTCGCAAGGATAGAATTTTTGTGAGTGCAGATATGGGAGCTATTACGGAAACTCTTTTTGAAAGCGAACTCTTCGGTCATAAAAAAGGAGCTTTTACTGATGCCAAAGAAGACAGAGCAGGGCGGTTCGAGGCAGCGAACGAAGGTACTTTATTTTTGGACGAAATAGGCAACTTGTCTATGTCCCTACAGTCCAAATTACTTACTACTTTGCAAAGACGCGAAGTCATTAGAGTAGGCTCAAATCAGCCACTTTCCGTAGATATTCGCCTTATCTGTGCAACAAATATGCCTCTTTATGATATGGTAGAAGATGGAGGATTTCGCCAAGATTTGCTCTATCGCATTAACACTGTGGAACTTCGCCTGCCATCATTGAGAGAGCGAGAAGAGGATATTCCGATGCTTGCAAATTACTATGTAAAGATATACTGCGAAAAATATAAAATGTCCATGAAGGATATTGCGGCGAGTACGCTTAAAAAGCTACAAAAATATCACTGGCCTGGCAATATTCGTGAGCTACAGCACGCTATCGAGCGGGCTGTAATTATGAGTGACGATATCACTTTGCAGCCGGGTGATTTCCTATTTTTGCTCCAAAAAGATGAAAGCTCAGAAATGGATATTCAAGACTTTAACTTGGAGAATGTAGAAAAATTGGTGATTCAGAAAGCAATTAGTAAGCATGGCGGTAATATTTCGAAGGCAGCGAAAGAACTTGGCTTAACGAGGGCTTCGCTTTACCGTAGATTAGAAAAACATAGCTTATAGAAATATATTTCTGTAAGCTATGTTTTTGATTTCAGCCTATTCACACAAAGCCAATTCCTAAATTCGGATTCCTATGATGGTAATATCATCTCGTTGTTCGGCGTTTTTCATATAAGTATCAAGTATCGTTTCTATATTTTTCTGTTGGTCTTTAGTTGGCAACTTGGCATTTTCTTCTATCAATTCCGTGAGTTTGGCAGAAGTAAAGCGATGTCTTTCTTCATCATTTTGGTCAGCAAATCCATCTGTAGTAAAGTAAAGCATATCTCCTTTACTAAGCATAATCTCATGGTTTTGGAAGGGGTGTTCTTTTTTGTACTGCCCACCTATAGACCGTTTTTCTCCTCTGATAGTTTCCAATATGCCTTCGCTCTGTCTGTAATAGAAAATAGGTCTTTTCGCTCCTGCAAAGGTAACTTTTGTTTGCCCATCTAATATTTGCTCCATAGTACAGAAGGCGATGTCCATTCCATCATCATTGCTTTTTTCGTATTGCTTTAGTGATTCTCGGAAGCGTCCGTCCAAATATTCAAGTACTACAGCAGGGGTAAAGATAGAAACAGAATCGTCCTGTCTTTTCTTTTGCATGTTTATTAGATTACTCTCTATGTCATTGAGCAAATAGCTTGAAACCAATGACATAAAACCGCCGGGTACGCCATGCCCCGTACAATCTATGAGTGCGAAGGAAATCAAACTCTTGTTATTATCAACGATTGGATTATGCCCAAGCCAATAAATATCACCTGATACAATGTCTTTTGGTCTATAGATTACGAAATACTCGCTGAAATAGGTATGCATCTGGCTCTCGGAAGGCATGATAGCCTCTTGGATAGTTTGGGCATACCTGATGCTATCTGTAATATTTTTGTTCTTAATATTAATGAGTTCATAGGCATTTGCATTGGAAAGCGCAACCGACACATAAGAGCCTAAAGTTTGCATCATTTTCAAATCTATTTCACTGAAGGCATTTTTTTCCAAACTTTGGGCAGTAATCACCCCCAAGACCTTGTTCTCGAATGTCAATGGTAGGTAGATAAGAGATTGCGGTGTGTTTGCCTCTACTTTTAGCGGCTTACTCAAGTAGCTCTTATACTGCATATCAATGTTATTAATCGTAACGGGTTTGTTATTCTTAAGACACCAAATACTTAGCTTATCTTCTTCTTCCATGTATTCAAAATGGTCTTGCTGCGCCTCTCCTTTTTTTACAAAATCGAGAAACTCAATGCGTTGCTCTGCTTCATCAAAAATACCGACACCAAAGAAAGATGAGTGAATCAGCGAAGCCATATTGGAGTTGGCAGTTTGTACCATAGTGCGGAAGTCGAGTGTAGAAGTAACCTTTTGCCCGATGCTACTGATATTCTTGATATTATCATAAGCGCGTTGGATTTCTGCCTTCTGCTTGCGGAGGCGTTTGGATAGAAAATAGAAGGCGATCACCACCGCAAGCAAAATGATACCTGCTATAATGGCAATGTATAGCTCTATTTCTAAGGTTCTTTGCTGAACCTCATCTACCTGAATCTGCTCTTGCTGTTTGAAAATAATCTCACGAAGTTCTTCTACCACCATATTGGATTGGTCTTGAAGCCGTTCGAAGGTACTATCATTTTCTATAAGTGCATATTCCAAATTTCGAAGATAAACCTTAAGGGCGGCACGTTGCTGTGGGGAAATAGCTTTTTCATTGCGAAGTTTTTGCGCAATTTCCTCCATTTCACTTCTAATTACAGAACCCTTTTCAAGCAAAAATTGCTTTCTGAACTCTAATCCGTTGATAACTTTTTTGAAATCGGCATTATAATCCAAAATCATTGAGTCCAACTGCTCTTCCATTGGTACAACAGGCATATCAGCCTCTTTGCTGGCTTCTTTCGTTCTGATAATTAAAAATACATAATTGCCATCAGCATCTACGTTAAACTTCGTAATGTCATATTCCTCTATTTTGAATTTATCCACGTGCATCTGCATCGTTACCACTTGAAATTTCCCCTGCTTATCTGTGATAAATTCTTTACTATCTACTTTGAGTCTTAGATTTTCTACAGGCGAGTAATCTTCTTGGTAAAGTACCGTAACATTGAATAGCTGGGCCGTTCCATCTGCATTGAGATCGATTCGGTTCCCACCGCTACCGCCATCCGCAATGGTAGATTTTATAAGGTAATGTCCCTTGTTTTTGTCAAAAGCGTAACTATCTTTTGTAACAGTAGTCCCGTCTATGTCAAACTTAGTATCTTCGGTACCTTCTATGTGCGCAGGAAGCTTCAAGATAAAATCCCCATTTGCATCGGTGAAGGTAGGCGGTATCTCGCTTGTCCCTGCCAGCGAAACAGCAATATTTCGCACAGCTTGCCCTTGCTCTCCCAGCACCCTACCTGTAAGCACGTTCGGGGCAGAGTACATAATCACTTGTATTTCATCGCCTGCGAAATCCCATGTTTTTACTTTATAGCCTTTTTTTACAGCCTCTACTTTTCGAGGCTTTGCTTTTTTGAGGGCAAGTGTATTAAATGTCCCTTTAGTGTTGGTTGTTAGAATGATACTATCATTAATAGTTACCTCTACTCCTTGTAAGATTTTTCCCTTGTCATCTATTACTTTTCCTGTAATAATTTGGGCAAAGGAAACACTGCTCACCATCAATAAAGAAATGAGAAAAATCAGTGGAAAAATAAATTTCATTTGTATTTTCATATATAAAACCAACATAATAAAATTGGTAAGTGTATCTAAATATTAATCTTATGGGGCGATAAATCGTGAAATTAAGTAAAATACTTACTTCTAACAATTCAAATTAAAGGATTATTTAGATACTATACAAAAAATAACGTGTTTTTATTTAATACAAAGATCTTCCTTTAAAAAAAAGGGATAGCAAAGAGGTATTTTTGTAAACAAAACTTAAAACACTTACCTTCGTACTTGGAAATATAAAAAAGTGAAAAACATAAAATTTTAAACATACAATATAAAAATCACAATGCAAACAACTGACACTGTGCTTATGATTCGCCCTGTACGCTTTGCCTATAATGCCCAAACAGCAACTACGAATACCTTTCAGAATAACGTAACCATAGATGCTGAAGCCACTCAAAAACAAGCCCTTGTGGAGTTTGATGGCTTTGTGCAAACACTACAGGAAAACGGTATCAATGTCATTCAAGTATTCGACACGCTTGAGCCTCATAAGCCCGACTCCATTTTCCCAAATAATTGGGTGAGCTTTCATGAGGGCGGTACAGTAGTGCTATATCCTATGCTGACCGAAAATCGCCGTTGGGAGCGTAGAAGAAGCATTTTAGACCTAATCCGACAGGGCTTTGAGGTACATAATGAAATAGACTTGGCGCATTACGAAGAAGATAATAAATTTTTGGAGGGAACAGGAAGCATGATATTGGACAGGGAAAACAAAATTTGCTATGCCTGCATTTCTCCAAGAACAGACAACGAAGTATTGGCTGATTTTGCCGCAAAATTAGACTATAGTATTGTTAGCTTTACTGCTGTAGATGCCAAAGGAATACAAATTTATCATACTAACGTGCTGATGTGTGTGGGCAAAACCTACTGTGTCATTTGCCTTGACACAGTCAAAGATGCCGGCGAGCGTGCCAAATTGAGCCAATTCCTCATCAATTCAGATAAGGAAATAATAGAAATTAGCTTAGAACAGATGAATCAGTTTGCGGGAAATATGCTCGAACTGCACAACGCAAAGGGCGAAAATCTTTTGATAATGTCCGAACAAGCCTATAAATCACTGAGCAAAGAGCAGTTAATACGGATTCAGCAACACGCCCGAATCATTCACGTTCCTATTTATACTATCGAGGCAAATGGTGGTGGAAGTGCAAGATGTATGCTTGCAGAGGTGTTTTTACCAAAAAAATAAGAATTACAAAAAGCCAAATAAATTCTGTGTATTTGAAAAAAATAAATAGCATGGTTGTAAGTTTGTCAGAATTAGATTTGAGTAAGCAATATTCTTATGCAGATTACCTTTCTTGGAAGTTTGGCGAGAGAATAGAGCTAATAAAGGGCTACATCAGGCAGATGGCAGCACCTAATGCCTATCATCAGGAAATTAGTATAGAATTAAGTACCTATTTCAAAAATCACTTCAAAGCTACCCAAAAGCCATGCAAGGTTTTTTCTGCTCCCTTTGATGTGCGTTTGTACAACTATGCCAAATCTGCCGCCGCCGATAAAGACATTTATACAGTGGTACAGCCTGACCTTTCTATCATTTGCGACAAAAGCAAGATAGATACAAAGGGCTGCTTGGGCGCACCCGATTTGATTATAGAAATCCTATCAGAGAGCAATGCCAAAACGGATTTGAAAGATAAATTTCAGCTCTACCAAGAAAATGGCGTACAAGAATATTGGATAGTTTTTCCTTCAGTGCGGGCAGTACAGAAGTTTTTGCTCAGTAAGGAAAAATACCTCATGGAGAAAATATATGTAGAAGACGACTTGATTTATCCTACCCTTTTCCCTGACTTGGAAATAGACCTCAAGCAAGTTTTTGAAGAGATTTAAGCTGATACAATTACCAATGAAATAAGAGCGAAACGGGAGTAATTGTGCGATTCAATTACTCACGTTTGAACCCTTTTTTATTTTACTTTATTTTCTTACCCTCTATTTTCTGCCCTCCTTGATACAGTATGAGTTTGCTTACTTTTCCAGCGTCATCTTTAAAAAATTCAACCTGGGCATCTACAACTTTTAAGGAAAACTTAGCTTCTGAGGTTGCAAAAATTTCATTTTTGCCTTGTCCTGTTGCTTGGGCAAACAATTTATCTTGCTCTTTGGTAATGCTTAATTTAAAATTGGGGGCAAGTTCATATTCCCCAACATAGCTTTCCAATATATTTTCAGCTACTTTTATTTCAGTATTAAGAGGAATGGGCTTGTTGGTCTTTAGCATAGACTCATCTGCTCTTCTGCTTTTGAGTATAATTTTTTCAATTTGCCCAGCACCATTTCTTACAAATTCTATGGTAGTTAGTCCGTCTTCAAAGAAAAAGTTATCTT
>Ga0163144_10011934_pt1 | contig 18325 bp, 14 predicted proteins | sample OliLak19BULKMAT1_FD_123175 | JGI IMG/M metagenome (GOLD analysis project Ga0163144, IMG submission 123175) | Freshwater microbial mat bacterial communities from Lake Vanda, McMurdo Dry Valleys, Antarctica - Oligotrophic Lake LV.19.BULKMAT1 | ecosystem: Environmental > Aquatic > Freshwater >... | reverse complement strand
TGCGATGTGGCGGATTGCTGCGGTTCTGAGAAAGGTCATGGCAGCATAAGATCGGATTTTGGACTGGGCCGCAACTCCGGCTCGCGCCCGTCGGGAAAGCGCCAGTAATCCGGCTGATCTTTGAACGGCATCTGCATCACCTTAAGCAACGCAACGCTGCTCGCATCCTGATACGCTGGCACACCGATCTCAATATTTGCTTGAGGAATGTCCAGCCGAAGTGTTCCGTGCAGCCAGTCCCAGATCGTCAATCCGCTCGACCAATTACTGTTCGTCTCGTCGGGATGGTTCGAGTGATGCACACCATGCATTCGCGGAGTGACAAGAACCCTATTGATGATGCGCTCCAACGCGATCGGAAGCCGTAGATTCGAGTGGTGGAACATCACGCAGAGCGTAAACCATACTTGCCATAGGCCGAATGTAAATGGACTGAGCCCGATGAGTGCCACCTGTGCCGCTCTCCACGGTACCGAAAGAACCAGTTCTCCGAAGTGGAAGCGGAGCGCCGTGGACGTGTCGAGGTCCAGATCGACGTGGTGCACAGCATGGAATCTCCAGAGCAACGGAGCGCGATGCAAGAGTACGTGCCAGACGTAAAACGTGTAATCCATCAAGACAAGCGCGACGGCGGCTTCGGCCCAGATCGGCAATTGAAAAGCGCCCAGCAGTCCCCACCTTTTTTGCTCCACCAGGAGTGCAAGAGGCTGGATGAGTGGTGACTCAAAAACAACCATGGTGAGAGCTCCGGCACCCGCGATTGCGAGGTTGCGAACGCCGTGCTCTACGCCGGGTTCAATTCGTTTGCGAAGGGGCCGCCGTCTCTCTAGCCAAGTCAGCAGAACGAAGGCACCGGCAATCAACGGACCGACAGCCCATGGAGAAAGTTGTCTCATCGCTCTTGATGTCTCCGTGCCTCGAAGGCCGTTTTTTGCTGTAGTTCGGGCATGGCCAACACCCGAGACAAATCCGTCTCTACATCGCTCATTTATGACCTGCCTCCTGAGCTGTTTACATTGACATGGTAAGCATAGTCGTGCCAACTCTGAACGAACAAGCCGCTATTTCTGAGACCATCCGAACACTGAAAGAGTTGCCGGATGCGAAGGAGATTTACCCTGAATTTGCTTCGCAATAATAATCAAACAACTTAAGTCGCTCCCTTTTATAGGCTTACAAGAAGTCTCCACCATCCAAACTTCTCAATCGCCGCGCTATAATCGCAATTCAAACGACCCCGTCGGTCCAACCCAAACAGGCGGAACTCCACCTTGGCCATACTAAGTAATGAGTTACTCCGGCGCGATGTCCGGATGCTCGCCGACATGCTGGGCGAAGCGATCGTCGCGCTCGCCGGCGAGCCCTCGCTCAAGCTAGTCGAGCAAATTCGCACCCTCTCCCGCAGCCGTCGCGCTGGCGATGCCGCAGCGGAACTTGCGCTCGCCGATCAGATCTCCAAATTGGACGAATCGCAGATTCAGACTATTGTCCGCGCCTTCACCGTCTTCCTCGATCTCGCCAATCTTGCCGAAGACCGCCACCGCATCCGCGTCTTACGCCAGCGCGAATTAGAGCGGGAACCTCTAGGTGAATCCATCGGCGCATCCATCGCCGAACTCCACCGCAAAGGCTTCACCGCCGCCCAGGTGCAACACGCTCTCGACCAACTCTCCATCGAGCTCGTCTTCACCGCCCATCCCAGCGAAGCAAAGCGCCGCGCTGTCCGCGCCAAACTCCGCCGCATGCGCGAAGCCCTCCAGGAACTGGACCGCCCCGACTTGCTCCCGCGCGAACGCCGCGACCTCGAAGCCACCCTCCAAACCGAACTCACCGTCCTCTGGCAGACTGAATTCCTGCGCCCGCGCCGCCCTACGGTCCTCGAAGAAGTCGATCGCGTTCTATCCATCGCTCCGCGCCTGTGGGAGGTCGTGCCGCGAATCTACACCTCGATGCGACGCGCCCTGGCTCTCAATTATCCGGGTCACGATTTCGCCATGCCGCCCTTCCTGCGCTTCGGCTCCTGGGTCGGCGGCGACCGCGACGGTCATCCCGACGTCACCGCCGAAGTCACTGGCCGCACTCTCCTCAAGTTGCGCGCCAAAGCACTCACCATGCACCGCGAACAGTGCCGCCGCATGTACGACTTTCTTAGCCTTTCCTCCCACGAGACCCCGGTCAACGAAGTCCTCGAGGCCAACCTCGAAGAGGCTCAACTGCGATGGCCTGCCCTGGCCGAACAACTCGCCCCAACCGCTCCCTTCGAGGTCTATCGCCGCTACCTCACCATGATCGGCTGGCGCCTCGACGCATCCGTAGAACCCGGTGGCCCCGCTTACCGCAACGGCCAGGAACTGGTTGCCGACCTCCAACTCATCCTCACCAGCCTCCGTGAAAACTCCGCCCACAGCCGCGCCGCCGTCGAGGTCGAACATTGGCTCGACCGCGCTCGCGTCTTCGGCCTCCACGTCGCCACTCTCGACATCCGTCAGGATTCGCGCCGCTATTCCGAAGTGATGACCGACCTCTTTCGCGCCCTCGGTCTCGCTGATGACTTCGACGCCCTGCCCGAAGCGGACAAACTCGCGCTGCTGGCCCGCACCATGCCTTTCAAGGGCGACATCCCCCGCGCCAAATTGGCCCCGAACACCCGCGAAGCCCTCTCTGTTTTCCGTTTGCTCCAGCAAACCATTTCCACCTACGGTCCAGAGCCGGTCCACAGCCACATCATCAGTCTCACCCAGGCGCCCAGCGACGTCCTCACTGTTCTTTGGCTCTGGAAGTGGGCCGCCGGCGGCGAAGATGCTTCCCTCCGCATCATGCCTCTATTCGAGAAAATTGGCGACCTCGAGCGTGCCCCCGATACCCTCCGAGCCATGCTCGAAGAACCCGTCTACGCGAGCTATCTTGCCCGCCAGGACAACCGCCAAATCGTAATGGTCGGGTACTCCGATTCCACCAAGGACGGCGGCTACCTCTCTGCCTGCTGGGGTCTTTATCGCGCCCAAAGCGAACTCCACCAGACCGCCCAACAACATCAGGTTCAACTCACCTTCTTTCACGGTCGCGGAGGTTCACTCGGCCGTGGCGGTGGTCCCGCCGCTCGCGGTATTTTCTCTCTCCCGCCGGAATCGATCGACGGAAGCCTCCGTCTGACAGAACAAGGCGAAGTCCTGGCCGAACGCTACGACGATCCACAAATCGCCTACCGCCATCTCGAACAAGTCACCTGGGCAACACTGCTGGCCAGCGCCGCTCCCGCTCAGGCTCCCGACACCGAATGGGTCGAGCTCATCGACAAACTCTCCTCGCGATCCTACACTTGCTATCGCGATCTCGTCGACGCCCCCGGCTTCATCGAATACTTCGGCAGCGCCACACCGATCGATATCATCGAAGACTTGCCCATCGGCTCCCGCCCGGCGCGCCGCCGTGGTGAGCGAACCTTAAACGATCTACGCGCCATTCCCTGGGTCTTCGCCTGGACCCAAAACCGCTGTCTCATCCCAGCCTGGTATGGCCTCGGCACCGCTCTTTCAGAATTGCCTGACGACGCCAGGCCGCTCCTCAAGGCGATGTATCAACGCTGGCCTTTCTTCGAGGCCGCCATCGACAACGCCGCTCTCGCGCTTGCCAAGGCCGACATGTTCATAGCTCAATGCTACGCCGGGCTCACCGAAGAACCAGAGATTCGCCAGCGCTTTTGGGCCCTCATCGACGGCGAACGCAACCGCACCCGCAATGCGATCCTGGAGATCACCGGCGCTCAGGATCTGCTCTCCCAAACTCCCTGGTTTCAGGGCTCCGTCGACGTCCGCAACCCCTATATCGATCCCTTGAATCTGATTCAGATCGAGTTGCTCCGCCGCCGCCGCAAACTGACCCCCGGCACGCCTGAAGCCGAAAGCGAAAATCTCCGCCACCTGCTTCGCCTCACCGTCCAGGGCGTCGCCGCCGGCATGAGGACAACTGGCTGACCTGCCACTTCAAAGCCCGCCGGCGTGCGGCGCAAGAGACGGCTGGCGCAGTTACCCGATGCTATGCTTTTGGAACTGCAAGGCTGGCTTGAGAGCAGCCATGAGGTCTCCATTAGCTTGCAGCGACTCAGCGCAGTGCTTTTGGAGATGGATGCCGCAGAAAAAAAGCCTGCACGCCGCTGAGCGGGACACGGTCGAGGGCAAGGCGAAAAGGGCTTTGTCACGCGAACAGATTACCGGCGTCGTTCCTGCGGACAATGTCTTTCTCGATGAAAGTGGGGGCACAACGGGTATGACGCGGCGCTACGGTCTCGCCCTGCGTGGACACCGCATCCAGGACGGTACCCCAGGTGGCCGCTGGCAAACCGTAACGATGCTGGGAGCGATCGGCACGGAAGGCTGGACGGCCATTATGACAGTACCGGCTCCCGCGGATAGCGAAATTGTTCTGGCCTGCCTCAACGAAGTGCTCTGTCCGGCTTTCCGTCCCAGACACGGGGTGAGGATGGATAACTTGGCCGCGCATAAGATCGCAGGTGTCGCCGAAGCCATCTCCGCGGTCGGAGCCCGCGTTCTCTACCTCCCGCCCTACTCGCCGGACTTCAACCCCATTGAGCCATGTTGGTTCGTCGTCAAACAATGTTTGCGCAAGCTGAAGGCCAGATCACTCTCCGCCACAGATGAGGCGATCCCTATCGCTATCGCCCGCGTTTCCAAGCAAACTATCGCCAACTGCTTCAGGAATTGCGGCTATGAACTGCATTAGGTCAAGAATTGGGCTAGCCATTGCGCTGGATCAAAAGCCAAGTCGAATGCCAACTTGCAAGCTTCGTGACCCAGCATTCTCCTGCCCTTGCGTTGCAGTAATGCGGCCAAATTGCGCATTCGTGATGTTCAACTGTGGGTTCCCAAAGTTAGGTGTGTTACCAAGATTCGCCGCCGAACCTTCGAGTGTTGCGTAAATACGTTCCGTAAAGTTGAATCGCTTCTGCATCTTCATCGACAACACAGTCGTGTTCGGTCCCAACAACGATCCAGGCCCCACATATCCAAAGCGCCCGATTGCGCCATTGTTCGGAAGTGCCACGCCATTTACCCGTCCCGGCACGGTAAACGCTGCAGGATCAAACCAGCGATCCACCGACCGCACATCGCTAGCCAGGTTACCGTGAGACGTACCAGTATAGTCGGGCCGGTTCGCCGCCCGTGTGTTCAGCGCCGTTCCCGAGGGATCTGTTACATTGCCGGTCGTAGGCGTAAGATAAAGTCCGCTCTGCCAAAGCAGAATCCCGGAGATCTGCCAACCTTGCGCGATCAACTTTCCAAAGTAGTTGTTTCCAGCCAGCTTCCCAAAAGGTAAGTCATAGGTCGCCGTCGTGAGGAAACGGTGACGGCGAGTACCGGGCAGATTTCCTTTATCGAGGGCGAGGTTGAATCGATCCGTAGGAACAGAGCCGTTTTCGCTCGCAAACCCTCCGCCATTAGATCCGGTAGCATTCGAAGTACCATGCGCCCAAACCCAGGACGATTGAAAGAACAACCCACTTGCATAGCGCTTGTTCACCTCAACGGTGCTTGCATTATAAAAGCTCTGCGTGTTCGGATCGCGAGTATAAACGATCTGCCAGTTCGGATAGGGCCGGCTGGCGGCAGCTGCCGTGTATCCAATCGTATTCGGTCGCACCTGATTTAAATCGGGTGAGGAGAATAGTTTGATCGCCTTCGACCCGGAGTAAGACACGCGCATCCCGATTCGGAATGGCAGTTCTTGCTCCACAGTCAGAGACCACTGCTGGGTGTAGGGATCAGCTCCATCCCATTGCGTCGCACGGCGAAAGTCCGGTCTGCCACCTGCCGAACCCAGCCCGCTGCGGAAGGGACGGGGGAACACAAGCTCAGGTACACCCGATGAGGTGAGGGCATTCGGGAAGGTGCGGGTGTCCGAAACATGGATACCGCTGATCGTGTAAAAAACGCTTCCCAGAATCGTCGATGTGAAGATACCGTACCCGCCTCGAATCACGGTCTTGTTGCCAAGCGGCCGCCAGGCAAAACCGAATCGGGGCGCAACGTTATTGAAGTCGGTGAAGCGCAAACGCTCTGGCAAACCCACATCCTTAGCTAGCACCACCGGCGTGTTTCCGATTGATGCCAGAAACGTCGGGGCGGTAAACTTTTTTGACTCCTCATTCGGCAGCACCACCCGCCCGCCAGGAAACGCGCGGTCAAACTGGGTCGTCGTCAAAGCCTTGTCAAAGAACATAGGATGTACCTCGTAGCGCACGCCAAAGTTCACTGTCAATTTGTTTGAGACTTTGAAATCATCCTGTGCATAAAAGCCGTAATGGATCGTTACCCCATTCACGTCTTTGCCTGTATTCGCGAGTGTGGTCTGGTTCGGTACACCCAACAGAAAATCGGCCACCCCGTAGCCTGTATATTGCCCGTTAAAACCATAAGAGCCCATGTCGTCGCCAGTTGTAAAGCTTGTAATAACCGTCGTACGGAGCCTGCGAATGTCCGCGCCAAACTTGTAAGTGTGCCGACCCTTGATCCAGGTCAAGTTATCGGAGAACTGTAAATTCCTTGAGCGCACAATAGATTCGCGACCCTCACCCGTGCTCGTAAATGCATTAATCGAAATATCGGGAATCTGCGATCCGGCCGGTGGGTCACTTCGAATCCCTTGCATTCCGAGCCGCTTCAACAAGCCGGGGCCGTCAAACGGTTGCCCGTCGATACCAAAAGTGTTTAAAGAGTTTTGGTAGGCGTATCCTCCGCGAAACTCATTCAACAGGTTCGCATTCACAATCCAGTTTCAGGCGCCAACAATGTTCTTCGGATTCGACGACCCTACATTGTTGCCGGTCGTGTCAAAAAATGTTTTGGGTGAAATACCGGAAAGTTCTTTTTGTGAGTAATGTCCAAAAATACGGTGTGAACTGGAGAAGTTATGATCACCCCGGATATCAAACTGGTCGTTGTCGTTTAAAACGCCTTTTTGCAAACTATAGTTAGGAGAACCTACATTGTCACCGGCGCGGGTTTGGTTAGGGAATAGTGCATCCGTCAACCCTTTAGAAACGCTGTTGATTCTCGAAGAAGGAATGATGTTTCCCGCAAATGGAGCATTGCCGTTAAAGGGGTCACGCAGCGCCGTGCTCAGACTTGAGAAGTTGCCAGCCCGAAAATTCGCGGTAGGCACCGTCGCGTTAATCACTCGCTGCGAACGGTTTCTCAGCGCCTCGAAGGCGCCGAAAAAGAAGGTTTTGTTCCTGATCACGGGGCCGCCGGCCGTAAACCCAAAATCATTCGAAACTTTGAATGGTGTCCTCGCGGCAAAGAAATCTCGCGCGTCAAATGCACCATTCTGGTGATACCAGTAAACGTTGCCGTGCAGGTCATTCGTGCCTGACTTTGAGGTGACTGTGATGTCACCTGCCTGAGCAAATTCAGCGTTGTTGTTTGTCGACGACACACGCACTTCATCCACCGAATCTGCGGAAGGGAACATCTCTCGCAATACTCCGTTAGAGCGTACATTGATGTTTGAAATCCCGTCAACCGAAGCTGTCGTTTGAAATGGCATCCCCCCGCCCACTGAATAGTTTCCGCTGGCGTCCGGCTGAACCCCGGGTGCCGTCGAGATGATGGCATAGAAAGTGTTCGTGGTTCCCGCTCTGTAATTGACGGGCAATCTGGTCAACGCATCTCCAGACTTTGAATCCATCAGCGTCGCCATGTCGGTTTGAATCACCTGACTTTGCGCCACAATCTGCACTTCCGTTGAAACTTGTCCCACTTCAAGATTGATGTCGACACGAGCTACTTCACGTGCACGCAGCGCAATACCCTTCGACTGTGCAGTTCGGAATCCGGCCTTCTCAATCAAAACTTCCCAGGTCCCGGCTTCGAGGTTAGCAAGCACATACGTGCCAGACTCGCTCGTTGTTACCTTCCGAACTTCTCCTGTCGCAGGCCGAGTCGCCTTCACTTCGGCAACGCCAACTGCCGCACCGCTCGGATCTTTTATAACCCCACGAATCTCACCAAGGGTGGATTGGCCGGACAGGATTGTGATCGAAAGTTGAAACATCGCCAGAATGAGAGCATAAAAACGCATAGCCCTATCCTAGAGACGCGATATCACGAACAAATTACTAAGGCGTGACGTTGCAATAACAATGCTGAGCGGATTTTAATCAGAAATGTCTTGTGCCGTCAACGTCTCGGCCAACCCAAACGAGAGCGTCATCCCTGATCCCCCAACGCCCGTAACCACCCTCACGCCCGGCTCCGGCACCGCTGTGAAATAAGGGTCCCGAGGATGCTTCGGATACACCCCATACCAGCGCTGTTCGATCTTCCGGTTAGGGAAATGGGCAAAGCCATCCAGATACTTCAGAATCAGATCATCAATCTCATCCCGATTAAAAATATCCACCGCCAACCCATACTCATGCGAATCTCCAAGCGTCACGGCATTCCCGGCCGTCGGCGACGCCATCACGTGAATCCCCCACCGCTCATATTCCGGAAACTCCGCCGCAATCCGCGCCTTCAAACCCACAAGACTGCTGCAAATCTGAAACGACGAATAAAACCGCATCGTCAATCCGCCTGCCAGTGAAGGCCCCATCCGCCACCCCTCAGGTTGCGCCCCCGTCCTCATCATCTGCAACTTGCATCGCGTCAACTCGCTTGTCTCAAAAACACGAGGATACAAAGTCTCAAAATCTTCACCACCGCAGATTACAACGCGGTCCGCCGCCACTTGCCGAAGATCCGTCACCGCAGTCGAAAAACGAAACTCCACCCCATACGCTTCCTCGAGATAACCAGGCAGCGAAGCGATCGTAAGAGGCGGGTCGACCACCACTTCGTGCGAACTGAACAGCGCCCCGCGCAGTCCTTCCGCGCGCACCGCCGGGCTTTTAGCCAGCGCAACCTCCGCATCCACCCAAGTCGCCCTTCCCGGCTCAAGCTCGGCAAACTCCCGCCCCAAAGCCTCCTCATCGGCGTGATAAGCCAAGTGCAATGACCCATCCGGAAAGTAAGGCAACCTTGCCGCCTTAAGCACCTCCAGCCACAACCTCCGGCTCAGCATCGCCATCTCCGTCATCCGCCCCGAAGGTTGCCCAATCGGCCAAAGCATTCCAAAATTGCGCACCGAAGCCCCCCTAGCCTTGGGCGAACGCTCAAACACACGAACCCGATACCCACGCTTGGCATACGCATACGCGTGAGCCAAACCAATCACACCCGCTCCGACAATCGAGACTGACTTCAACGCTTCCTCCATTGACTACTCAAAGCAAGGCCACCCATCACCGAGGCGCCACTCAGAGTAAAGAATAAGGCATCCCAACCAAAATGGCTTGAGATGAACGAAACAAAAAACGGCGACAACACCTGCCCCACCGAACCCACGCCATTCACAAATCCTCCCGCCCGCGCCACGGCTTCCACCGGCACCGCTTCCTGCGTCCCCGACCCGGCCATCAAAGTATCCGGCCCAAACGTGAACGCCCCGATCAACGCAATCGCCGTCAGGTTCCCCATCAACCCAAGCCGGCTCATCCATGGATAAAGCGCACACAGCACCGCCAATCCAAACATCATCACCGCCCCCACCGGAAATCGGTGCCCTCGCGTCGCATGTTCAGAGACATATCCAGCCAATAGCACTCCCGCAAAACCCAGCACCTCATAAATCGATGACGCATATCCTGCATCGATCGGTGAATATCCAAGCCGCTCGGTCATGTACAGCGGCAGCCAGAACAGAAACGAATAGCGCGTCATTTTCACGAAGAAATACATTGTTGCAATCGCCACCAACTTCGGATTCAGAACAAGCGGGATCCGAACCGCCCCGGACGCTCGAAACTGCCCTGTATCCCGGTCCTTGGAAAAAATCGCAAATACAATCGCCACTGCCGTCAAACCCAGCGAAGGGATCCATGCCGCCCGCATCCAGCCCCCGCTCGCCGCCGCCGCAGCTACATTCGTCGCGATAAAACCGCCCGCCACCAGATGCGTCCCCCACCACGCCATAATCACGCCACGGTTTGCATCGGGAAACCACTCCCGCGACATCTTCAGCACTCCAGGCCAGCCTGCCGCCTGCAACACGCCATTCGCTCCCTGCGAGATCGCCAATGGAAACCCCGAACCAGTCGCCGCAGAAGCAATTGCCGACCCGATCGCCCCAAGGGTCACGACGATTCGTGCCCCGAATCGGTCGGCTAGAAATCCCATCAAGAACTGCCCAATTGAATATCCCGCACTATACAAAAAAAGCACCGTCGCCAGCGAGTCCGAAGTGTATCCTTGCTCCGTCTTAAGAAAGGGCATGAGCACACTGAAGTTCTTGCGGCATAGATAGAATGCGCAATACATCAGCCAGGTCAGTCCAAAGATTCGGGGAAACACGAAATTACCAAGCGTACCGTCGAGATGTGTCAGATCAATGAAAATCCAGTCAATTCTCTCCGCCGTCGTCATCGAAGTTTCATCTCCCTCTGGGATACTGTGAACTCGTGAGTTCTCATTCCACCGCAGCGGTATTTCACTCCTCGCATCAGCCGCTCACGCTCGAACACTTTCAGCTGCCTACCCTGGCTCAAGGCGAAGCCTTGGTTCGCATCCGTTGCGCAACCATCTGTGGGAGCGACTTGCACACCATCTTTGGCCGCCGTGCGGAACCCACCCCGTGCATCCTCGGTCACGAAATGGTCGCCAACCTGATCGAAGCTAATCAAGTGACCGATTACTACGGCAACCCGATCCCGCTCGGCACCCGCATCACCTGGTCCATGCTCTTAAGCTGCAACCACTGCTTCTTCTGCAAACTCGGCCTCCCATCCAAGTGCGAGCAAATCTTCAAATTCGGTCACCAGCAACTCGCCTCCCACCACCCTTTAAGCGGAGCCTTCGCCGAACATTGCCACCTTCCTTCAGGCACCGCCATCTTCCTGGTCCCTGACAACATCCCCGATGAAGTCGCCGCTTGCGCCAATTGCGCCACCTCGACCGTAGCCGCCGTCCTCCGCCACGCTGGCCTCGTCTCGGGGCTAAACGTAGTCGTAATGGGCGCAGGCATGTTGGGGTTAACCGCCTGCGCCATGGCCAGTTGGGCAGGCGCAGCCTCGGTAGTCGTCATCGACCCCAACCACCATCGCCTTGCCCTCGCCCCTCAATTCGGTGCAACCCTCGAAAACAAACCCAATCCAGGCTTCGACCTCGCCCTGGAATTTGCAGGAACACCCCAAGCCTGCGAACAAGCTCTCAACTCTCTACGACCCGGCGGCCATCTTATCCTGGCCGGCTCCGTCTCCCCCTCCGCACCGATTCAAATCTCACCCGAATTCATCGTCCGACGCATGTTGCGAATCACCGGCGTCTACAACTACAAACCCGAAGATCTAGCCACCGCCTTGCATTTCCTGGCTCAATCCCAACACCGTTTCCCCTTCGCCTCGCTAGTCGGACAACGCTTCACACTCGCAGAGATCAATACTGCCATCGCCTTCGCCGAACGCGAACGTCCCCCACGGGTAGCCATCACATTTTCTTAACTCCAATGCAAAACACCAACTCCGCAATCCGCGCTGTAATCTTCGACATCTCAGGCACCGTAATGGACTTCGGCAGCCGTGGTCCCGTCGCCGCCTTCGTTGAGCTCTTCTCCCGCCATGGCATTACCATCACTGAAGCCGAGGCCCGCGAGCCTATGGGCAAGCACAAACTCGATCATGTCTGGGCCATTCTTACTAACCCCGATGTCGCCGAGCGCTGGCGTCAGACTCACGGCCAGATCCCGGACGAACAAACCCTCCACAGCATTTACTCGGGCTTCGGTGCACTCCAGATCGAAGTGCTCAAGGGTTACCTCGACCTCCTCCCCGCAGTGCCCGGGATCACAGCCCAGTTGCGCAGCCGTGGCATCCGCTTCGCCTCAACCACCGGCTTCGAATCCAGCATGATGACCGATGTGAAAGCCGCAGCGGCAGCCCAAGGTTACGAGCCCGAATTCTGGGTCACCCCGGACCTCACCGGAGGCGGCCGCCCAGCCCCTTGGATGATCTACTACGCTGCCCGCCAACTCGGCCTCTATCCGCTGCACACCTTCGTCAAAGTCGGCGACACCCAAGCCGACATCGGCGAAGCTTTGAACGCCGGCACCTGGGCCGTTTCCGTCGTGCGAACCGGCAACGAAATCGGCCTCTCCCAACAACAACTCGAGGCCCTGCCCGCAGATGAACGCGAAGCTCGCTTCAAAGCCGCCGAACAACGCTTCCGCGCCTGGGGCGCACATTACGTCATCGATTCGGTAGCCGATCTGCTCCCGGTCATTGACGAAATCTCTGAGCGCATCATTCGCGGCGAGAGACCATAGGAGAGAGTATGAGCGACAAAAACAGCGAAGCTATAGTGGAAGAAGTCATTGCACTACTTGAGCGCTCTGGCGGCGACGAGTACTTCGGCGAACCGGTCTCAAAGCTCGAGCATGCCCTCCAGTGTGCTTGGCACGCCGAGCAAGCTGGTGCGGACGAAGAACTGATCCTCGCCGCCCTCCTCCACGACATCGGCCACCTCTTCGACGATGCCGACACGATCCGCGACGAGCGAGTCGGCGTAGTCAACCACGACGAAATGGGCGAACGCTGGCTCCTTGATCGTGGTTTCTCAAAGCGCCTCGCAACCCTGGTCGGGGGCCACGTCGACGCCAAGCGCTATCTCACCGCCACCAACGAATCCTACATGGCCCGGCTCTCTCCAGCCAGTATGGAAACTCTAAAGCTCCAGGGCGGCCCCATGTCCAAACAAGACCTGGCCGTCTACGCAAACCAACCCGAACTCCGCGACATGCTCCGTCTCCGCTCCTGGGACGAGATGGCCAAAGACCCCGCCTGGACTGGCCCCCAACTCAGCGCCTACCGCGAAATGCTCCAGCGCCAGCTGAATCGGTCCTAACTCAACCCGCTGAACCGATCACTACGCTAGGGGCAATTCTCAACAAAGAGGGAACATCCCTCACCTGCAAGATTGCATCCACCTCCAAAGTATTGCCAGTTTGCAACTCGATATCGCCCGGCAATATCTTCTTGAGTTCAGCCGTTTCAAATGTTTCCCGCTACTCTCCCGGCCTCAGCGAAAGCACACGGGAACAGCTCAGAAGTTCTGAAAAACGTAAAGGAGCGGGTCAACTTCAAGCCGGCCCCCGCGCCGTCTCTTAACATTATTGATGCCACCTGGACAAGCCGATGCTATTCATCAGCCATATCCGCGCAAGACGAACCATCGTTGCTCTAACCGGCGAAGATTAAGGTGATTGCCTCTGATTGGGAGATTGGGGGACGGCCAGTATGCTGCATCGAGTGTTGAGTCAAATGAAACCGGAAACACCGCAAAATTGCACAACGCCGAAAATATGCATAGTTGGAGAATATTAGTTTGCTGTTTTACCGGTGAATTCTAAATGAATCTTCCTTGCCTTTCAATCCACATTCAAATATCCTCAACGCATGCTTCAGCCTCGTAACTGCATCTTGCTTTGTATCGCCCTGCTTGCGATATCCACCCCATCCGCCCTATTGGCCCAGACGGCCACAGGCACCCTCGACGGCCGCGTCACCGACGCTTCTGGAGCCGTCATACAGGGTGCCAGGGTCAGTATCATTTCATCGCAAACCAACTTCAAACAAGAGCTGACAACGAACGCTCTTGGTTCCTTCGTCCGCCCCTTTCTCGCTCCTGGCACCTATCAGGTCAACATTGAAAAACAGGGCTTTCGTCGCTATTCAGAATCCAATGTCCGCATCACCGTTCAGCAAACCGTCTCGCTTGATGTTGTCCTGCCGGTAGGCGATACTGCCTCGACCATCGAAGTGAGTGCCAACAGCGCCCAACTGGCTATCTCTTCTTCCACCGTCTCCACCGTAATCGGCAACAAGGCCATCATGGACCTCCCGCTAAATGGCCGTAATCCGTTCGCCCTTGCCTCGCTCGTCCCGGGCGTCGTTCCTGGCGGCGGCTCTACCCCTTGGATCAGCGGCGGTCGTAATGCGTCGAGCGAAATCACTATTGACGGCACCTCGATCATCCTTCCAGAGAACAATGTCGGCATCAACACCATCGCCTACACCCCCCCTGTCGATAGCGTGCAAGAATTCTCAATTGTCACCAATGGCCTTGCTGCCGAATATGGCCGCACCGGTGGCGGCACGATCAACGTCTCGACACGCTCGGGCGGCAATCAATGGCACGGCTCCGCCTTCGAATTCCTCCGAAACTCCAAGCTCGACTCGAATAATTTTTTCTCTAACCGCGCCCGCGCTCCCCTTGCCGCCTTCCAGCGAAACCAATTCGGTGGCACTTTCGGTGGCCCCGTCAACATCCCTGGCGTTTACAAAGGCAAAGACAAAACGTTCTTCTTCCTCTCAGAACAATCTACCGTTCAACGTAGCGCCAGCCTCTTCACAACTACTGTTCCAACAGCCCAATGGCTCAACGGAGATTTCTCTACGCTCAAGAACGCCGGCGGCGCCGACATCACCATCTTCGATCCGCTCACTGCCGCCAACGACGGCACCGGCAACTTCATTCGTCAAGCTTTTCCGGGGAACATCATCCCAGCCAACCGCATGGACCCTGTGGCTCTGCGCACGCGCGCCTTCTACCCGGGCGCAAATCAAGCCCCAACCAACGTCAACACTAACGCCAATAACTACTTTGCCGCCAGTAAAGCCCCTTCCAGCCAGCACCAGTTTGATGTCCGGATCGATCACAGCTTCAGCCAGAAGTTCACGGTTTTCGGCCGGTTCTCCCGTAATATCTCTCAGAGCAGCCCGGTGAACTTCTTCGGCAACCTTGGCACGCCCAGCGGCGATGGCCCCAGCCGCACCACCAACTACAACAGCACCTTTAACGCGAACTACACCGCCAGCCCCACGATGATTATCAACTTCAATTACGGCTTTGGGCGATTTAACAACCAACGTAACGCGTTTTCTTCTGGCTTCGACACAACCCAACTGGGCTTCTCTCCTGCCATTCGCGATCAGGCTGCCACGCAGAATCTTGAGTTTCCGCGTTTTGACATTGCGGGTGTCAGTTCTCTTGGCCAAAACACTTTCACCACGCTCCGCTTCATCCCTTATTCCCATGTTTTAGCCGGATCCGCTACCAAGGTTCTTACTCGCCACACGATCAAGATGGGCGGCGAATGGCGCAAGCTTTTCCTGAACTTCTTACAACTGGGTCAGCCCTCCGGCCAATACGGCTTCAACCAGGGCTTCACCCAGCGCAACCCGGTTCAGGCCGCAGGTACCCAAGGCTTCGGTATGGCCAGCTTCTTGCTTGGCACCGCCGCCAGCGGCAACATCTCTCACGATCCCATCCCTTCCAGCTCCAGTGTCTATTGGGGCGGCTACATCCAGGATGATTTCAAATTCAACTCTCGCCTCACCCTCAATCTCGGTATTCGCTACGACGTTGATCTTCCCCGCACAGAGCGCTACAACCGCTATAGCTTCTTCGACATTGGTGCCAACTCTCCCATTGCGGGCCGCGTAGCCGCTTTTCCTAATCTCAAAGGTGCCATGCGTTTTGTCAACGGCGACAACCGCTACCAGGTTCCCGTGGATCGCAATAACATCAGTCCTCGCTTTGGCTTCGCCTATAAGCTCAACAACAAAACCGTCATGCGCGGAGCCTACGCCCTCATGTATGCCGGTTCTATGATGCAGGCCGCAGGCTCCTCCGGGAGTGCTGGCATGGAGGGCTACCGCAGTAACACCGGCATGCTGACTACCCTCGACGGTGGCCGCACTGTCAATGCCTTCCTTCGCAACCCCTTCCCTGGTGGCTTTAATCTCCCGCTCGGCTCGCCCGATGGCCCCAACAGTGGAGCTTCCACCAACATTGGCCTCGGCGTCGGTGAGAGCTTCTTTAACGATTCCCGCAACCCTGTCATTCAGCAGTGGAACTTCAATCTCCAACGCGAGCTCCCCGGCAATATGGTCATCGAAGCCGGCTACCTTGCCTCCAAGGGGAACCATTTGATTGACGGAGAAGGGAGCATGACCTACAACCAACTCCCCGCCAGCTTCGGCGATCTCGGTAATGCCCTTAACGATCAGGTTCCCAATCCATTCTTCGGCATTATCGTGAACCCAACATCGGCCCTCAGCCAGCCGAATGTCGCGCGCTCTCAGCTCCTGCGCCCCTTTCCTCAATACACAGGCGTCAACGCCTTCCGCAAGCCCCAGGCCAACTCGATCTACCACGCCTTCACGCTCCGTGTTGAAAAACGTTTCACGAGTGGCCTTGGCTTCCTGGCCAGCTTCACTGGCGGCAAGCTGATTGATGATGCGTCCCAAACCGTCACCTTCCTCGGTCAGGCCGGTAACAAGCAGGACTTTTATAATCGCCGTGCCGAGCGATCGATCTCCACCCAGGACATCTCCCGCCGCCTGGTCATGAGCGGCAATTATGACCTCCCCTTTGGTAAAGGCCGTAAGCTATTCACCGGCATGAATACAGCCGGTGAAATCCTCCTCGGCGGTTGGCAAATTAACGGTATCCTGACGCTCTCTGGCGGCACTCCCGTGCTGATCACGCAGAACGTCAACAACACCTCTCTCGGCTCCTCCGGTCAACGCCCCAACAACAACGGCACCACCGGCAAGCTGGACAGCCAAACTACTGACCGGAAGATTGCTCAATACTTCAATACCAGCGTCTTCAGCTTCGCTCCCGCATTCCGCTTCGGCAACGTCTCCCGCACTTCGCCCGACATCCGTAACCCCGGTCTGCGCACTCTCGACTTCTCGCTCTTCAAAAACTTTAAGATCCGCGAGCGCACCACGCTTCAATTCCGTGCCGAAGCCTTTAATTTAACCAATACCCTCCAACTTGGTTCGCCAAATGCCCAGCTTGGTTCCGGTTCCACAGGTGTTATCGGTGGAACTGCTGTCGGCCCACGCCAAGTCCAGGTCGCTTTGCGGATTAGTTTTTAGGCCGCAACAGCAAGGACAAGCCGTCACCGGCCAGTGCCAGCACTGCCGGAATCGTAAAGACCTGGGCGTAACCCGCTCCCAGATCTCCCTGTTTGCGCAGCAAATCCAGCATTCCGTGATTGGTAGACAGCCCCCCACGCGACGGCTGCTTCTCTCAACCGAAAATGTCACTCATGGTGTGGGTTTTTTGCTCCTTCGCCTCCATCTAAGTTCATAGAGCCCAACCCTGGCAGAGTAGTTGGCGAGAATAACGATTTGGGCCACAAGACATAGATGGGCTGACAAGAGTGCAAACTGTGCCATCGCCCGCAGCCAGGCCAACCCGCTCCCCGGATCGCTACCGCCCTCATCCCGCGCCCATCTCTCGCCAGGAGCAACGCCATCAGGTGGCCGAGGCCCTGGAGTGAATCGACTCGGCTCAAGCAAGCCCGCGAAATCGAGCGGCGCTGGTTCATGCGATCCGCGGCAAGTACAAACATCTACAAACATCGAGCGAGGATTTCATACAACGTAAGGCGGCGGAAACACCCTCGGAATCCCGTCCATGATTCTGGTGCTGGACGCCAGCTCAATGATCGCTTTTCTCCGCGATTAGCCCGGAGCCGAAATAGTCGCCGACGCGCTTTTAGATCCCGATTCCAAATGCTACGCCCACGCTCTCAATCTGTGCGAAGTCTTTTACGACTTCCATCGCGCCGGGGGACAGCGATATAGCGCTCAGCGCCATCGCAGACCTCGTTCGTTTAAGGGTTATTCAGGATGAAACGCTCACGCCCGCCTTCTGGCAGCAGGCTGGGACACTGAAAGCCATCCACCGCCGCGTGTCGCTAGCCGATTGCTTCGCAATCACCCTGGCACAAAGACTCGGCGCACCCCTGATCACCGCCGATCATCACGAATTTGACGCCCTCCTCGATAAGGCCGTATGCGAGATCAAGTTCATCCGTTAGATCTGCTCCAGCCATCGCCAGAACAGCCTGTCTTATCACCCCGGAATCTTGCCCTCACCGCGAATCGCCATCAGGAAAGCGACTGGGTCGACTATCCGCAATGCCGGTACAGCCTCTTGCACAGCCCGGCTCTCCACATCCGTTCCCACCGCCAGATCGAGCAAATCAGCATCCCGGCGAACAAGATAATTGGCGCTCGCGAGCAGAGCTAAATTCAGATAAGGCTCATCCTTCGGATCACGTGATAACGTCAGTCGCTGCGGAACAGAGGAGAAGTATCGAGACCGCTCTTTCACCGCAGCCAGAAAGCTCTCCACTACTGTGTCATCCAACACCGGAAATTTCTCCCGAATACGAGGACGGCCCAGCACGTTCT
>Ga0163144_10011932_pt1 | contig 18326 bp, 18 predicted proteins | sample OliLak19BULKMAT1_FD_123175 | JGI IMG/M metagenome (GOLD analysis project Ga0163144, IMG submission 123175) | Freshwater microbial mat bacterial communities from Lake Vanda, McMurdo Dry Valleys, Antarctica - Oligotrophic Lake LV.19.BULKMAT1 | ecosystem: Environmental > Aquatic > Freshwater >... | reverse complement strand
TGGGAGAGACCGTTCGGCGCCTCACCTGAAGGGAGCGCAGGTCCAGACCCGCCCAACTACCAAGCATCGCTCGACCTCACGTCATTGCGAGCCGCACGTTGAAGGAACAGCGGCGAAGCAACCTCCTCCCACCACTACCACCCCGCGCCAGGGCGGCCACAAGGGCCGCCCCTACCTGCCGAGGGTTCACCCGCGCCAGGGCGGCCACGGGCCGCCCCTACCTGCCGAGGTTTCACCTTTTGGGGGCGACCGTTCGGCGCCTCACCTGAGGGGAGCGCAGGCCCAATTTATTTGGGCCGGAGCGACGGGGGTCTGGGGGGTGGGGCCGTTCAACGCCCCCCAGCTAATCAAAAGCAATGGTCGGGATGGGAGGATTTGAACCTCCGACCCCCTGCACCCCAAGCAGGTGCGCTATCCAGGCTGCGCTACATCCCGACGTACGTCAACGTAAGAGCGGCGGAGTCTACCAGCCTTCGGCGAAGGACTCGACTCTGTTTCAAACGAAAGAGACGATCTACTTTCGGTCGAGGACTTTGAGAAGAGCCTTCAACTCGTCTTTGACTTCCTGAAGGATCGCACGGGTTTTGTCATCGCGAGCGACCGCAGGCTCGGCGGAGGAGGGAGGATGGGCCATGGCCGCGCGAATGGCCGCGGCGGAAGGCGTGGGGCCGATCTTCGTATCGGGCTCGGCGCCTTCAAAAGCGGTTTCGAGAGCGGCCGGCGAAACGGGAGTGTCGACGCGGCCCGCCTGTTCCTGCTCGATCTTCTTGCGCGCCCCGGCAACCGTGAAGCCCTCGCCGTAGAGCAGTTCCTTGATGCGGATGACGGTTTCGATGTCGCGCCTTCGGTAGATCCGCTGGCCGGAACTGTTCTTCGCGGGGGCCAGGGTCGGAAACTCGGTCTCCCAATAGCGAAGCACGTAGGGTTGAATGTCCGTAAGTTCGCAAACTTCCCCGATCTTGAAGAACAGCTTGTTCGGGATCTTGCGCTCAGCCATTGGACCTGGAAACCCCATTTGTCATCACACGGAGGCTTCCGACGAGACGGTCGCCGCTTCGACCTGCGGCGAAGAACGGAAGAAAATGGACTTCCTCGAACGGATGGCGATGATGTCGCCGGTTTTTGGATTGCGGCCGCGCCGTTCACGGCGAGTCTTCACCAGGAAGGTGCCAAAACCCGTGATTTGGACTTTTTCTCCCCGAATCAGCCGTTCGCGGAGCAACTGGAAGAAGGTGTCCACCAAGCGCGCCGCCTCACGGCTGGATAGGCCGCCGTGGCGTTCGTACACGGCGCGGGCGATATCGGCCTTGGTCAAAGAAAAGACTCCCTAACCTGGGAACGCGGGGAAGAGCATCGGGGAAAAGTGCAGAGAAAAATTCATTGCTTCAGCGCTTTAAGCCGGTGCAATTAAACCGGATTATGAACGCCGCGATCTTCTCTTGTCAATGCGAGTTTTCGGAGACTGCAAAGGACTTGAAGACTCCGGTTTCATGTCTTTGCCGCTGCTCGGTTTACCGTCAGTGCGGGGACGCGGCACCGCCTTGCGCATCTTGAAAGATTGCGGTCCCGACCGCGAACGTCGAACCCGAAGCCAGATCCGGATCGGCGAGCCCGCGAATCCAAACTCCTTGCGCAGACAGTTGATGAGGAATCGCTCCGACGAGAAGTGGAGTTCCCCTTCGCGGTTGACGGAGAGGGTGAAGGTGGGCGGATCGACTCGGATCTGAGCCGCGTAGAGGAGGTTGACCCCTTCCGCACCTTTCTTGAAGCGGATGGGATTGCGAGCGACCGCGTCCTGCAGGCAACGATTGAGCGGCCCGGTGGGAACCCGGCGCGACCACTCCGATCGAGCATTATCAATGGCCGTGAACAAATCCTTGCGGCCCATTCCGGTCTTGGCGGAAACGAGGACCACCGGCGCGTACTCGAGAAATTTGATGCGCCACGAGAAGTCCTCCCGCATCTGCGCGGGAGTTTTGTCGAGCGACTTGGCAAGATCCCACTTGTTGACCGCGACGACCACCGCGCGCCCGGACTCTTGAACAAGGCCCGCGATGGTGGCGTCCATCTCACGCATCCCTTCCTCGGCCGAGACCATCAGGACGCAGACCTCGGCGCGATCGATCGCGCGCTTGGCCTGGACCACTGCCACATGATCGGCCCCATCTTCAAGCAATCGCACCTTGCGGATTCCCGCGGTGTCCACGAAGAGGTAGGGCTTGGCCTGCCACACGACTTCCGAATCCACAGCATCGCGAGTGGTGCCCGAGACCGGGGAGACGATCGAGCGCTCCTCCCCCACCAGTCGATTCAACATGGACGACTTCCCCACGTTGGTTCGGCCGACGAGCGCCACCCGGATGGGGCGCGTCCGGTCGTCGGTTTCCTGGATCTCGGGGGCCTTGACGAGATCGCAGATCAGGTCGAGAAGGTCGCCGATGCCCTCGTTGTGCTCCGCGGAGATCGGGAACGGCTCGCCAAAACCAAGGCGCGCGAAGTCGTTGGTGGCGCGGCGGCTGGCCTCGGCCTTATTGATCACCAGCAGCACGGGCTTCCCCGACGAGCGAACCTTGCGGGCGAGCGCTTCGTCGTCAGGCAGCAAACCGGATTGGGCGTCCACGAGCAGAACGACCAGCGAAGCCTGGCCGATGGCGACGTCCGCCTGAACCTTGCTGAGCTTCAGAAAATGCTCGTCGGCCCCGGGAGACAGCCCTCCGGTATCGACGATCGAGAACTCCTTCCGCTGCCACTCCACCCGGCCATAAGCGCGGTCCCGGGTCGAGCCCGGTTTGGAATCGACGATGGCCTGCCTGCGTCCGGTAAGGCGATTGAAAAGAGTGGACTTACCAACATTGGGCCGACCCACCACTGCGACGAGCGGCCGGGTGTCGGTTTCGGTTGGGGATTCGGGGTTCACATCGTCTATCCTAATTGCACCAGCCTATGCGACCCGTTTTGCTCCACCGCCGCATCCTCTCGATCCCGCCGGATTTGGCCGTGCAAACCCCTTCGCGGAAAGAAGTCCGATGAGTCTCATCAAGGCCGATCTTATTGACCAGGTGGCCCTGGCCGCCGACCTGACCCGCGTCCGTGCCGAGATGGCAACCGAAGCCGTCATCGAGTCCTTCAAGGACGCCCTCCTCAACTCCCAACGTATTGAGATTCGGGGATTTGGAGTCTTCATCATTCGGCCCCGCAAGCGTGGCATCGGTCGCAATCCTCGCACGGGTCAGGAAGTGCCGATCCCTCCGGGCCGAAGCATTCGCTTCAAGCCCGGAAAGGAAATCGAATCGACCGAGATCGTGGTGGCGCCCCCGGCTGAGGGAACCGAGCCGTAGAAAAGGGTACCCCTACAACCGCTGCGCGATCGCGTCGTGAACGAGGGCGAGCAGCGCGAGACAAGCGGTATCGGTGCGCAGGGTTCGCGGACCCATACCAATCCCGGCAAAGCCGTGCGCCGCGAGCAGGCCAAGTTCGAATGAGTTCCAGCCGCCCTCGGGTCCCACGGCCAGAAGAACGCGCCGGACTCTATTCCCCACTAGCGTCTCGCGCGCCGAAGCCGTCGCCGAAGGGTCAGCGACCAGTCGAAGACTCCCTTCGCAAAGACCATCGAGCTCGTCCTCGATCAGGATCCTGAATCGACGATGAATCGAAACCGCGGGCAAGCGACTGTCGCGCGCTTGTTGTAACCCCTCGATGAGAAGCGGCCGGTAGCATTCGGGGGTCAGAACGTGGGTGTCGAAGTAGGGTCGCTCGACCTTCTCCGCATTCGTGATGATGATCCGACCCACTCCGAGGGAAGCAAGTTGGGCCCAGAGCCGCCGCATCACTTTGGGCCTGGGTGCGGCCAGCAGGAGATCGACACGCGGCCTGTCTGGAGTGCTCTCCTCGAACACACACGCGAGCTCGACCGTCCCCGCCCCGGTGGAGAGCACGGTACCGGTGCCGCGTGGCCCATCGACCACACCCACTCGGACCGCTTGTCCGGGGACGACGCCCAACACCCCGATCAGGTGGGTAGCCCGCGAACCCGATAGCGGGACCCGCCCGTCCGGGCCGACTTCATGGGGTTCGAGAAGGAGGAGATTCAAGACGGAGTCTCTACATGAGGCTCAGCGGATCCACGTCCACCGAGACGCCTTGAAACCTGAGGCCGCCGAACTCGGCGACCAGGGCGTCGTGCACCGCCTCGCGAATCACTCCACGTCTCCCCCGCACCACCACCTGATAGCGGAACTCGTCCCGCACCTTCGACAGGGGGGAAGGCGATGGGCCGAGGACGCCGGTGGGCAGCTTCGCCTTCAGCCTTTGGGCGATGCCGCGGGCATTTTTCGCCACCTCGTCTTCCAAAGGCCCGCGGAAGAGGATGTTCACCATGGCGTCGTGAGGCGGATATCCCATCGTTCGCCGGAACTCCATTTCCCGATCGAAGAACGCGTCGTAGTCCTGGTTCTGAGCGAACTCGATTGCGTAGTGCTTCGGATTGTGGGTTTGCAGAAGGACCTCGCCCGGCAAGTCGGCCCGACCGGCTCGGCCCGCCACCTGAGTCAACAGGGCGAACGTTCGTTCCGCGGAGCGGAAATCCGGCAGGCCCAGGCCCACGTCCGCGTCGATCACCCCGACGAGCGTCACTTTGGGGAAATCGTGGCCCTTGGCGATCATCTGCGTGCCCACGAGGATGTCGGTCTCGTGTTTCTCGAATTTGTGGAGAACCGCCTCGACCGCCCCGCGCCGGCCCGCGATGTCGCGATCGATCCGATCGACCTTCGCTTCGGGGAAGGTGGTCAGGAGCACCTCGGCCACCCGCTGGGTGCCATAGCCCTGGAGCCTTAAATAGTCGCCCCGGCAGGTCGAGCATCGGGTCGGGGTGGGCTTCATGAGGCCGCAGTAATGACACTGCGCCTGCTCTCCGCGACGATGCAACACGAAGGCCACCGAACAGTGGGGACATTGCGCGGAGGCTCCACACTCACGGCAGACGAGGCTGGTGGCGTAGCCGCGACGATTGAGGAGCAGAACCGTCTGCTCATTGCGACCGAGCCTCTCGGCAATCGACTCCAGAAGCGGAGGCGTCAGGATCGCGGTCGGAACCCTTTGCTTCTTGCGATCGATGATGTGAACCCGAGCCAGGCCCATGGGGCCGACCCTGGTGCGCAGACGAAGCCAGGTATAGCGGCCCTTGATCGCATTCAACCGCGATTCCATCGATGGGGTGGCCGAACCGAGCAGAATGACCGCCTTCTCCAGCCGCGCGCGATACACCGCGACGTCCCGGCCGTTGTAGCGAGGCGCGTCTTCCTGCTTGTAGGCGGAGTCGTGCTCTTCGTCGACCACAATGAGACCGAGGTTGGGTAAGGGTGCGAAAACCGCCGACCGGGCTCCAACCACGATGCGCGCCGCGCCGCGTCGGGCCCGCCACCATTCATCGTGCCTGAGTCCTTCGGCCATATCACTGTGGAGAACACTGACCGCCTCTCCAAATCTCTCGCGGGCCGCGCGGACGAGGGTGGAAGTGAGGCCGATTTCGGGCACAAGGAGGAGCACGGTCTTGCCGAGTTCGAGGGCCTTCCGGGCGGCGCGCAGGTAAATCTCGGTCTTGCCGCTGCCGGTGACGCCCTCCAACAGAATCGGCGCGAACCCTCCCTCGCAAAGCGCCACCGCGACCTTCGTGTCAGCCTCCGATTGCTCGGCCGTAAGAATTCGTTCTTCGGCGGACTCCGGCCGGAGGGCTCTTTGCGAGGCGGGATCCGGACGTCGTTCGAGCACTTCGCGTTCGATGGAGACAAGACCCTTCTTCTCGAGCGACTTGAGGGCCTGACGCCTGGAGGCCACGTCGCCCACAAGCTCTCGCACGAGGACTTTGCCGTCCGCGCTCTCGTTCAAGCGGGTGGCGACGTCCAGGGCGCGCCCACTTAGTTCGGCCGTCGCCAATCCGGGCATCGCCTTTGCCACTTGCACGCGCTGGAAGTCGGAGGTCGCAAGTTCCACGTCGAACTCGACCAGTCCCAGCCGGCCGAGTTTCGCAAGGCGCGCCGTGATGTCCTGGTCATGGTCAAGGCCAAGGCGTGCCGCGAGGGCGGCCACGGGTAGCTTCCCCCCGGCTGCGCGCAAGGTCTCGAGGATCGGATCGGGAGCCGCGGTGACCTCGCCTTCCGCCCCGGTCAGGGCCACCACGCGCTTTGAGGCCCGCACGCCGCCGGGAGGTGCCACCAATCGGGTGGCCTGGCCGATCGGGCCGATGTAGTAATCGGCGACCCACAGCGCAAGTTCGAGCAGGGACTCAGTGACGAGCGGCTCCTCATCGAAAACCGCGGTGAGGTTTTTGAGGGCCATGCCTTCTTTCGGCGGAGCGCCGGTCGCGACCACGACGCCCATCACGCGGCGTTTGCCGAAAGGGGCTTCCACCCGCGACCCGCGCGGCACATCGGGCCAGTCGGCAGGAACCCGGTAGGTCATCGGCATCATCAGGGGCAGGGGCAACGCCACCTCGACGCACCGCACTCGTGGATCCTGAGCCCTCGGCTCCTCATCGATCCCTGGAAGTGACTTCTGCTGCATGTCGAAAAACGGTGCGTTTACTCCGAGCGCAGCCCCAGAACGTCCATGACGAGTTTCAGGTCGGCCCAGACCTCCTTCTTCGCGGATGGATTGCGAAGGAGATAGGCGGGGTGATAGGTCGGCATGACGGGAATGCCGTCCCAGGACGCGAAACGCCCGCGGATCTTGGAAATGGGGTCGCCGCTTTTCGCCATGAACTTGCCGGCGGTCGCACCCATGGCCACGATGGCGCGAGGCTTTATGGCGCGGATCTGTGCTTCGAGGAAGGGCTGACAGGTCGAGATCTCGTCGTTTTCAGGCGGACGATTCCCGGGCGGCCGGCACTTGATGACATTCGCGATGAAGACATCGGACCGCTGCATCTTCATGCCCTTCTCGATCATGTCGGTGAGAAGCTGGCCCGCCCGACCGACAAATGCGAGACCGGAGGCGTCCTCGTCCGCGCCCGGGGCCTCGCCCACGAACAAGAGTTCAGCTCCCGCATTACCCTGGCCAAAGACGATGTTGGTGCGGCCCTCGCAGAGGCGACAGCGCTTGCAGTCGCCGATGTCCTCGCGAAGCGTGGCGAGGACGGCCTCGACCTGGGCGACATCGCGAGCCGCTCGTGCGGGTGCTTGCGCCACGGGAGGTGCGGGAGTTGCTAAGCTGACCGGAGGAGCACCGAGCGCAGGTGAAGCGGCCACGCGGACCTCAAGCCCCGCTTGAGTCGTCGCCACGGCCAGCCGAAGGGACGGCGAAGCAGCCCCAGCGCGGCCGGGCGTCACCGAGCCTTTCTTCACGCCGATACCGTCGATGGAGGCGAAGAACTTACCCATCGCCACTACGTCGCGCACTACCTGATCGTCCATGGAAGGAAGCATAGGGGTGCCGGCGTTCGTTTTGGGTCCACGCGCGAAGCAAAACCCGGCCGGGCGTCAACCAATGGGACGGTACGCGGACGGAATCAGAGCGAGGTGACTCGACCGCGCGTCTTCAACCTCAGGAGCCCCGGAGCCTCTTCTTCCTCTATGTAGGCGCCGATGTCACGCAGCAGGCCCAGGGCTGAGGAAAGACGATCCGAAGGGACGAGGGAGATCTCGAAGTCTCCCCCGGTCGCGATGGAAGCAGCCAGCGCCTCGACCCCGGTGACGTCGTCGCAGGTAGCACCCGAGTCGAGGAAACCGAAGGCCTTCCTCGAAGCCCGGCGGGCGAGGGGAAGGGGCGGAGAACTGCGGCCGACCACATCCATGAACGTAGCCCCGCCCTGCTCGCATTCCACATCCAGCTGAAGGAAGGCGCCCAGATCGACACCAGAGGTGACGAGGCGGGTGATCGAGGGCTCAATCCGCCGCGACTCCCAAAACGCATCTCGAAGCTCGGCCTCGAGGCGCTCGAGTTGCTCGGGTTTGGGCCGCACCCCGCCGAGGGTCACGTGGACGGCGCGCAGTTCCCCCGGCCCTTTCCAGTCCACCAAACGCCCCGCCGCTTCGCGACTTCGAGAGGCCTCGACCCGGACGATGCCCATCCCCTGGGGCTCGAAGCCAAGACTCTGGGTGGAGATCTTCAGGTCGAGACCGAACTCGCGGCCGAGAGCCCCGAGGATTCGTCCCCCGTATCCCTGGGCGTTCGCCCCGCGGACGTGGGTAAAGCCTCGCAGTTCATGGGCGAGGCGGCCTCCTTCGCGCAGACCAAACGAAGCAATGCTCAGGTCGGCGACCACGGGAGCCAGGGCATGCCCGCCCAGGTCGGCTTCGACCCCGAACGACGGGGCGACAATCGGTCCCCCGCTTTCCGCTTTGAACCCCAGCCGGAAATCGTTGGCGCCCTCAAAGATGCCGGTGGCTCTCGACGAGGTTGCGAGGCCCAGCGTCCGCAGTCTCGCGGCTTCGCGGGGCAAAAGACCCGAGACTCCCATCGACGAGCGGAAGCCGAGCACCCGAACGCTCTTCGCCCAGCCGGCGAGCACGGGCAGAGCCAGATCGAGAACCAGCGACTCCCGGCCTTCCGCGCTGATCTCCAGCGTCTCGATGATTTCCGGGGCCAAGGAGTCTACTGAGACGCTTCCTTCGAAAAACAGCGGCGGCATCGAGCCTCGTAGGCATGGGCTCCCCCGACCACCACCCGGTCCAGGGAGTGAACCAGACGCTGAGTGCGGTTGGCGGGGGCGCCGCACTGCATGCAGATGGCGAGCATCTTGTCCACATACTCCGCGGTGGCCATGAGCTGCGGCATGGGCTCGAACGGCCGGCCCAGATAGTCCTGATCAAGCCCCGCCACGATCACCCGCAAACCCTGGTCGGCGAGGGCCTGGACCACTTCGGTAATGGTGCCGTCGAAGAACTGGCCCTCGTCGATCCCCACGACTTCGGTGTCGGACTTGAGCCCGCCCAGGATCTCGGTGGCGTGGGACACGATCTCCGACTTGATCCTCATGTCGGAATGGGAGACCACGTGGTCAACCGCGTAGCGGTCGTCGATCTTCGGCTTGAAGACCTGGACCTTCTGTTTGGCGATCTCGGCCCGGCGCAATCGGCGGATCAGCTCCTCGCTTTTTCCGCTGAACATGCTGCCCACGATCACTTCGATCGAACCGGACTCGGGTCGGAAACGCGGATGGGCCATCGGCTCTTGTCTGGGCGCGGCAGTGGAGATGAGGGCGCTACTTCGCGCGCTCGATGTACTTGCCTTCCGTGGTGTCGACGCGAATGACGTCGCCCTCGGAGATGAAGGGAGGGACGTTCACGAAAAGGCCGGTCTCCATCTTGGCCGGCTTGCTCTGGTTTGAAACCGAAGCGCCTTTGATGGAGGGTTCGGTCTCTACGACCTTCAGTTCCACCACCATGGGCAGTTCGATTCCGACCGGCGTGTCCTCGTACATCTCGACCTTGAGCTTCAGGTTCGGGATCAGATAGCTCGCGGCATCGCCCAGCACTTCGCCCGACAGACCGATCTGCTCGAAGGTTTCATTGTTCATGAAGTGATGCATGTCGCCTTCGGAGTAGAGGTACTCCATCTCCGTGTCTTCGAGGTAGGCGCGCTCGGCCATGTCGACCGAGCGAAAACGGTGCTCGAAGATGGCGCCGGTCTTCAGGTCCCGCAGCTTCGCCTGGACGAAACCGCGCAGGTTGCCGGGGGTCTTGTGGATGGTCTCCACCACTCGAGACAGGTTCTTCTCGAACATGATGACCATGCCCCGCTTCAGTTGGGTCGCCGCAATCGTGGAAATTGTCTTCTCCTCCAGGTCTCAGTGCACCAGGGGCTCGTGCCCGAGGCGAGCCGGGGATTATACCGTCTCGGCCTTAACGTGCAGGCCCACCCGGTCCACTTTCGCGTCGAGAACGCGGAAACCCAGGGCGTTGAGGTCCGTGACGAGAGCGGCCCGTGCCTCCCGTGGCGCGAGCGCCAGCACGATGCCTCCCCCTCCCGCCCCACAAACCTTCGCCGACCCTGCCCGCCCGCTCGCTGCGTCTACGATCGCATCGACTTCAGGGGTTGCCACCCCCGGCGCCAGCGCGCGGCGCGCTTTCCACTCCCGGGCCACCGCATGGATGAGGGCGCCTTCGTCCTCGGTGGTGATGGCGACACAGGCCTCGCGAGCCGCGGCCACAATCTCGGAGAAGAGACGACGGATATCGCCGGTATCGTCTATCTGCGCCTTGAACATCTCCCAGTTGTTGAGGCCCGAGAAGCGGGTCACCCCGGCATCGACCAGCAGGATCCGGTCCTCGACAAACGTCTCGTCCTCGACCAGCCGGTGGGTCTCGATCTCGCCCGGGTTCAAGGCCACATCCAGAACGCCGCCGTGGATCGCGGCTTCGTAGTCCTGGATTCCGGTCGGGACCCGAATCACCTGGGCCTCGGCATCGCGCACCAACTGACGCAGATAGCACTTCGACACTTCGCGCGACAACGAACCGAGCACGGCCGCCGCAATGGTCACCGCAAGAGTGGACGAGCCCCCAAGACCGGAACCGGCAGGCACCCGCGAGGTGGTTTCGATTCTAAGCCCGGCACTCACTCCGAGAGCCTTGAGGATCTGAACGACCAGGCGGGTGTGATCGTGGGCATCGATCTGGTCGACATGTTCGGCCGAGGCTCGGGCGCCGGTATCGATCGAGACGATCTCAAGCCCGCTCGCGATGGGGGTGACGGTGGTGGTGGCGCGGAGGGTCACGGCGGCGTTGACGGTGCGCGCGCCGTGGTGCCAGAGATAGAGGGGCCAGATATCGAGCGTGCCGCCGGCGATATCCACGCGGGCCGGGGCACTCGCAGTACAAGGTTTCATGGCCGGCGGATCCTAGCAGCCCGGTCGGCGAGGCGTGCCTTCTATACTCCGGTTGCGATGGAAGCCTGCCCACGATGCGGCCGGAGGACGGAGCCTCTGGCTCGGGTCTGCCCGGGGTGCGGCGTCATCATGTCGAAGGTCCGGGCGAAGACCGAAAACGCCGCGGAGTCTTCGGCCACGTCAAGGAGCACCTCGCCGCGACCCCTGCCGCCCCTGCTGCTCCTGCCCGTGCCCCCGAGGGGCACCCCTCGATCCGGCCCTGGCGCTCACGGGGCTTTGCCGAAAACCCGATCCGCGACCGACGACCACACTGCGGGGAGAACGGCTGGTTTGAAAGTGGCGATCGCCTCGATGGCGGCGGTCGGAGTTCTCTTCGTCATGAATCGGATGAACTCCAGGGAAGTGCGGCAAGAGCCGCTGAAGCCCCCACCGGCCGCGGCCAGGGTCGCGCCCCCGGCGATTCCTGCGCTGCCTGAGCAGACCGCGACCAGCCCGTTGTCCGCGCAGGATTGGGCCTTTCTACAAGAGATTTCGCGACGTATGCAACAGGACCCCCGGGCCCTGCCGATGAGCCTGGAAGTGTCGCGCCTCGAAGAGATCTTCGGCCGGAGCGTCAACGACCCCCAGGTTCGCAATCTGCTCTTCGCTGCTCATTTCCGCATTGCCGACGCCGCCCTCCAGAGCGGCGTTTTCGCAACCGTCGACCAGAGTCTTTCGCGAATGAAATTCCTGGACGATCAGCAGCCGCAGATCCACGAACTCGAGACCTACTTGCGGGTGCGGCAGAACGATTGGGCGGGAGCGGTTTTGGCCGCGCGCCGCCATGAGGCGGTGGCGGGCGAAAAACTGCCGATTTCCGTGACCCTCGCGGGCTCTCTTCACAACCTCGGACAGGTGCCGGATGCCCTTTCAGTTCTGAACCGTCCGATCTTCGAGTCGTGCACCTCGGCCTCGGCCGCCAACGATGTGGCGGCCTGCGAATCGGCGAAGAACCTGAGGACGATGATCGCCGCCGCCATGACCCCTCGGGGGGAGGTCGAACGTCCGCGCGCAGCTCTTTCGGTCGACCCCGCCAAACAGCAGATCCAATCGGACCGGTTCGACATCCGTTTCGACGGGGAGAACCAATCGGGAGTGGCCCGCGATGTTCTGTTCGTTCTCGATCGCGCCTATGTCCGACTCGCGGACATCTACTACGAGCGCCCCACCCGAAAGATCCCGGTGGTTCTGCATTCTCAGAGCGACTACTACAACGCCACGGGAGCCCCGTTCTGGTCGGGCGGCCAGTACAGTTCGCACAGCGGCGCCATCCAGATCCCCATTCGAGGACTCCCTTCAGCACTGCCCCGCGAGATGGAAGACGTGCTGGTGCACGAACTGTCCCATGCCTTCGTGGACGAAATGTCCGGCGGCCGGGCCGGTCGCGACCTGCAGGAAGGCCTTGCCCAATACATGGAAGGCAAGCGCATCGAGTCTGAACTGAGCCTCGCGGAGCTGAAGCGCCTCGCCCATTCAGGTGGTGGGAGCGTAATGAACTTTTACCACCTCTCGCTCGCGGTGAGCCAGCAGCTGGTTCAGTCGCGAGGGCAGGGCATGGTCAATCAGCTCCTCAGGGCCATAAAGGAAACCCGGTCGGAAGACGGCGGGTTCCAGAAGGTGTTCGGACAGACGGGAGCAGCGATGAGGACGGACATCCTCACCACCTTCTGGCGCCGCTACAGCTGAGCGGCGGCGGACGCGGACGCGATCACGGTCAGATCAGGATGGTCGCGGAGGAGACAACACGGCCAGGCCTCGGCTGCAGGCTTCTCTGGCGCGGCCTAGCCCGACTGAAGTTCCACCGCCGGGCGGCAGGGCTTGCGCGCCACCAGGGTGTGGCGCTGCGGACGCCCCTCGGAGCCCGCGCCGCCTGCCAAGTCCGCCCACGGGCAGGGGAATTGACTGGCAAACCGCGCTGGTTTCACCTACGCTCCCAAGAGCGGCGGTGCCCGCGGATCACGCACAAAGCCACGGCAGAGACCGATATGCTGGAATGGGAAGACGAACCAAAGAATGGGGCCACCGATGACGAACAAGACGCGCAAGACGGAACCCAAGCACTCGAAGCCGCAGACTCTTGAGAATCAGAATGGCATCGAGTTCGTGGGCAAGACGGTTATGGGGAAGCACCTGCCGGCTACGCTGACCACGCCGCCGGCAACTCGGGCCGCGCCCCGCAGCACGAGAAGGAGATGACTTGGGGAGTTGCGCCTCTGAGGAGCCTCACACATTTCGCCGCCTAAGCTGAGTCCGAGACGCTCTGCGCGTTCCTGAACGGCGAGGGCAGGCACTTGCGATCGGCGTGGCGCTCGACGGCAGGGTCGTCGGCCAGCAGGTCGCCGATATCACGCTCCGCGACATCGCAGCGATGCTCGGTCGCTTCGAGCTGCCGGCGCGCATCGAAATGGAGCGCGTCGCGGTCGGCGTGGAGGGGCCGTCGGCGAGGGAGGATGTGCCCTTCGTTTTCGAAGCGAAGCCCTACCGGTATCGGCGCGACTACACGTTCGCGTGAAGCGCGTCAGCTGCGTGAATGCCGATCACCTCGGTATCTAGGAACCACCGCGGCAGCACGAGCGTGAGGACCGGGAACGCGGCCATTACTAGCAGCTAGGCAGCTGGTTCAGCCGCGAGGGCAGGGCATGGTCAATCAGCTCCTCAGGGCCATAAAGGAAACCCGGTCGGAAGACGGCGGGTTCCAGAAGGTGTTCGGACAGACGGGAGCAGCGATGAGGACGGCATCCTCACCACCTTCTGGCGCCGTTACAGCTGAGCGGCGGAGGAGGCGTCCGCGATCACGGTCAGATCAGGATGGTCGCGGAGGAGAGAACACGGCCAGGCCTGTCCCGGGTCGTCGTCGCGCATGCGCTTCAGGGCTTCGGCCTTGGAAGACCCGGTAGCGAGAAGGAGAATCTTCGTGGCGGCCAGGATGGTATCGATTCCCATCGTGATGGCCCGAACGGGCCCGGCCAGATCGCCGCCGAGAGTCGCAACCGTCGCGGGGTCGAGGGTCACCACATGCGTGCGGGGCTGCGCCTGGTGGGGAAGGTTGTAGGCGATATGCCCATCGGCGCCGATGCCCAGGATGGCGAGATCCAGACCACCCGCGGCCTCGAGGGCGGCCTCGTAGCGAAGGCACTCCGCCTCCGGATCCATCGTTTCCCCATCGGGAATGAAGCGTCGCTCGGGCGAAACACCGAGGGGGCCCCAAGCGTGACGCATCATGAACTGAAAAAAAGTCTGGGGCATCGAGCGGGGAAGGAGGACTTCGTCCAGGTTGAAGCTGGTACACAGGCTCAGATCGAACCGGCCCGCGCGACGCTCGGCCGCAAGTGTTTCGTACATCGCGATGGGCGTGCGGCCGGTCGGCAGGGCGACCACGATGCGCGGGTCGGCGGCGACCTCTTCAAAAAAGACCGCGGCCCCACGACGCGCCACCTCGGCGGAGGACGGAAAAATCTCGAACTTCACAACTCGGCGAAAGTGATGAGTCGCACCGAGGCGCGCTCAACCGCGCTGCGCACGGCCGGATCGCACAAAGCCGCCAGTTCGAGGACGCGCACCCTCGCATAGGAACTGCTCGCGGCCAACTCGGCATCCTCGTGGGCGGGATGGCACATCAATTCGGTCGCCCCCAAGGCGAGCGATTCGATGATCGAGATGAGGTGCGGCGCGGACACGCCCTGGTCAAAGAAGCCCTCCTCGAAGAAGTCATTGGTCCGAACGGAGAGGGCCCGAAGACGTGCGCCCATAAAGGCACCCGCGTTCCGAACCGGCAGACCCTCCCGTCTGGCAACGTCGCACACCGCCTCGAACACCTCCGGTCGCCGGTGCGAGTGGTGGTGAGAGTCGAGGTGAGAGGGTTTTCGACCAAAAATCTCGACGAACCTCGTGAACTGGGCCGCCACCTCGGCCGCGATCTCCGCGGGCCGCGCCCCCTCGAGTCCTTCGGGCTTGGCCGGTTGAAGGCCCTGGGCATTGACGAGGGAAGGAACCGACTCGGGTGGCAGCGCCGGACGTCCGCCGGTAAGGGCCACATGCAGGCCCACTGCCATCTTTGGATGAGCGCGCGACATTTCCGCCGCCTCGTGAACCTTTTCGTAGTTCACCATGGCCGTGGCACTCGTCACGATGCCCAGTCGATGCGCTTCGAACACGCCGGTATTGATGCCATGGGTGCGGCCCAGATCATCGGCATTGACGATGAGGTCCTTCATGTCTTGCTCCCCTTTCGGGAATGGTACAGATCGAGGGCCATCGACAGAGCGCCCTCGACCGGTTCCCGCTTGAGCCGGCAGGGTATGGCGCCAGGGAGGGCGGCCCTTTGGGCGACTGCGTCGACGAGGGCGGGAACGCCGGTGAACAGCCCGCCCGAGAAAATAAGAGGATACGAGGCTCCCGAGAAATTCAGCTGGCGCGCCACCGAGACGGCGGTGCTCGCAAGTTCAGTGGCGGCTTCATCAAGAATCCGTGAGGCCACCGAGTCTCCGGCCTGCGCGAGACTCACCACGACGGGAGCAAGTTCCGCCAAGCGTTCGCGGGTCAAACCCGCGCCGTAAGCAAGACCGGGAAGATCGGAAAGCATCTTCACGCCGAGGCGGCCAAAGATCGCCTCCGCCAGGAGCGTCGGCTCACCGCGGCCTTCGGTGGCCCGCACGGCGGCCAGAAGTGCCTTGTGTCCCACCCAGCCTCCGGAGCCTTCATCGGCGAGAAGCGGACCGAGCCCTCCGGCGCGCGCGGTGCGACCGGTCGGATCGATGCCATAGGCGATTGAGCCGGTGCCCGCGATGACCACCACGCCGACGCGGTTTTTAGCACCCGCGGCGATCGCGACCACGGCATCGTTGACCACGATCGCATTCCCTCTGAACCCGAGGCGACGCAGGAGGGATCGAACCACGACATCCTCACCGGGTCGATCGACACCCGCCATGCCCAGGCACAATGCTTCGGGCCGCTCGTCCGGACACAACTCATCGAGAAGCTCCGCCAGCACCTTCTCGACTGCGAGTTCTCCATGCACGTGCAGGTTCGCCCCGCCCGCCCGGGCGGATTTCAGGATATGGCCGGATTCATCCGCCACAACCCCCTGGGTTTTGGTTCCACCGGCGTCGACTCCGACGATGAGCGCCATGGGGACCGACTAGCCCTCGAACACCATGATGTCGCGCAGATTCCGGTACTTCTCGTTGTAGTCGAGGCCATAGCCGATGACGAACAGGTCATCGATCGTGAATCCGGTGTAGTCGACCTTGACCTCTATAAGGCGGCGGGAGGGCTTGGACAGCAGCGAGGCGACCCGGATCGAGCGGGGACCGCGCGCCTTCAATAGATTCACCAGATAGTTGAGGGTGAGACCGGTATCGACGATGTCTTCCGCGATGATGAGGTCGCGACCCTTGATGGAGGTGTCGAGGTCCTTCGACAGCTTCACCTCGCCCGAAGATTTGGTGGCGGCCCCATAAGACGACACCGCGATGTAATCCATCGAAAGGGGCAGCTCAATCCACTGGCACAGGTCGGTCATGAAGGGACACGCGCCTTTCAGTACCGCGATCACGTGGGGCTCGAGGCCCGCCATGTCCCCGGTTATCTGTTTGCCCATTTCTCGAATGCGGGACGAGATCTGGTCATGGGAAAGCAGGAGCTTCATCGGTTCGGATCCAATCAGGGGCAAGGAGGGAGGAGGATCGCGCGCAGGGCGGCGGCGGTCGGGGAGCGACGTTAACAAACATTTGGCTTTGACGGCACCTCCACAAGCAGCTAGAGTCTCGGAATCTTGGCGGACTGCTTCTACCAGATCTTGTGGTAGCGCCGAACAAGCCTTCAATAGACACGGCTTGTCGGCGCCCTTGGGGGCGCTTGGCCAGATGCGGAAACAAACCAGAGGATTCAGGAAAATGAAACAGGTATTTCTCAGTCGAGCCTGGCGGGCCTTGGGCCTCGCCATGGCGCTTTTGATCGGCCTTACCGGCCCGGCCTCAGCGCAGGTCACCACGGGTTCCATCGCGGGAACCGTGGTCGACGAAACCGGCGGCGTCATGCCCGGCGTCACCGTCACCGCCGTCCATGTTCCGTCGGGAACCCGTTACGAAACGGTCTCACGCGGTGATGGCAGCTTCAACCTTCCCGGCATGCGCGTCGGCGGGCCCTACTCCGTCACCGCCGCTCTCAGCGGTTTCCAGACCAGGGTCACCACGGGCGTCTTCGTGAACCTCGGCACCTCCACCGACCTCAAGGTCGCCCTGAAGACCCAGGCGCTCACCGAAGAGGTCACGGTGACCGCGGAAACCGACCCCGTGTTCAGCTCCCAGCGCACGGGTGCGGCCACCGCGGTCAGCCGCGAAGTGATCGCCACCATGCCCACCATCACCGACCGCATCGAGGGCTTCGCGCGCCTCTCGCCCCAGTCGAGCGGGGGTCTCTCGTTCGCGGGCCAGGACAACCGCTCGAACAACATCTCCATCGATGGTTCCTTTTTCAACAACTCCTTCGGCCTCGGCACCTCCCCGGGCGACCGCACCAACGTGGCCCCGGTGGCCATGGCCGCCATCGAGCAGATCCAGGTGAGCGTCGCTCCCTACGACGTGCGGCAGGGACACTTCATCGGCGCCAGCGTCAACACCATCACCCGCAGCGGAACGAACTCTTACGCGGGCTCGCTCTACTACTGGTTCCGTGATCAGGGCATGGTCGGCACCAAGGCGGGCACCGCCACCATCAACTCGGGAACCTTCGACTTCAAGAAGTACGGCGGCTGGCTGTCCGGCCCCATCCTCAAGAACAAGCTCTTTTTCTTCCTGAGCGCCGAGGACGACGCCCTCGAGCAGCCCGGCACCACCTGGCGCGCGAACCGCGGCGGCGAAGCGGTTTCCGGCAACGTGACCCGCGTTCTTGCCTCTGACCTGGACGCGCTGAGCTCGTTCCTGAAGTCGAGCTTCCAGTACGAGACCGGTCCCTACCAGGACTACGCGCATCAGACCCCGTCGCGCCGATATCTGGGCAAGGTCGACTACAACATGAACGACCGGAACAAGTTCAGCTTCCGCTACACCCACCTCGACTCCGACACCGACGTGCTCCTATCCGACTCGTCCTCCCTCGGTTTCGGCAGCCGGCGCACCCGCTCCACCGGCCTCAACTTCCAGAATTCAAACTACAAGATCCTCGAGAACATCCGCTCCGGCGTGGCGGAGTGGAACTCGATCATAGGTTCGAACAAGTCCAACAGCCTGCTCGTCGGCTACTCGAAGTCGGACGAGAGCCGCGATTCACGCGGGACCTTCTTCCCCATGGTCGACGTCCTCGAGGCGGGCAGCGTGTACACCACGTTTGGCTTCGAGCCCTTCACCCCGAACAACGAACTGCGTTACAAGAACTTCCAGGTCCAGAACAACTTCACCTGGAACCGGAACAACCACTCGTTCACCTTCGGCGGTCAGCTCGAACGCTACGAGTCGGAGAACGT
>Ga0163144_10011930_pt1 | contig 18329 bp, 22 predicted proteins | sample OliLak19BULKMAT1_FD_123175 | JGI IMG/M metagenome (GOLD analysis project Ga0163144, IMG submission 123175) | Freshwater microbial mat bacterial communities from Lake Vanda, McMurdo Dry Valleys, Antarctica - Oligotrophic Lake LV.19.BULKMAT1 | ecosystem: Environmental > Aquatic > Freshwater >... | reverse complement strand
GCAGCCTCGTCGACATCATCGGCGCGAATCGCCGTATCGGCCAGGATGGAAACCACGCCCGGCTGTACGTCCAGAAAACCGCCGGAGACGTAGAAAATCTGCTCCTGGCCATCCTGTGTCACGATGCGCACAGGGCCAGGCACCAGTGAGGTCAGCAGGGGCGCGTGGCCGTAGGTCACACCCAGCTCACCCATCTCTCCGCTAGCCACCAGCATTTCCACCAGACCGGAGAAGATTTCTTCTTCCGCGCTAACGATGTCGCAGTGAATAGTCATAGCCATATCTCTGCCCTTCTAGTGCTCTGCTGCCTTAGGGCTTTTTGGCTTTCTCGACGGCTTCATCGATACTGCCAACCATGTAAAACGCCTGCTCCGGCAGGTGCGTTTAGGAAGTATAAACCCCCTAATCGATGGATTTCCAACCTATTGGGGTTGGCTTCAACTGGTACTGAATCCCGGTGCGTGGAAATTTGACAGCAATTTGGTGGCTGTAGCGCAGGGTTATGGCGTGATATGGGTCGTTGCAGCCTGAATTCCAGTTGTTCCCCACAGACAGCCCAAACGGATCACTGCCATCTAGAAAAATGGCTGAATTCAGCGCCCTTAAAGAGTATCGAAAAGATCAGAGATCGGCGGTGCCCGCGGTTCAGGCAGTGGACCGGGTGCAGTAGCTTTGGTGTTCATCTGCAGATGGATGAGTATCTTCTGAATCACGTCGTGATCTTCGATGCAGGCGAGAGCCTGACCCATGAGCGTAGCGAGTGCTTTGGGTATCACCGTCATGGCACCGCCGCAGTCCTGGCAGGTTGTAATATCGATATTGAATACCCGTTTTAGTCGCTGCGCCCACGTCATGGCGGCGTGGCACTCTGCGGGCGTCCGTTCTTCGGGGGAGTCGGGCGTTTTGGGTTTTCGCCCCTTACCCCGTTGGCCAGGGGTGATCAGTGCCCGGTACTTACTGTTGGGGGCGAACACACCGTGAAATCGGGTCAGATTGACCCGAGGCCTGGGTACCAATGCAGCGAGGCGAGCCATAAAGTCCAGTGGCTCGAAAATGACGTGGGTGGTACCGTCGTTCCAGGGGGTCTTGAGCGAGTAGCGAACCTGGCCGTGTGCGGTGAGCGACAACCGTTTCTCCGACACGGCGGGCCGGCTAATGTAGCGGCACAGGCGTTCGAGTTTGTGACGTTCATTGGCTTTCGAGAAAACGGCTCACGCGGTGGGCGATGGTGTGGGACAGTTGGCGCAGCTCGGCGCTGGAGGGTGCCTTGACCCAGCGAAACCGAGGACCTACAGGGCTATCGATATAGACCCCATCTAACAGGAGCATATGAAAATGTACATTGAGGTTCAAAGCCCCGCCGAAGCGCTGAATCAAGGTGACGGCACCAGTACTGGCAGTTGCGTGGGTAAATCCGGCTTTGTGGATCAGGTGCGTGGCCAGCACCCGATAGACGATGCCCAGGACTTTGCCCATGATCTTGGGCCGGCTGGCGAACAGGAAGCGCAGGGGAACCGGACAGCTTAGCACCCACTGCCTTATTGGGACCGCGGGCAAAACCTCGTCGACCAGTAGCGCAGCGCTCTCAGCCATACGCCTGGCGCCGCAACTGGGGCAAAAGCCTCTACGCTTGCAACTGAACGCCACCAGATGTTCACCGTAGCAGGACTCACAGCGTACACGCAGGAACCCGTGTTCAAGGCGGCCGCAACGGAGGTAGTCTGTGAACTCTCGCTGGACATACTCGGGTAGCGGTGTACCGCGGGTGGCCAATTGCGCCACAAAGACAGGGTAATGCGCCTCGACCAACTGGTAAAGGAGAGTGGTTTCTGGGCGGTGGCATTAGTGTTTGGTCTGTTGCCAACGGCACTCCGGTAGTTAGAATGGATGTAATCAGTACCCGGAATTTATCTGTCGCCGGACCAATGACTTCACAAGCATGGCTTGATAGCGTCTTGCCTGAAATCAAGGCATCCGGTCGGCTGGATTGGGCCGAACCCGTTGGAGCTTGGTCAAAGGCTGCCATAACTCGCAAAGACAACGAGCAAGAACTCTTGTTCGAAGACAACGGCATCGTGGTGGTGATGCAAAGCCAAGTTGTGGAACGCGAGCTCTTATTGCAATTTGCCGAACAAACAGCAAAACCCTTGCGAAATGCCAAACCGGTTATTTCTTCTCAGGACGCCGCCACTCAGAAATGGACACCTGCCGCGCCCGAGAAACCGTAAGCTGATCGCTAGGTGCGTTCTTGGTAATGACGCTGCCTGCCCCAATCGTGACATCTTTTGCAATCGTCACTGGCGCTACCAAGGCTGAATTGGAACCGACAAATACGCCATCTTCAATGGTGGTTTGAAATTTATTTACGCAGTCGTAATTGCAGGTAATGGTACCGGCGCCGATATTTACTTTTTCACCTATCACCGCATCACCAAGATAGCTGAGATGGTTGGCCTTGCTACCTTTACCAAGCTTTGCTTTCTTGGTTTCGACGAAATTGGCGATATGCACGCCTTCACTTAAATCGGTGCCGGGGCGCAAACGTGCGAATGGTCCAATCGCGCAATTGATCGCTGCAATGACGCCTTCGATATCGCAATGCGCATGCACTTGTACACCATCGGCCAGCGTGACGTCTTTCAAGCGGCAATACGGACCGATTTTCACACGGTTGTCCAGCGTGACGCTGCCTTCAAAAATGACATCGATATCAATTTCAACACCGGTACCCACACTCAACTCGCCACGCAAATCAAATCGCAAGGCATCATTGAACCGCACACCTTGTTCGGCAAGTTTTTTCGCTGCACGTATTTGATAGGCGCGTTCAAGTTGCATCAATTGCCAAGGATCGTTTGCACCTTCGATTTCAATGACATCGCTACATCTCACCACCGTGGCCGCCTGATATTCATGGGCAGGCGAGGCGAATACGTCGGTTGAATAATATTCGCCCTGGGCATTATTGTTTTTCAAACCTGCCAGCCATTTTTTTAATTGACTGGCATGAGCGGCGATCATGCCGGTATTGATTAAATGAATCGCGCGTCGTTCTGCGTTGGCATCTTTTTGTTCAACAATTGCCGCCACGTTACCAACAGCATCTAATACCACGCGGCCGTAGCCGCTTGGCTTTTCAAGCTCGGCCGCCAACACCACCAGGCTCGCATCGAAAGCCAGCATGGCCTACAAAGTTTCCGTCCGAATTAAATGTACATCGCCATATAACACCATGATACGTGCGTTATCGGAAATACCCGGCATTGCTTGTTGTACCGCATGGCCAGTGCCTTTTTGCTCTGCTTGTTCCACCCAACGCAAATCGCTTTGATCACAAAACGCTTCTCGCACTTGCGAACCACCATGGCCATAAACCATATGCAAGGCCTCCGGTTCCAATGCGCGCTGCATCGACCACATGGGCAATCATCGGTTTGCCGGCGATTTTTTGCAGCACTTTCGGTAACGCCGACTTCATACGCTTGCCTTCACCAGCAGCGAGAATCACAATATGCAGGGCTTTTGTCATGCGGCTTGTTCCGAAAAGAATGCTAACTGCGATGCTACCGAAGCGCGGGCCGGTAATACAGCTATATTTGATACGCAGGGTGGGCGCTGCCCACCGATAGCTGACGTATTCAGAACAGATGTCGTGGGAAGCGAAAGCCGCTTGCCTCTGGAAATTATCGGTGGGCAATGCCCGCCCTACAAATAAAAAACGCCGCCGTCAGCAGCGTTTTTGGGGAAGCGTCTAAATCTTAGTGCTTCATGTTTTTGCGTAAGCGTTCCAGCGCCTGTAGCTGCGCCATCGCTTCGGCCAGACGATTCTGTGCTTCGGCTATTTCCATCGCTTCGCCACGGCCTGCCAGAATGCGTTCGGCTTCTTCTTTGGCCGTCTTGGCTTTGGCTTCATCCAGATCGGCAGCGCGAATTGCTGTGTCACTTAATACTGAAACGACTTGCGGCTGTACTTCCAGAATGCCGCCGGAAATATAGAACTCTTGCTGCTCGCCATTGGCCAGAGTAACGCGAACATAACCGGGCTTCAAACGGGTGATCAACGGTGCGTGGCGCGGAGCAATACCGAGCTCGCCCATTTCGCCGGTTACCACGACCATTTGTACATCACCGTGAAAAATTTCGCTCTCGGCACTGACGATGTCGCAACGAATTGTAGAAGTCATAGTTTTGTTTCCGTAGGTCGGGCCTAGGCCCGACTTTTTTTTAAAGTTTGTCTCAATCTGCTTGTCGGGCCGAGGCCCACCCTACGCTCTTTCTGCCATTTTGTTAGCTTTTTCGATGGCTTCATCGATACCGCCAACCATGTAGAAAGCCTGTTCCGGCAAATGATCGCACTCGCCATCGCAGATCATTTTAAAGCCGCGAATGGTTTCTTTCAGTGTGACGTACTTGCCAGGCGAGCCGGTGAAAACTTCGGCGACGTGGAAAGGTTGCGAGAAGAAGCGTTCGATTTTACGAGCGCGCGAAACGGCTTGACGATCTTCTTCCGACAATTCGTCCATACCCAGAATGGCGATGATGTCTTTCAATTCTTTGTATTTTTGCAGCGTGGCTTGAACGCGACGAGCGGTGTCGTAATGTTCATGGCCAATTACGTTCGGATCGAGCTGACGCGAGGTCGAATCAAGTGGATCGACCGCAGGGTAAATACCCAAAGACGCGATGTTACGCGACAACACCACGGTCGCATCTAAGTGGGCGAAGGTGGTGGCAGGGGATGGATCGGTCAAATCGTCGGCGGGTACATATACGGCTTGGATCGAAGTAATCGAACCGGTTTTAGTCGAGGTAATGCGTTCTTGCAGCACGCCCATTTCTTCGGCTAGCGTTGGCTGATAACCCACGGCCGATGGCATACGACCCAACAGCGCGGACACTTCGGTTCCGGCCAGCGTGTAGCGGTAAATATTGTCGATGAACAATAAAACGTCTTTACCTTTGCCGGACGCGTCTTTTTCGTCACGGAAGTATTCGGCCATCGTCAGGCCGGTCAGCGCAACGCGCAGACGGTTGCCTGGCGGCTCATTCATTTGACCGTACACCATCGCCACTTTATCGAGCACGTTGGAGTCTTTCATTTCGTGATAGAAGTCATTGCCTTCGCGGGTACGTTCACCCACGCCAGCGAACACCGACAAACCAGCATGCGCTTTTGCGATGTTGTTAATCAGTTCCATCATGTTTACGGTCTTGCCGACACCAGCGCCGCCGAACAGGCCGACTTTACCGCCCTTGGCAAACGGGCACATCAAATCGATCACCTTGATGCCGGTTTCGAGCAGTTCATTGGTTGAAGACTGATCTTCATACGATGGCGCGAGACGATGGATTTCCCAATGGTCTTTGGTATCCACCGGACCGGCTTCATCGATAGGCCTGCCGAGCACGTCCATGATCCGGCCGAGCGTACCGGCGCCGACGGGTACCGAAATCGCTTTGCCGGTATTGGTGGCAATCAGGTTACGCTTCAAACCATCGGTTGAGCCCAGTGCAATCGTGCGCACAACGCCGTCGCCAAGTTGTTGTTGCACTTCAAGCGTAATCTCGGTGCCGCCAACTTTCAGCGCATCGTAGATTTTCGGCACTTCATCGCGATTGAACTCAACGTCCACCACCGCGCCGATGATTTGTACAATCTTGCCCTGGCTCATTTTTGTATCCTCAAATAAATCGATTTGCTTGTTCACGCTAAGCATTTCTTTTTGTGTGTAGGAGCCAGCTTGCTGGCGACCCGTAAATCACATTTTCGCAATCTTTGTCGCCAGGCCGAAAATAATGCTCCTGCATTTTCGGCACTCCCCCATCCATGGCGGTCGCAAGCTGGCTAGTACAGACAGATTGTTATACCGCCGCCGCTCCACCAACGATTTCAGAAATTTCCTGAGTAATCGCTGCCTGACGTGCTTTGTTGTAAATCAATTGCAGTGTTTCGATCAGCTTGCTGGCGTTATCGGAAGCCGACTTCATCGCGACCATGCGCGCTGCTTGTTCGGACGCCAGATTTTCCAATACGGCTTGATATACCAGTGATTCGACATAGCGCACCATCACATGATCCAGCACCGTTTCGGCGTTTGGCTCATAAATGTAATCCCAATCATGTTTGCTTTGCAGACTTTCTGATGACGGCAATGGCAGCAGTTGGTCCTGCGTCGGCTTTTGCGTCATGGTGTTGACGAAATCGCTGTAGCAAAGGAAAACGCGGTCGAGTTTGCTGGTGCTATACGAATCGAGCATGACCTTGATCACGCCGACCAGTTTTTCAAGCTGCGGTTTTTCGCCGAGATGGGTGACGGTGCCGACCACATTGACTTTCAAACGGCGGAAAAATGTCGCCGCTTTTTGGCCAACGCAGACCACATCGATTTCAACACCCTTGGTTTGCCATTCGCGCATGTCGGCCAAAATGCGGCGGAACATTTGCGAGTTCAAACCACCGCACAAACCGCGGTCGGAAGAAATGACGATATAGCCGATGCGTTTAATGTCGCTACGATCGACCATGAACGGATGGGTATATTCCGAATTGGCTTTCGCAATATGACCAATCATCTGCGTCATCAAGCGCGCATAGGGACGCGATGCCTTCATGCGTTCCTGGGCTTTACGAATTTTTGAAGCCGAGACCATTTCGAGCGCACGCGTCACCTTGCGGGTGTTTTGCACGCTCTTGATCTTGGTTTTAATTTCTCTGCCGCCTGCCATTTCTATCTCTCGGGATTAGGGGCTGGGGGCTGGCATGTGCCGAATCCCTTCACCTTTGTCGTTTACCTAAAAAATTTCATCCTTGACTTCGAGCTTCAAGCTGGCGGCTTTCAAAAAGCCGCCTACCCACAGCCCCAAGCCCCGCGCTTACCAGCTTCCAGTCGTTTTGAATTCGGAAATAATCTTCTTGAATTCAGCTTCGATGTCTTTATCCCACGCGCCGGTATCGACAATCTTCTTTTGTAGATCGCCGTAACTGTTGGCCATGTGTGCATACAAGCCGGCTTCAAACGCTTGGATTTTATTCAATGGCACTTCGTCCATGTCGCCTTCGTTGACGGCATAAATGGACAATGCCATTTGTGCAATCGACATCGGTGCATATTGTTTTTGTTTCATCAATTCGGTCACACGTTGACCGCGTTCCAATTGCTTACGGGTAGCTTCGTCAAGATCAGAAGCAAACTGGGCGAACGCGGCCAATTCACGGTACTGCGCGAGCGAAATACGAATACCGCCCGACAGTTTTTTCATGATATTGGTTTGAGCTGCACCACCGACGCGCGACACCGAAATACCGGCGTTGACCGCAGGACGGATACCGGCGTTGAACAGATCGGTTTCCAAAAAGATTTGGCCGTCGGTAATAGAAATCACGTTGGTTGGCACGAAGGCCGAGACGTCACCAGCCTGGGTTTCAATGATCGGCAATGCGGTCAAGGAACCGGTCTTGCCTTTGACGGCACCGTTGGTGAATTTTTCTACGTATTCTTCGTTGACGTGAGCTGCGCGTTCGAGCAGGCGTGAATGCAAATAGAACACGTCGCCGGGATACGCTTCGCGACCCGGTGGACGACGCAACAACAGCGAAATTTGGCGATAGGCCACGGCTTGCTTGGACAGATCGTCATAAACAATCAAGGCGTCTTCGCCGCGATCACGGAAGTATTCGCCCATCGAGCAACCCGCGTAAGCGCTGATGTATTGCATGGCAGGGGATTCCGATGCCGTTGCTGCCACGACAATCGTGTGCGCCATGGCGCCGTTGTCTTCAAGCTTACGAACCACGTTGGCAACAGTCGATGCCTTTTGACCAATCGCCACATACACGCATTTAATGCCGGTACCTTTTTGATTGATGATGGCATCGATGGCCATCGCGGTTTTACCGGTTTGACGATCGCCGATGATCAGCTCGCGTTGACCGCGACCGACCGGGATCATGGCATCAACCGATTTGTAACCGGTTTGTACCGGCTGCGATACCGACTTGCGCCAGATCACGCCGGGGGCTACTTTTTCTACCGGTGCCGAGCTTGATGCATTGAGTGGGCCCTTGCCATCGATGGGCTCACCGAGGCCATTCAAAACGCGACCGAGTAATTCAGGGCCGGTCGGCACTTCGAGAATGCGGCCAGTGGTTTTTGCCACATCGCCTTCGCGAATAATTTTGTAATCACCCAACACCACGGAGCCGACCGAATCGCGCTCCAAGTTAAGTGCGAGGGCAAAAGTATTATCCGGCAATTCGATCATTTCGCCTTGCATCACATCGGCCAGGCCGTGGATACGCACGATACCGTCAGAGACGGAAGTGACAGTGCCTTCATTACGCGCTTCGGCGGCCAGCTTGACCTTTTCGATGCGGGTCTTGATCAGTTCGCTGATTTCGGACGGATTGAGCGTTTGCATGGGTGAGTCCTCAACCAGTGTGACCCGGTTGTTTCAAAAGTTAGTTCGTTAAGCTCGCGTGCAAGCGAGCCAGTTTAGTTTTGACAGAGCCATCAATGACAACGTCGCCGGTATTAATCACCGCGCCACCAATCAAGCTTTCATCGATCTGCGTGGTGATTTCCACTTCGCGATCGAAACGCTTTTTCAGGGCATTGCGCAATTGATCCAGCTCTGCTGCGTTCAACACTTTGGCCGATGTCACGTGGGCTTTCACAACGCGTTCGGCATCGGCTTTTAACTCGTCGAACAAGGCCGAAATTTCCGGCAGCAGTGCGAGACGACGATTGTCGGACAGCACGCTCAGAAATTGTTGATAGATTGCATCGGCAGCACCGGGCGGACTCAATAATTCGATGATGACGGCAACGCCGACACGCGGATCACTAAGTGCGCTTTTGACGGCGGGCAATTGGGCAGCGAGTGCTGAAAAACCTAAAGCCTGCGACCAGTCAGCAAGACGGCTTTGTTCACGTGCTACCGAAAATGCAGCGCGTGCATAAGGACGGGCGAGAGTAAGGGTTTCGCTCATAAGTCAGCTCAGATTTCAGCGGCGAGTTCGTCAAGCAGGGCCTTGTGGGCATTGCTGTCGATTTCACGCTTGATCAGTTTTTCTGCACCCTTGACGGCCAGAGCCGACACTTGCTTACGCAGGTCCTCTCTTGCTTTCGTGGTGGCAGCCAAAATGTCGGCTTGCGCCGCAGCTTTTTGACGATTGCCTTCAACTATGGCTTCCTGCTTGGCAGCATCGATAATTTGATTGCCGCGAGTTTCTGCCAGTGCGATGATTTCCGCCGCTTTGGTGCGGGCTTCACGCAATTGTTCGTTGACGCGTTCTTCCGCCTGCGCCAGCTCCGACTTGCTACGATCAGCAGCAGCCAGACCTTCGGCAATCTTGGCTTGACGTTCTTCAATTGCCGCCATGATGTACGGCCAACCGAATTTCATCACCAACCACGCGACCGAGAAAAACGCGGCGCATTGGATAATCAGTGTGATATTGGGATCCATAACCTACTCCTGTCTGCCGACAGCACAATGCCGTCGGCACGACTCATCGCGAAATTATTGCAGGCCGAGCGCGGTGAGGAACGGGTTAGCGAAGATCAACAACAGGGCGATAGCTACGCCGATCATCGGAATCGCATCGAGCAAGCCGGCGACGATGAACAATTTGATTTGCAGCATTGGGGTCAGTTCTGGTTGACGGGCTGCGCCTTCCAGGAATTTACCACCAAGGATGGCAAAGCCGATCGCGGTGCCGAGTGCGCCTAAGCCAATCAACAGCGCGGCTGCGATAACGGTCATGCCCATTACGTCAGCGATAAGATTGATGTTTTCCATGTTGCTCTCCGTTGTGTTGCAAAGTTAAGTTAAAAAAGTTGAATCGAAAAAGGTGAAACCAAAAACGTTTTAGTGCTTTTCGGACGCCATGCTTAGGTACACCACCGTCAGCATCATGAAAATGAAAGCTTGCAGCGTAATGATCAGAACGTGGAAAGCAGTCCAGACAAAGCTTGCTAGGAACTGCATCGGGATCATCGCGTAGGTCATGCCGCTCGAAAGCGAAGCGCCCAGCGTCATCACCGCAATCAGGATAAAGATCAATTCGCCAGCATACATATTGCCGAACAGTCGCAGGCTGAGTGAAATCGGGCGAACCACTTCTTCAATCAGACGCAGCAACAAGTTGGCTGGCGCCAATGCGATCATTCCCAACGTGCTGTGCGCATGGAATGGCGCGGTGAAAATTTCTTTGGTGAACAGGCCAATGCCCTTATGGGCTATGCCGAAATAATGGATCAGGAAAAACACGCCAATCGACATGCCGAGCGTGGTGTTCATGTCGGCAGTCGGCACCACGCGCAGATAGGCGTGTGCTGGGTCATGGCCTGTGGCTTCAAAGCCTTTAGCCCATAGCCAAGGCAGCAAATCGACCGGCACCATATCCATGAAGTTCATCAGGAAGACCAAGCCGAAAATAGTGACGGCCAAAGGCGCAATGAATTTACTTTGGCCGTGGAAGGTTTCGCGAACCAAGCCATCAACGCCTGTCACCATCATCTCAAGAGCACATTGCAGCTTGCCCGGAACGCCGGCAGTGGCGCGGCGCGAAACATACAAAAAGAATCCCAGAAAAATACCGCACATCAACAGCAAGAAAAGCACGCTGTCGACATTGATGGTCATAAACGAACTGCCACTATCACCCACCTTCACTTGCCAGTGATGCAAATGGTGTTGGATATATGCTGTTGGTCCGCCGCTTTCAGCTTCAGTGCTCACGCTTCACCTTACCGCTAGACAATGCCACAAGTGGAAAAACTACCAAGGCCAGTATTACTCCCATCGCAATCGCCAGCGGCGCAAGCGCCTTCAGGCGAAACGACAGAGTTAATACCAACCCCACAATTAACCATTTCAAACACAGACCAAACCAGAGCCGGGCATAAACGCGGCTGGCAGACTGCACCCCTCCGCCCAACGAGAACCGCGCCATTGCCAAACTACCCAGCAATATCGACAACACCCCCACCATCACGCCCAGTCCTGCGGCTTGGCTATGCCAAAGCCATACAACCAGCATCACCCCGAGACCGACGACCGCCTGCCATTTCGCTACCTGCAAGGCCAGTTTTTGGCCATCGGCAAGATGTTTTTGCAAGGCAGACCCTCGGCAGCCCAAGGCCACGGCAATCCCAACTCAGTTCAAAATTATGGGTCTTCCCCAATCATGGTTGGTAAATATAGCTGGACCGGGCTATAGCCCGGGCAGATCGCGCACCGCGCCATCTGAAAGCGAGCACTGCGAAATAGGCCTGGGGCACAATGGCTATCAAGCCACCACAGAGCGCCGAGTAAGCAAACACTTTGTCGAACGCCAGTAACAACAAGCATAGCGAAACGAGCAATGCCAGCTGAACCAGGGTGATACGGTGAACCGGAGGATGCGCGCTTTCAACACCCGCCATCAGCGCCTCGCGCTACGCCCCTGATCGCTGGAGTCACGGGTACTTCCTCGATTCGGGCGGGCATTATAGGGGGATAACAGGGCAGGTTCAACCCGGCTATGGCGGGAAGGGCCTTATTTGATATGGCTCAGAATTCCGTCCAGCTCATCCAGGCTGTTGTAAGACAGCACCAGCTTGCCCCTGCCCTTTGCGCTGTGCTGGATCTGCACCGGGGCGCCGAGGCGCTGTGACAAATCATCCTGCAAATGCCGAATGTTGGGGTCGATGTGTCTTGCGGCAACGGGCGCCGCCTTTTTTGCCAGCAGGTGGCGTACCAGTGCCTCCGTTTGGCGCACGGTCAAACCCTTGGACACTACGGTGCGTGCTGCCTGGGACTGGCTGGCTCCCTCCAGGCCTAACAGCGCCCGGGCATGGCCCATCTCCAGGTCGCCATGCTCCACCAGGCGTTGCACGTCCTCCTGCAGGGTCACGAGGCGCAGCAAGTTAGCTACTGTGGAGCGGGATTTGCCGACGGCCGTTGCCACGTCCTGCTGGGTGAGATCAAATTCACGCTGCAGGCGCTGCAGTGAAGCCGCTTCCTCCATCGGGTTGAGGTCCTCCCGCTGAATATTCTCGATCAGTGCCATGGCGATGGCGGCCTGATCGGAAACGTCCCGGATGACCACGGGAATCACCTCCAGGCCCGCCAGCTGCGCCGCTCGCCAGCGTCGCTCCCCCGCGATGATCTCGTAGCGCTGGTCGGCGACAGGTCGCACCGCTATGGGCTGAATCACGCCCTGTGCAATGATACTGTCGGCGAGTTCGCGCAGGGATTCGGGCTCGATATCCCGACGCGGCTGGTACTTACCGCGTTGGATGAGATCCACCGGCAGCTCCCTGCGCGCATTGTCGTCCCCGCCGCGGACCGGCCCGTTGCTGGTGTCGAACGCAGCGTTACCGACAGATTGCGCGGCATTCGCGCCGCCACCCAGCAAGGCATCGAGTCCTCGCCCCAAACCCCGTTTTTTTACAGACATCAGCGCTCTCCGTTATTTCAAGTCGCTATATTTCAGGTCACTGCACTTCAAGTCACGGCACTTCAAGTCACTATGGCTTGGTCAGGCGGCGGTGACGCGGCCTGCTGCTCCTCTCGCCGGATGATTTCTCCGGCCAGTGCCATATAGGCCTTGGAACCGCGGGAATTTTTGTCGTAGTACATGGCGGGTAGGCCGTGACTGGGCGCTTCTGCCAGGCGCACATTTCTCGGCACCACCGTACGATACACCTTGTCGCCAAAATGTGCTCGCAGCTGGGCTGACACATCATTGGTCAGGCTGTTGCGCGGGTCGTACATCGTGCGCAGTATGCCCTGTATCTGCAAATCGGAATTTATGGTCTCGGCAACACCTTCAATGGTGCGCACCAGTGCCGCCAGGCCCTCCAGGGCAAAATACTCACATTGCATGGCGATTATCACACCATTGGCAGCAACCAGGGCATTGATCGTCAGCATGTTCAGGGACGGGGGGCAATCGATCAATACATAGTCATATTGGCCGGAGACTTCCGCCAGGGCGGTACGCAAACGGCGCTCCCTGTGCTCGACATTCAGCAGCTCTACTTCGGCGGCGGTCAGGTCGCTATTGGCAGGTAGAACGCTGTAGCCGCTCTCGCCTGTGGGCCGAGTCACCAGATGAACCGGGGCCCGGTGGATTAGGACGTCGTAGATGCTACGTCCTATGTGGTATTTATCGATGCCACTGCCCATAGTGGCGTTACCCTGGGGGTCAAGGTCTACCAGTAGCACGCGCTGCTTCATGGCAGCGAGGGACGCTGCAAGGTTGACGCAGGTCGTGGTCTTGCCAACGCCGCCTTTTTGGTTCGCGATTGCGATAATTCTGGTCAATGAGATGCCCCTGGCAATGTTGTTACGGTCGGCACGAGCCTTGTCGCAAGGCGATTTCCACCAGATGCCGCTGCGCGCCCAGACCCGGCACGGCGAGCGGATGAACAATCATCTCTGCGCACTCCTGGCTCACGTCCGCCAATTCCTGGGTGGGGTGAGCTCCCTTCATGGCCAGGATGCGGCCCCCGGGGGCCAACAGGTGGCGGCAACCATGCACCATATCCTGCAAAGAAGCAAAAGCCCTGGATAACACCGTGTCAAACGGCTCGGCGACGCGAAACGATTCCACCCGAGCCTGCTGTACACCCATATTATCCAAGCAAAGGGCAGTTTTCACCTGAAAGAGAAACCGGGTCTTCTTGCCATTGCTGTCCAGCAGGAGGAACTCCCGCTGTGGGAACATTATCGCCAAGGGGACGCCCGGCAGACCGGCACCCGCGCCCACATCAAGCAAACGCTGCCCTGTTAAATAAGGCGCAATGGCCAGGCTGTCCAACAGGTGACGGGTCACCATTTGCGCCTCGTCGTGCACTGCGGTCAGGTTATACGTCTTGTTCCACTTCGACAGCAAGCCCAGATAATCCAGCAACCGTTCCTGTTGGCGAGCGTCCAGCGACAGCTGCAGCGCGGCGCAGCCCTGCCGCAACTGCGTACTGAGGCGTGGTTCCAATTCAGCCCAGCTTGCGTTGGCTGTCGGGGTCTTGCTGCCCAACGCCCCTGAGTACGCCGCGCTTTTTAAGGTAAATGAGCAGCAGCGCGATAGCGGCGGCGGTAACACCGGGTATGCGCCCGGCGCGCGCCAGGGTGTCCGGACGCGCTGCGCACAACTTCTGTTTTACCTCGTTAGATAATCCATCCACCGCGTTATAGTCCAGGCTGGACGGCAACGGTGTGTTTTCATTGCGCCGCAAGCGCGCAATGTCTTCCTTCTGCCGGTCGATGTAGCCGGCATACTTGGCTTGTATTTCTACCTGCTCGGCGGCTTGCTGGTCTGCAGTCGGCTCACCAACCAGGCCTGCGAGATCCGTGTACTCCAGCTCCGGGCGTTTCAGGAGCTCCGCCAGAGAATACTCCCGGGCCAGCGGGTTTTTCAGTTTTCTCGCCAACGCTGCAGCCTGCGGGGTATTGGGGTGAACCCAGCTGGTGGCCAGTCGCGCCGTCTCGCGCCCAATCGCCTCGCGCTTGTCTTCAAACCGCTGCCAGCGAGCATCGTCTACCAGGCCCATGGCGCGGCCCTGTTCGGTGAGGCGCAAGTCTGCATTATCTTCGCGCAGCAACAAGCGGTACTCCGCGCGGGAGGTGAACATGCGATAAGGCTCCAGCGTACCCATGGTTATCAGGTCGTCGACCAGCACGCCGATATACGCCTCGTCGCGGCGCGGGCACCAGGGATCCGCGCCGCGCACCGCGAGGGCCGCATTCAGTCCCGCTAACAGACCCTGGGCCGCGGCCTCTTCATACCCCGTGGTACCGTTGATCTGCCCGGCAAAATACAGGCCCGGCACGGCCTTTGTTTCCAGGGAAGCATTGAGATCCCTCGGATCAAAGTAATCGTATTCGATGGCATAGCCCGGCCGGGTAATGTGGGCGTTCTCAAAACCCTTGATAGAGCGCACCAGGTCAACCTGCACATCAAATGGCAGGCTGGTGGAAATGCCATTGGGGTACAGCTCCCTGGTGGTCAGTCCTTCCGGCTCGATAAAAATCTGGTGGGAATTCTTGTCGGCGAAACGGTGGATCTTGTCCTCAATACTGGGGCAATAGCGTGGCCCCACCCCCTCTATGACCCCACAATACAGGGGTGAACGGTCCAGCCCGCCCCGAATGATGTCATGGGTATGCTCATTGGTGTACGTCACCCAGCAGCAGCGCTGCTCAGGGTGCTCGCCGGTGCTGCCCAGATACGACATGACCGGCTCGGGCTGGTCGCCCCACTGCTCTTCCAGATCCGTAAAATCAACCGTGCGGGCATCAATCCGCGGCGGGGTACCGGTCTTTAAGCGCTCCACACGGAAGGGCAGTTCGCGCAAACGCTGGGCCAGCGCGATGGAGGGTGGATCTCCGGCGCGGCCACCGGCACTGTTTTCAAGGCCGATGTGGATTTTGCCGCCCAGAAACGTCCCGCTGGTGAGTACCACGCGCGGCGCCCGAAACACCAGTCCCATCTGGGTGATAGCACCCGCCACCTGCCCGTTCTCGATCAGCAGGTCGTCGACCGGCTGCTGGAAAATGGACAAATTGGGCTGTGACTCCAGCATCTGGCGTATTGCATTGCGGTATAACACCCGGTCTGCCTGGGCCCTGGTCGCCCGCACGGCAGGCCCTTTGCGTCGGTTCAATACCCGAAACTGTATGCCGGCCCGGTCGGTGGCACGGGCCATGGCTCCGCCGAGGGCATCTACCTCCTTCACCAGATGGCTCTTGCCAATACCGCCGATGGCCGGATTGCAGGACATCTGCCCCAGCGTATCGACACTGTGGGTGAGCAGGAGCGTACGACAGCCCATGCGCGCGGCGGCCAGACAGGCCTCGGTGCCGGCATGGCCGCCACCGATTACGATCACTTCAAATTGCTGCTGAAAGTCCACTGCCGACCTCATGTGCCAGGCGCACACTGTTTCGCGGGGGGAGGATTATACGTGGGCAGGGGCTGTTGTTCAAAATTTGTTCGGCCCTTTTTGTTCTGCGTAGCCGTGCTGCGGGGGTGTTACGCAATACGGTGCAAGGCCAGCCTGGTCTGGTTTATCCAGTGGCGCCCAATCGGGTTTCGCACCAACCCAGAATCTGTGCCAACACTTCGGCGCTCTCCGGTTCGTTGAAAATCTCGTGGTACAGGCCAGGGTAAATTGTCAGGGTCTTGTCGCTGGAGCCGATATGCTCGTAGAGAAAGCGCGAACCTTCCGGGGCAGTCATCACATCAGCGCCGCCGTGCAGTAACAGCATGGGCAGGGTTATGTTCGCCGCGCCCGCCTGTATCGCGCCCATGCCTGCGAACAATTCGCGCAACATACGCGCCGACATTTTGCCGTGGAAAACCAGAGGGTCCTCTACATACTTCCTGACTACCTCGGGGTCGCGGCTGACGCCCTGTGCATTGAGCTTCAGCATGCCCAGTCGCGGCGTCAGCAACGCCAGCAGGCGGAGCAACAACATTTGCACCCGACCGGGCTGCAGGTCCGTCTTTATCGCGGGACCGGAGAGAATGCCGCCGACGAAATCTTCCTGGTGGCGCAGCAGATAATTGCTGGTAATCAGGCCGCCCATACTGTGTCCCAAGAGGAACATTGGTACACCGGGGAAGCGGGTCGCGAGCTGCCGATGAAACATCGCCAGATCATGCAAATAATCACCAAATGCATTAACGTGCCCGGGCCTGCCCTCTGAATAGCCATGCCCGTTGTGATCCAGCGCCGCTACTGCATAGTTATACCCGGTGAAGAAGAGGGCCAACGGCTGGTACCGCGCGCTGTGTTCGCCAGCTCCGTGTGCGACCAACAACACAGCCCGGGGCGCCAACTCCGGTTCCCAGCACTGAAAATAGATTGAACGCCCTCCGGTACCTGTAAACCTGCCATCGCTGTGTTTCATCCCCTCTCCTGTTATTTGCGGTAAGCCGCGTTGCGAGTTTAACGGGTCACTTCATGATCCGCTATTAGGTTACCGGCGATGGCACTTTCCGCGCTATTCGTTCATATTATCCGCTCGACAGGACCCTTTTTTTACTACCCGAATCCCTCTGAAAGGAACAACACCATGGCACGCTGGAAACGCAAAGAACTGGAACAGGCATTCGATAAGTACCAGGCGACAGCCCTGAAGGGCGCCCAGACCAAAGACTGGACAGACTGGGCCAACTGTTTTACCGAGGACGCCAGTTATTTTGAACATCATTTTGGCCGTTTCTGGGGACGAGAAAACATTCAAAAATGGATCACTGCCACCATGAACAAATGGCCGGCGAGCGACATGACGGCCTTTCCCATAACCTGGTATTCAATCGATATACACAAGGGCTGGATTATTTGCGAGGTGATGAATCGCATGGCTGACCTCGGTGATGGCAAGATCTACCAGGAACCCAATATCACTATCCTGCACTACGCCGGAAACGGTATGTTCAAATACGAGGAGGACGCTTATAACCCGCACAACATGGGCGTTACCATCGGCGCCTGGATAGCGGCCAGGAAACAGTTGGGAGCCAATAAAAATAAATAGCACAGGCCGCCCTGGAAATGGCCAACTGGGCAGATCGCAATACCGTAGATGTGATCGGCCTGTCGGAACACCACGATACCTGTGAAGACCATTCATGAAACACGCTCACTGCATCTGGCGCCGCTCACCGGCGGTGTGCCCCTTGCGATTGGTTGGCACAGCCTGCGGCTCTTCGAAGAACAAGTCCAGCCGTATTTGTAATACACACATCACACATCTTTGCGCGAACAAAGTAACTTGATTTTGCGCACTGTGTGTTTTGTCGTCTACTCACGCATTCTTATTTACAGATAAATATATATGTAGATATATATAAGGATTATTGTAGTTATAGTTATTAGGGCCCCCTCCGCCTGTGGAGAAGCGTTATTTCTCACTTGAAATCAACACTTTATCGCCATGATAAAGGGCAGTAAAAATTCTGTATCAGTTGCTCAGAAGTCGTGCTTAAGTGGTGTGTAAAATGACCATTTTTGTGGGTACTTTTGGTCGTCTCAATTCTATTGTGGATGACGGCTATTTTTTTACCTTACTCATACAGAGACAGGAACCGCTTTTTGCACAGCGTCGAAAAAAAATAATCAAGATGAGTGTGAGGTGGTGATGAAACACTTAGCAACATGTGAGTAGATATTAAGCTTTGTAGAGGGTGTTGGTAATATGTTTAATACATTGGAGAGGGTGTAAATCTAACTGTGTAAATGGTCATCGAACTATACTGCCTATAGGAGGCAACGATGACCAAACTGACCAAGAAACAAGAATCACTCCTGGACGAGTTGCTCAAGGATTTTGAT
>Ga0163144_10011926_pt1 | contig 18333 bp, 23 predicted proteins | sample OliLak19BULKMAT1_FD_123175 | JGI IMG/M metagenome (GOLD analysis project Ga0163144, IMG submission 123175) | Freshwater microbial mat bacterial communities from Lake Vanda, McMurdo Dry Valleys, Antarctica - Oligotrophic Lake LV.19.BULKMAT1 | ecosystem: Environmental > Aquatic > Freshwater >... | reverse complement strand
AGCCATACCTTAAAGGGGAGCCACCAGATGCGGAGACCTAACATTGATGAGAAGCTAGTTCACTTAGTTAGAGATCGATGGCTATCTCTTTGGAACGACCGCTCACCAGACGGTGTGCAAGAGACCGCTGCGTTGTGGACTAAAGCAGTAATTGATTCGATATTAAAAAGCGGTGCTGATATTATTAGCAAGGAATTGCTAATAGCAGAGCAAGGACTGCATGAGCGGGGACTCGGTGCAGACTATGTAGACGCCCTGGTGACAGTTACTGACGCGAGCCTTGCCGACACTTTCCTGCTAGTAACAGCTACTGGCGCCCAGCGCGCCCATGCTGTGCAGATAGTATTAGCTTATGAAGCAGACCAGAAACTAAACGAGGGGGAAGCACTTGATGCGTAAAGAGACGATCGGCAAGTGGAAGGATCAAACCAATTGTTTCAGGGCCTCGAAGTACGAAAAGGACCCGCAATACCTTGGCAATGTATTTAATGAACGCGATCGAGATCGGGCGCCTCGTATATACACCTGTGACTGCCAACAAGTGAACAAGCTCACATTCGGACGACTACCACTTGGTAACGGCGCAAGTCCGACTGCTGACTTTTCATACTCAAGAATAGAAGTGTGCATAACCCCTGAAGGTACCTGCGTTCATTGCGGTTACTACGCAACGCTGATTTTGGCTTCAACACTCGGTCGTACATCGAAAGGACCAAAAAATGCTTAAAATTTTATTCCTCTGCATTGTGCTATTTTTCATGAATGGCTGCGCAGCTCCCGTAGATGAGTTTGGGCGCATCTTAGGATGTACCTCTAAAGGGACAAACTGCAACAGCCAGGGGGCGGCTGGCGCTGACGGCCTCACTATCGTTGGCCCGCAGGGTCCACAAGGAGTTCCAGGTACTTCGGTAACTGTAGTAAAGCTCTGCCCTGGTAACACTGTCTACCCTACCGTCTTTGTTGAGATTGCCTTCTGCATCAGCAGTAAACTCTATGCGACATACTCCACTCACGGAGGCTTCAGCACTGAGATACCACCAGGACGTTACTCGTCGAATGCTGTAGGCAGTCGCTGCGCTTTCACGGTTCACGCTAACTGTCAGGTGACTCCGTGATAGCCCTGCCAACTGGCGGCAAGGTTACTCCGCGCCCGATTCTTACACTCAAAGATGCAGAACGAGCGCATATCGCAGCAGTAATGGAGCGCTATCCTCATGAATCCGTAAAAGGTTTAGCATATCGATTAGGCGTCGCGCTTGAGACGATGCGGAGAAAACTGCGCGTGTACGGGCTCACTCGCCGCTCGCACCGTGGGGGAAGGCGCAGCCATGCCAATTTATAAATACCGATGTTACTCGTCAACAGATCCAGACCACTCAAATGACCCCTACACAGGTGCTCGCCCGCCCGCCTGCAAACATGAGTTTGAAGTTCTCTACACATCATTCGGTGCTGTCGCTCGCGAAGAGTCTAGCGAGAAGTGCCCGCAATGCGGAGGTACAAAAAAAGAACGATTATTAAATCCAGAAGGTGTCTCGCATCAATTCACGGGCGGTAAATGGTACCGCGAAGGATATTAACCAATGCCCAATAGACCAATCTGCGCAGTGTTCGAAGCAATGCGCGACTGCAGCAAGACAAAGAACTTCAGTTACCTAGATGGCCTCATCGAAGAGGCCCAACAGCTAGCGTACCGCATGGAAGCAGCGCTGTGGGACCAGAAGGACCATGAGAGTCTCAAGGACGATATCAAGAGACTCAAAAAGAAAAAAAAGAAGCTTGAGAAAAAAGTACCTAACGACGAGTCATAATTGGTAGCGCGCTTGCTTCGGGAGCAAGAGGTCGCGTGTTCGAATCACGTCGCCCCGACCATTTTTAGCTGATTGATTTCAGTAACTTGTGAGGTTTTATGGCACACGACTTTAGGAAATTGGTAGCTGTTTCAGGGTCAAAATTGGTAGCGGCGCTACCAATGGCCCCGTTCACGCTTGAGGAATTGCAGGAAGCAGGCAATATCGCCGATATATACCACAAGGTCGGTGGTGCGAAACACGATATCGGAGAGATGATCCTTGACTGGCGGGAACATGCAGAAAAAAAATCTACTCGTGAAAAAGCCGGACAAGCAGCGCCGGTCGTTTCAGATCGTCCCGTATACATGGACGAACGGCAAGCGACTGTACGAAAAGCCAATCGAGCACGAAAGCTTAAGCTCCTTAAATGAGCGCTACAAATCAGGCGAGCTCCCTCTCGAAGAGGCCTCTCTTTATGTTAACCGGATCCTGCTGCCAGCCCTAAAGAAGGACTTCCGTATCCCAGAAGCCCAGCTAGTTAACGTGGTGATCTGTGATGGAAATCTGCGCATCTTTAATAGCTTCTGGGCTGCTCACTACCGACGTAAGAAGATCGAGTCACCTGAGACTGCACGCAGTCACTTTAACTTCGCCTTAAGAATGCTAGAGCCTTTAAGCCTTCACGCACACATTGACGACATACAGAGGCACTGGGACGACCGGCTTAAGGGCACGCGGCATAAGCGATACGGGGCCAGGCTTAACCAGCTGCTTAAGTTCATCGGGCGCGCTGAGCGCTTAAGTCTCGACAAACGCAACCCGCCTGAGACGCGCTGGGTGACGTGGGACGAGCTACAGAAGATTAACGTGCGAGTTGCTGACCCAGTACTTCGAGACCTGTACTCAGCGCTCTGGGCAACTGGCTGCAGGCTTGGAGAACTCTTTGCAATCAAGAAGGAAGAAGTACGCGCTGACTTCTCATTCATTGTTGAGAGGCAGCTGGCATACAATCGTAAGCCAAAGGCATACACTAAGAATCGTCGTAAACATAAGACGATAGTCCTACCGCAGGGCCACGAGGCGTTCGCTCGCTGGCTAGACGTCGAGGATAAACTTAAGTATAGGAAGCGCGCTTCTCACCCATTGATCTACGCGTCTCGAGAGGTGTTTCCTAGTGACCCAGCTAAATGGATGAGCCCGCACAAGCTTCGACACTCGTTTGTGCACTTCTTAGTAGAAAAGGGAGTAAGCTTGCATCGGATCAAGGACCTCATTGGGGATACGCTTAAGACCACTGAAGAGACGTATGCTGGCTGGGTTATTGCCGACGAGTCGCTGGAAGAAGTGTTTAAGAAGCTTCGTTAGTAGGTACAGTTTGATAGACTTTAGGTCTAGAAGAAGGCCTTAATGATTCCGATAATCGCAGCTATGATGCCGATGACAGTAGCTGTAACAGTGACGAGCTTCAGCGCGCCGCCTATCATTGCGACATGATTCTCGACTGGTTCGAGCTTTTTCTCTAAGAGGTGGGTGCGACGAATATGCTCAGCTAGCTGGGCGTGTTGACCTTTAAGGATCTCAGCATGTGTAGCCACACTAATCTTTATAGTAGTGGCATCATCTTTAAGCCCATCAATCTTATTGTCTATTGTAGTCAGGCGCTCAACTATGAGTGTGATGCCGTCGAATCGTTCGCCGCTCATTGTTCCTGACCGCCTGTTAACTGGTCAACCATTTGGTTAGTTACAAGTCCTGGTGTCTGAGTCATGTTGAGATACATTTTTCCAAGTACAGGCATGTACTGATTAACAGTAGCATTGCGGAGAGCATCGTTTATAACTTCTGGAGCAATAGACTTACTTGCAATAGCATTTCCAGCGTCTGAAAAACCTTTCTGTTGAAAGAAGCGTGCAGTAGCTAAGTTTAAACCAGCCACTCGGTAAGCTACCTTTGGGGATTGTGCAGCCACCGCCCCTCCCACTAACAACACCTTAGCTGCGAATGACCCTGGTGATGCTAACGCGAGGCCACCGAATCCAAGGTTACCGATTCCCCATTTCACAGGGGTGCTGAAAGAGACCGCAGCACGCTCTGCTTGAGCTACTCGCACAGCGTGTGCCATATCATCCGCTACAACCTTACCGACGCTGCCACCGTGCTGGTGCAACGCTGATTGTAATGCCTCCACTTGTTCGAATGCAAGTGCATCGCCTACAGTAGTGTCACGCGAAATAGAGCGTGAGATTCTCATAGCCGCTGCCGATGCTGGTCCATCCTTGGCTGCCTGAAGGAACTGGTCACCTGTTTGCTTGATTGTACTATAGCGCTTGTTAACGTCTTGAAATACAGCTACTAGGCTTTCGCCGAAAGGTTTAAGATGCGTCTCAAGCGTTGTATCTAGTGTGTTCGACATTTCAGCTACTTTTGCCGAAATGGCTCGTTCACCAGTAGCATCAGCAGCTATCTTTGTTTTCCATGTGCTGTTGTTTAATGATGTCCGTAAATCGAGAATGCCACGCATTCGTCCTTTAGCCGACTCAGCGGGCGCGAATGTGCGAATTGTGTTTAACTCGTTAATGTAACTACTGAAAGCACTATTAGCTTCGCCTGACTTAACTATCTCCTTAGCAAATTTAGACATATTTGGGTCAGCTGCCGCTCGCCGACTGAGCTCTGATCTAGGAGTATTCTGCCAGCTAAATCCTTTAGCTAGTTTCCCGTCGTTACGCGCGAGCATATTGATTGCATCGCTGGCATCTAACGCACGGCCAGCCTTGTCGGCTACTCGTACTAAACCATCATCACGCATAAATGTGTGCATCATATCGTCGATTACGTGAGCAGGTTGAAGATCAAAGGCTGTAGGAGTGTTATCAACAAGGTTCTTGGTTTGTCCCACATATATCTCATGTAAAGATGCATCTAGATTCTGGCCAAGTTTCACAACTCTGTTAGCTGACCTAGCGCCAAATGCCTGTTTTGCAGCACCGTGCCCCATTGAAGATACCTCTTTAACAAGGCCCTGAACCATTCCACTGTCGCGAGCAAGTGTGTCGATAACTTCTGGCTCAAGCTTTGCTGTCTTTCCAAGCGTGGCTTTAAAAATTGCAAGGTTCTCAGACGTCAAGCCCGAGATCATTTTGCCAACTTTAGAAGTGATACCTTTATCCGCAATCCATTTAGCTGTTGGCATGATGCCTAGGGCAACACCTGTACCAGCCATATTTAAGATGCCCTCTAAAGCTGACTCTCCAACCATGTCGACAGAGTTACCATCATAAGTGCCTTCGAGCTTACCAAGTAGTGTGCGTGTACCGGAAAGAGAGCTGGCGATGGCACCAGATGAGGCAATCATGGCTTTAGCGCCGAGAGCTGCACCACGGACTCCCAGCATTGTTTGCGCTGCTAAGTTAGCATTCTCATAGGGGTGAGCTGCGATGGACTGCACGGCCATGTTAGCGTCATCGCTGCCCATGCCGAGACCGTTTACTAACATATCTGCAATCTTAAAGGGGTTGCTCTCGATCGGAGATTCGTCGGAGAATGTGCTTACTATCTTGTTTGACAGGCCAGCTAGGCCGCCAGCTAACGTGCCGACGCCGACTGCAGCCGCGCCGCCAAGTGCACGCGCTCCTGCTCTAACTGTCTCCTTATCTTCTTTTGAAGCAGTTACGCTACCGAGACCCCCCGCGATAACCTTTACAGCATCCCAAGATTTCTCCCAAGGCGATTTTGGATCTAGGTTGTACCAGAGACCGTCTTGCGGATTACGTGCCTTCGATGGAAAACCTGTCCGTGAATCTGCAATAACATTGTCGGCACCGTACTTTTCTTGTAGCGCTCGCATCGAGCCCGCCTTGTCTGCAACTCCAATCTTAGAGAAGATTTCTGCAGCTGACATGAGGGGTTTATTGATTGCTGTTTCTGGAGAGCCGCCGTTTGCATATTTTGGTGTAGCCGGGTCAGTAGCCGGAGCTGCTGTTGCAATCGCGCGCAAGTCTTCATCTGACATGCTCGAAAAGCTACTGTCGTCTGCCTCAGCTGCAGGCGCTGCTTCTGGCGCAGCTGGCGCAGCTGGCGCAGCTGGCGCAGCTGGTCCATTTGCTATCGCATTTAACTCATCATCTGACATGCTCGAGAAGTCGCTCATCTGTTAGTTCCCTATTGATTTGCGGGCTTCTTCGCGCGCTCTAAGTAACGCGCGTGCCTGTTCTGGGGTTGGCTTGGGTCTCTCTGAAGACGCATCCTTACGTGCAGGATCATACATGCCAGTGGCATCTATCTTTCCTGGATTAATTTTTAGTACATCTACAAGGAGGCGCTTGTATTCTTCAGGGTCACTTTTCCGAAGGTCGCTGTGCTTACCTTCAAGAATTTGAACTTGTGCAAACTTCAACTGGTTGTCTGCTGTCTCGACTTCACGCTTAGATGTATCGTGTAGCGCGTGCATAAACTTTTGTTGCCCAAGTCCTCTTGGATTGTTGGTTAACCAGCTCGCTATTTGGTTAGCGTCGCCCACAATATCGGAAGGTGTAATAGAATCGAGCTGTTTTTGAGACTGGATACTGCCGCCGCTAACAAGGGCTGCAACTGTCGATGCTAGCTCATGTGTTTGGTTTGAAGGGACGTTGTAGTCAGGAAACTGCGAGAATAGAGCGTCAATGCGTCCGCCTGCGTCCTTCATCTTCTGATAAGAGAGTAGACCTGTGTTACCACGTCTATAGGGGTTTATGTCGTCGAATGCCTTACCACGTTGTTTTTTTTGCTCTTCACTTAATTTTGACTTAGACTTAATACCAAGCAGATCTGCCTGAAAATCAAATTTCTGACGATCACGCTTCATTTCAAGATTGTTCTCAAAGTTCGCTTCAGGTGATTTCGCTTCAAGGTTTTCTTGGCCAACAGCTTTTACGTTGCTAGCTACCAGTTTATTGCGTTCCACACGCTCTTCTGGATTAATTGCTTGAGCTGCGTATGATTTGGCACCGGCAACAGTAGTTATATCAGGTGGAGCTATTGAGCCAACTGCAGCTGCAATCTGTTGTCCTGATGCGCCTAGGCCAGTTAGGCGACCTTGTAATCGGTTAGCTAGCTGATGTTGAGCTGTGTACTTCTGACTGGTATCCATAGTCGTGTCAGAAGTTAGCTGTTCCATCTGAGCTGTAGCGTCTTTTATTCCCGTCGCTATCCCATACTTTTCAGCTGCTTCCCCGAAGCCCTTCATTGCTTGCATCAAATCTTCTAGTGCCATGTTATCCCCTTCACCTATTACGTCGACTCTGCTTATTTGTTACTGCCTCGTTGTTCACATCCCTGAGATAAACCTTGGGCCACCGCCACCTCGTGTGCTGCCGCCGTAACCGGCGCTGCCGCCTCCGCCACCGGGACCTCTGCTATTGTTGCTGCCGCCTTCGCCGCTGCCTATGCCGCCGTAACCGCCGCCGCCGCCACCAAAAGCATTCATGGCGTTCAGGCCCATCGCACCACCACCGAGAGCCCCAGTCAGGAATCCTTGGAAACCTCCACCAGAGCTCTGTGTCGTCGTAGCTGTGCCTGCTCTGAAGTTCTGATCACCTGAACGAAGCTGCTGACCTAAGCCTAACAACGCTTGTCTGTTTGACATCGCTTGAGAAGCAAGGCCGCTCTGCACACCAGCAAACTGCTGCGCAAGCTGAAGCCTCTGATTTGGTAACTGCTGCGCGTACTGTGCAGCAAATGAACCTTGATTGGCAGCTAGCTGCCCTGATTGACGTGTCTGTTCTTGTGCTAATTTATTCTGTAAAATTGGATCGAAGCTGCCCCTGCCAGTACGTGCCTGTGCACGAGAAGCTTGAACGCGCTGATCTTCGAATGTATTTGTGAGCGAGTTACGCTGTCCTGCAAACGCACGGTCTGCGAAATCACCTGCGCGCGCCGTATCCTGATCATTCGGCATACCGCCGTTACCCTGAAGCTCTTTTATTAATCTAGCGAGATCGCGTTGTGAGTCAGCACCAGCTTGCACGTCTTGTGCTCCTGGTCCCCGAGCAATCATCTCTTGCAATTGGTTTAAGCTATCGAGTGATACCTGACCACTGCGCGTCTCTAACTCACTTGCAGTCCCGAGATCTCTACTCTCAGACTGGTTTTTTTTCTGGGCGGCTGCTATGCCTCCTACTACCGCTGCTGCTAATGCTACCCAAGACATCAATGGCCTCCTATGCTATTAATATTATATAACATCATGTGCCTATGTATCGAAGGATACAGCGACCGTTTCTACCTGCTCCGCCTGCTTTGGAAGCACTTGAGTCGCTGCCTCCGCCACCACCACCTGTGCCGTTGTTAGGTGCCACACCTGGTTCTCCCGCGAAGCCAGCGTTACCGCCGGTACCGCCGTTGCCGTAAGCAGCTCCGCCGCCGCCGCCGCCGCCGTAGCCGCCGCTGCCGCTGCCAGTAGCAGTGCCACCTGTACCCCCGGCACCCCTGATTGCATTCTCACCAGCCGCCCCAGCGTTACCGCCAGTGCCACCTGCGCCACCATAAGCTAATCCGCATCCTTGTTTAGTTCCGGTAGACGACGCTGCGCCATCAGCAACGCCTGCCCATCCGCCTGGTGCGTACATCGTACCGAAGCCACCACTAAGAAGACTCTGTCCTCCTACGCTCCCAGATGCACCACCTGTTCCACCTGCGCCACCTGCGCCTCGTGTAAACGTCAGCGTCTCGCCAGCAGTAGTTTCAATAGTTGTGCAAACTATTGAACCACCTGCTCCGCCGCCGCCACCATTGTTGCCTAGCGAACCAGCCGCTCCGCCGCCTCCGCCACCAATGAGGATGACGTCCATGCCAGTTACACCAGCAGGGACTACCTGAGTTACAGATTCTGTGAGGTCGATGGTAATTACACTTTTGAAGGTGCCGCTTGCAAGTTTCGCAAGCGTCACGCTGCCGTCAGCTATCTTAGCCGTCGTGACAGAGTCGGCAGCTAGCTTACCCGCAGTCACGTTTAGGTCTGTGATTTTGGCTGTCGTGACGGCGTTGGCAGCTAGCTGTGCCGTGTCGATTGCTAACAAGGCAATCTTGCCTGTTGTAATGTTTAAGTCAGAAATCTTTGCTGTCGTTACCGAGTTTGAAGCAAGCTTCGCAGCATTTACTGAAGCATCAATAAGCTTGTCGCTAGCAGTGATGCCAATATTCTGAATATTGTCATCGTTGATTTTAGTAGTGTTAACTAACGTCTCAATGTCGTCTAAAAACGCATCGAGGTCCGCTGCTAATAATATGTCGCCATCTGCATATGTGCGTCTTACGTCTAGAGTAGCCATCCTAGCTAACCCTCCTTAACTTCATCGGCGATGTCCGCGCCTTCATATTCTATCATGAATCCATATACTTCGACCTGGGCCTCAGTTGCAGATTGAGAGAGCTCAATTGTGCAACCTCGTCCATACCCTAAAACTTGTTTGGTATTAGGGGCCATCACGGCTGTAGCGCCTAAGATGCTCGTACCTAAGACAAATGCTGTCCCTAGCTCGTCGCCATCAATACTCTGACTAAACGTGAATGCTTGAGAGGCTTGGTTGTCGACTGTAAACAGCATCTGGAAAGAGAAGCGCCCTTTTTGCTTATAGAGCAGAGAGACGCGCTTGAAGCCCTTGATTGTCTGTGGGTTACCATCAGGGTAGATGGCCCCTGTTTTAACCCTATAAGTATAGCTTGTGCTGCTGTCAGCATACTGACCATTCTGACCGATCTTTACCCGCCCATCAGCAGTGCCAATCACTATTCTGATCTTATCATTGTCCAAGCGTTTGCCTACACACCGAGGAGAAAGGTCAGGCCATCGGTACCACTCACCCTCTTCACTCACTGCGGGATTATAGGCCCACAAGGCACTTGGACCCGCCTGCCCATCCTTTTCAGAGACTGCAAAGAAAGCTGAGTTAAGTGGCTCAATGTAAACAGCTTGCGCGAGGTTAAGCTTCTTAGCATTCCAGGATTTGAATGTTGGCTGGATTTTTTTAGAGAGGTAGTTTGCTTCAAAGTCACCAGTTGTATTTGTAGCAAGCAAGCTGTGGAAGCCGCGTCTGCTCATGAAATACAGGTCATCGAAGTCGCGAGCGACTACGGATTTGTGATTTATGAATCCTAAACCATTTGTCATCGGTGACACTTCGAAGTTCTCTGGCGAGTCGCCTAGAATCTGTACGATCTTCTCACCCTTGCCAACAATGAGGGTGCCTCGAAAGGGAGGCGCTATGCCGGTGATTCCGACTGGGTCGCCATCAGCGATGCCAATGTAGATAGCGCCGCTATCGCCGATGCCCTTCCACTTTGTTTCATCAAATGTCTCACAAAAATGTAAGTAATCCTTGTCTGCTTTATCATTCGTCCAAAGACGTCCAAGGTGCTCTTGCAGCATATCGCCGTCTGGCGCGCCTGTTACATCAAACCACTTGTCGATGCCGTTACCGTCGTAAAATTTAAGTTTGTTACCCGCGCCGGAGAATGCGAAAATAACCTTGTTATTGAAGGTTCGCATGTCACAGCTAGTTAACGGGGTAACAGCTAGGGCAGTAGCGCCTACATCCATCTGTATCCAGATACGATCACCATTCTCATCAATTCGGTAAATGAACCCATCACTTGAGGCCATAATCATGTGTTGGCGTTTAGCCGAGTCGCCAGTGTCGTAGTACCAATAGTCATGATGCGCTATGTACGAGTAGTTTCTTGCGACGACAGTTGCCGCTGCAGCAGTTACGCCCTCAGTGAGCGAAGCTGCTCCTGAGAAGGTGTAGGTGATTGTTGTCGTAGAGACTGAAGCAACAATACAGTTAACATTGTTATAGTCGGCGAGTCCAGCGCCGGTAATCGTTAAACGCTCGCCTACATGAATCAGCGAGTTAGCTGCGACACTTGTAGCGAAGACTAGCGTGCGAGTTGTCGTAGTAGATGAGCGAGATACGACAGCAGGGAAAGTAGTGTCGTCAAAGTAACTGAAACCCTCTCGTTTTAACCGAGAACCTGTAGTAGCAAAGACGACGTTGTCTGCCTGCACGAGATCTGTATTTGGTAACAAGCCTGCGTCGACGGTCGTATTAACACCACCTGACCATGGTACTACTGTTAGTATCTGAGTACGACGCGACATTAGCTAGCCGCCTTTTCATAGTGGGCAACAAGCCAGTCACTGTTAACCTGATTTCTATAATAGCTACGGACTTTTGCGACCACTTCTTGTGTCGGTACGTTGAGCGTCGCCCAGCGCCCTGTGCGCTTAAGAAAGTAGTAGACGATAAAATAGTTTAGGTAATCTGCAGATGAGCTCTGAGAGCGTTCGAAGCTGTGGTGCTCGTCTGACCATCGAAACGGAACCTTAAACAGCAAACCCTGTAGGCAGTTAATTAGGTTTAACAGCCGCCAAGCTTGCCAGCTAGCTGCCATGACGCCTAGTGAGCTGATATGTGAGCCAGTGTTCCAGTGAAGGCGCGTACGGGCTTCAGAGAGAATTTCTGGTTTATAAAGTTCGCAAGCGAGTAGGAATGGTAGAGCTTGGTCGCCTGAGAAGTCGTCCTCGCGCCACGGGCTTAGTGGGTGACGTAAGTAGCCAGCGGCTGTGCGAAAGTGCGCGCTGTCGGTTACTGTGGGACCTATGAGCACTTGCAGGCGTGACGATTCAGCGCACGAGTCGCCGTAGCAGCCCGGTGCCTGTTCGTTAGTTATTAGTAAACCTAGCTGATCAAATCTCATTTACTGAACCCTAATAGCAGTTTTAAATAACATTACGGCACGTAAAGCTTTCTAGCAGTTAAGTAGCAGTTTACCTTGGAAGTTCCCGATGCACCGAAATCAGTACGGGGCACAGCGTAGATTGCTGATGCGCTGGTAAACGTCATGAAACAAGTTAAATGTATAGAGTTACCGGCGCCTGTAGCAGCAGAACAGGGCACTGACCCACTAACCTGCCCGAAAGTCGCTGCGGTCAGCACTGTTCCGAGCGTAGATAGCGCTGTAGGCACTGTTCCTGTATCATTTCCGTTTGCCGCATATATGCCTGTGTTATTGTACAGAAGTACACCAGTGCCGGTGCCCGCTTGGAGTTGAAAGTATGCATCAAGCTGGTAGGTGCCGGTAGAAGGTATTGTCAAACTAGCGCCCGTCATATTACCATATCCACCAGCAGTGATTGTCGATAGGGCGCGCTCTGTCGGACTGCCAGTAGTATCTGAAACTGTAATACTTAAGGCCGCACCGATGTTATTAAAACTCGGAGCGCTTCCAGCGTTTGAAACAAGGGCGTAAGTTGCTGTGCCTACTCCCGTGTTCATAACTTTTGTGCTATCAGTATAGAGAACGCCCCCACCAGTAACAGCCAAACTATCGTTATTAGTTCCGCCGTTTGCTATTGTTACGGGAGCAGTTACCCCTGCTGCCCATTTAAGGCCGTTAGCTAGTGTGCTGTCAGCAACTAGGACAAAACCGTCAGTGCCAACACCTTGTCTAGCAATCGTTGATGCTGCTGTAGCAACTAAAAGATCGCCTTTTGTTGTAGCGGTTGACTTAGCTATTTTAGCATCAAGCTGTGTCTGTATCGCTGAAGTAACGCCGTTTACATAACCAATCTCTGTAGCTGTAGTAGCAGAAGCAGCTAACTCATTAGATACGCCAGTTACGACCGCTCGCGATGCTGTGACTGGTGTAGTTACTGTTCCAGTAAACGTAGGTGATGCTAACGGAGCTTTTAAATTTAGCTGTGTCTGTATCGCTGAAGTAACGCCGTTTACATAGCCAATCTCTGTAGCTGTAGTAGTCGCAGGCGACACTACACCACTACCATCACTGACAAGTGCTCGCGAAACTGTAGTAGCAGCTAGCTTACTAAGTGCAATAGCTGCCGACGCATTCACGTCTGCATTTACGATTACACCTGTAGCAATGCTAGTAACACCTGCATTTGTGATAGCTATGTCACCTGTTACCGCGACGTCTGCTGCCACGTTACTGGCGTTACCGACAAATAAGTGAGCGCTCTGAAGTGCTCCAAGTGCTGTAACATCAGAGGAGACCTCAGCTATGGCTGCCTGAACATCAGTTGCTGCAATAGTTCCTGTAGGAAAGAAGCTCACTGCGCTTGCAGCGTGCGCGGCTGATGTGTCTGCAATGTGTGCTGAAAGGTCGGAGCTCAGTGCGGAGATGTCTATGCCATCGATTGTTATACCAGCGCTTACAGTTACATTACCTGTAATGCTAGCTCCATTAATGACTGGATTGGCTAGGTAACTAGGCGAGGTGTAGCTTCCGGCACCGCTGCCTGTTGCCGACACTGACTTACTGATTGAGCGGCCACGTTTTTTAGCTAGATACTGTGAAGCTGGCGTAATCTGCGCCTGATCTTGTGAGTCTTCTATTCGACCGCACATAGAGGCGAGCTTCTCCTCGAAATCACGCTTACTCTGCTCGCCCGCTTCCTGGTTTCGCAGTCGCTTCCACGAGCGCTCGAGCGCGCCATAAACAAGCACAGAGCGATCTTCAACTGGCATCACTGGCTCATCGGCGTCTAATTCAAGTGGTGAAATCTCACTGACGTAATCTATCGTTAGTGTAGTCGACGTAGAGTATAGCGATGGATGCACCTTCATCACTCGGTAACGAGTTGAATCAACATCACCGACGTAGTCGTAAGTAGAATAAATCTCTGGGCGGCCTGTGGAAAACGCACCTTCAGTTACGCGTCGGCGAAACTCCTGAAGACCGATACCTTCCATTGGCTGCCGAAAGAATGAATGGTAAACCTCAATCGTTTCTCGGCAGTCGGTCGGAAGCACGACTGTGTCTGTCCATACTTTGTAGGCCGCTGCAGTTTGCAGCGTGCCTGTAAACGGTGTCGAGAGTGTAGCAGTTACCGAGCTGGCCGTGTGTGCAGAGATGAGGTAGATTTCACTGAACGAATCAATGGCGAACAGGTAGCCTGTCTTACTAGTCGTAGGTGCTACGCTGAATGTGATTGTAGTAGAATCGGGCGTGCACGCAACAGTGCCATTTGCCAAGTAAGGCTTAAACTCTTTGTTGACGTTGCCACGAAGCCAAGGCCAGCGCTTAGCTGGTGCTACCTTGTTAATATAGACCATGTTAATGTCGCGCTGGATGCGCTGCATTTCAACAGTATCAGTGGTGGGTAGCTTAAGTTCTTCTGCGACCGCTTGCTGTATATCCAGGAAGGTCACTAAGTCAAATACTGCCATATTACTAGCCCTCCTTGGCTATACAGATACTATTATATCACCAGCGTGGCATTGCCGTTTGTGACCGTAGTTGCCTCAACGCCGTTGGGAAAAAAAAGTGGGTTTGCTGAAAAATCGAATATTCGAGACTCTCCGCTAGTAGCGGCACGTAGCTCAATCTTCTTTACGGACGATAGGATGTCAGATAGCACCAAAATGCTGTTAGCTGTGGTAGCCGTAAGCACGATGTAATAAACCGTAGTTGCCTTAGTCGTGACGTCACCAGTTGAATCGACGTAATGGGAGTTACCTACCGTAGCATTTGCCATATTACAGCTCCTTGAAACAGTGAGATGAATAGGAGTGTAAACGCGGCTCTACGCCAAAAATAGGTTACAGGTAAAAACCGTTTCTTAGTTTTTGGCTTATCTTGTCCTGCAGGCAATGTAAATAACTGCACTGCCATGGATCACTCTCCACGAAGATAAATGTAAACCTTGGCGCTGTTTGCGAGGGTGACGTAAAGATCAGTAATTGTCATCTCTACTTGATTAAAGATGTTGGAAGCGCCTAACTCTTCCCAGACAACATTGCCGTTTGCACCGCCATCTTTAATCGTCGCTGTACCGCTTGATGCGCCAATATATTTAATAGCGCAGATATAGGCCTTACCTACACCTGTGTAGGCAGTCGTATCTACGAAGATTACGCTTCCTGATTGTGTGTTAGCCATCTAGCCCGCCTTAAGAACGAATAAGTGTGTAGTTCCAAAGAGCTGAGGCTTCGTTTATTGTTCCGCCAGATCCGTTGTAAAAACGAATCTTTACTGTGTCTGTAGCCGAAACCCAAACATCAGTTGCAAACAAACCTGCCGTGAGGCCAGCTGCAGCAGGGTTCAAGATAACTGCATCGCCTACTGCCGCACCTGTGATGGTGACTGCGAGGTCAGCTGCAGTAACAGTATCCAAAGATAACGGGTCTACGGCTACCGTGCCTCTTACGATCTTCGTAATTGCTGTGCCGCCACCGATTGTCGCCGAAGTCGTTGCAGCTACTGTTGCCGCGCTTACGCCTGCTTCTGACGCTAGATCTGAAAAATTTGTTGTACCCATTTTAAAGAGTCCTTAAAAGTTAAGTTAACTAACTGGTCTGCAGGTAGGCAGCGTTAACCGCGCTACCTGCACACCGAAAAACCTTAGATACCTGCAGAACCCCAAACGCCATAAGCGTCATCGAATCCAATTACTTCGCGATAACGCGACTTATACTTGATAGTGTCGTTGTCAAACTCTTCTTTAGAAGAGGTCTCGATACCCGATCGCTTGATGAGCTTAAGACCTGTCTTCTCCGGAGCTGCGAGCAAGAACCAAGCATCTGTGTCAGTCAGACGTGCGCTAGACATAACAATAAGACCTTCGCCTTTGAGCGAATTCATGTTGTTATTAGCAGTGTCTGCTTTGAGATCAGAGCCTATAAGTTCTTGAGCATAGCGGCGGCTTGCAGGTGGAACCAGCAAAACACGCGGGCGCATGTTCACGATTTTTCCAGAGTCACGAATCTGCTGCGTCTCAAAATCAACGAGAGCGGCGTCGAGTGACGATACTGAAAGGTCAGCGTGAGTAGATGCACGGTTACGGAACGTCAAGCCTGACGGGACTGTGTGAGCTGTCGAAAAGAGAGCCAGGGCATCGCGGCCAGTATTGTAAGTAGTCACAAAGCCGTTATTGAAGATGTCCATAGCTGCTTGTTCTTGCGAGTCGATCGCAGATTCAGCTAACGCCTTCATCTGGTCAGCAACCATCGAGAACTTACCGTCGTCAACCGCTTCACGAGAAATCTGAAAACCGAGTCCGTACTTCACAGGTCGGAAGCTCTTCGAGGCTCCTGCACGAGGCGAAACGAACTGGTAATCAGTTCCTTCGTCTACTGCTGAGAAGTTCTGAAGGTCACCAAGTTCAGATGACTGCCAAAGATCGCCAGTGATGTTCTCTGTTTTAAAGAGCTTCTCACGTATCATAGGGTGAAGGCTAAGGTTGTGCTTGAAGATCGCTTCTAACGCCGGGAGCGCCGACGTACCGAAGAGATCACTATAGTTATTGCGTAAAATCATTGACATGTCTTATACCCCTGCCACTACATTAGCGTTCTGATGTTGGTTGATCTTCACGATGCACTTAACATTTGCGCCGAGTGCGTTGTCTACAGCTGGTTCGATAGCCAAGAGTCGAAGAACGAGTGAGCTAGTTGTGCCCAACGTAGTTCCATCGAGCTCCATTGCTGAGCGCTTGTAGGTAGTGTTTGCTGTGCCGACTACGATGTCGGCGTTCAAACCGATGTCGGTCTGAGCGTCAACTTCAGCAGCTGCACACTGAACAACAAACACCTGATCAGGGTGATCAGCCACGAGGCACTGTTCAGCCGCTGCTGCATTCGACATTGCTACGCCGACACATGCGTTGGTGGCTGCTGCCCGCTCAATTGTTCCTGCACTGTTCTTCTTAACGAAGTCACCTTTATAAATCGCGCTCTCTGCTTTATACGAAGTCATCTCTTTGATGCGTCCGTATGGCCGAGCGCCTACTATCATATCCGAATTTGCCATTAAAAAAGCCCTCCATGGCTATTATAAAATTGCGGCCATCCTTGGCCTACCCTGATTATATCTTACTAACTGCAGAAGCCCGGTTAAGGGCTTTGCGCGGTTACTCGTCGCCGTTTTCCTCGTAGCCCTCGATAACATTGCCGTACTTGCCAAGGCCATCCCTGATCTGGTCGGCATTTTGCTTGCTCTTGCCTGATGCCAGGCGCGCCCTTGCGCTAAGAAGGCGCTCGTGCTTGTCGGTCGTCTCTTTTGGCCGCTGAGCTAGCATCATATCCTTACGAATAATGAAACCTTCTGCTGTAGAGCCATAGCCCATTGAGGACCCTGCTAGGACCTTGGATTCGATGTCGGCAACTCTAACCGGAGACCAGCCTTTACCGTTAAAGCCGCCTGATTTAGTGAATTCAGTGGCATTAATCCATCGAAGTGTCTTCCCCTTAGCTTCCAGGTCCTTTTTGATAGCTGGATCAACGTCAAAAGCCGACTGCTCAGCAAAAAGGGTCAAGTCGTCGATTAAAGCGCGAGATGACGCGGGCAATTTACCATTCTTCATTGGTTTACTCATATGAACTCCAATTCTTCCGTTGTGAGGATTTTTCTAAGGCAGCAACTTGCTTAGGGTCAGAGAAATCAAGGCCAATCAGCTCTGCAAAGGCGCGCGTTTTTTCGTCAACCTTGCCTTGCGGCGCTTTTTTAGCTGTCGAGGTGGCCGTGTTACGGCTGCCAGCTACGGGTTCACTGTCATCTGAAGCCTTCTTACGACGACTGCTCATGACGAGGCCTAGCTCGGCTGCTGTTTCCAGCATGACAAGTCGTGCACCTTCAGCTGTTCCCTTAAGTTTAGCTGGAAGCTTGGCTGCTTTCTGGACTGCTAGGGCTGTTGCCTCGCTACCGTCTTGTGAGAATTCTGGATACTGTTGTGAAAGTGAACTAACAGCATTCTGCATGGCCTGGGAAGCTTCGAACTTCTTTGTTACACGCTCGTCGGCTTCAATTGCCGCTCTCTCAACGGTGCTTCTAACAAACTCTTCAGGGTCATCGAACACCAGCTCACGAGCCGATTTCTTTGGCTCTTTAGCTGGCTGCATCGACTTCTGCACCTGTTCCAGGATTTCCTGCAGCTGGCGCTGTGTCTCGGCCTGCTGGGCTTCGATGTTGCTAGTCTTCCTAGCGAACTCTGCCTTCATGTTCTTAATGAGATCTTCTTTTGGGGTAGCTTCCTCGTTAGCCTCATTACCTGAGGCATCCAAAGCACTTTCCTGTACTTCTTCTTCTGGTGGCATACTAGTCTCTCCAGTCGTTACGCGACTAACCGATTTTTCCTACTATTATTAGTAGGTTACTAATAGTATATCACGCCTTTTTAGCGCCTAAATCCTCGAGCTCACGATAGAGCTTGCGAGCTCCCTCAGCTCTTAACTTTGCGTAGAACAAAGCCTCTGCTCCTTGGCCGCTTGACATTGAAACAACCTCGCTCTCCATGTTCTCGACCATTTTTCGGACTACTTTTAAGTATGACTTATAAGCGTCACGCGAAGCGAGTAGCTCCTGTACAAGGTCTGCTTCGTCCAAAGAGAGCGAGGCTTTTTTAGTTAATTGCATTGTCGTTATGTTGTTCACTGTGCTCCACCGCCTGTATCTTGTGGCGCTGCGGCTGCCTGGCCAGCACTTGCGCCAGTCGGCGAGCTAGCCATAGACGCGTTCGTCTGCATCTGCTGTTGGTTAGCTTGCT
>Ga0163144_10011925_pt1 | contig 18333 bp, 15 predicted proteins | sample OliLak19BULKMAT1_FD_123175 | JGI IMG/M metagenome (GOLD analysis project Ga0163144, IMG submission 123175) | Freshwater microbial mat bacterial communities from Lake Vanda, McMurdo Dry Valleys, Antarctica - Oligotrophic Lake LV.19.BULKMAT1 | ecosystem: Environmental > Aquatic > Freshwater >... | reverse complement strand
GAGGGGACCCGGGGGCGCGAAAGGCGGGGGGGGTGGGGGGGGTCGATGGGTTGGGCGGGCGGGAGGGGGGGGCGGGTGGGGGGGGGGGGGGGGGGGGGGGGGGGGGGGTGGGATTGCAAGGTCTGCTCCCACGCGTCGAGCGTTTCGTGGACAGCACCATCGCCGATTGCATGCACCGCGAGGGTGCGCCCGGCCCGCGACGTGCACAACATGGCATCTGCAAGTTGTATTGGGGTGGAGATGCGCTTGCCGCGGGGGAGGTTGGGCAGCGGGGCGGCGAAGTCTGACAGCATCAACGCGGTGGCGCTGTTGAGTGTTCCATCGGCGAAGATCTTTCCGCCGAGCAGGCGGATGCGGGCGCGCTCCCACTGCGCCGCCTGCTGATGACAAGTCTCAAACTTGTCTATGTGGACAAAGAGCCCGATCCCGGCCACCGAATCCGGCAACTCGCCCGCATCGTCCATGTTGGCCAGCAGCGGGCCCAGCCAGGGCGGGCTGAGCAGGTCGTGGAGCGTCGTAAACCCATGTCTGGCAAGATCTATGAGCGCATCGCGCACATGGACGCGGCGTTGGGCGGGTGTCGGTTCCGGGGCGGAGTTCCACACCAGTGATGCGGCGGCTTCCAGCAGCACCCCCGTTGCTGATCCTGCCGCGTCGCGGCAAATGACGCCGCCAGCGGGATCACTGGACCGGTCGTTCAGACCCGCCGCGGTCATGGCGGATGTAGTGGCGAGCACCGCGTGGTGGTCGAACGACATCAGGCAGCACGGTCGCCCGGTCCCCAATCCGCCCCGAGCGCCACGGGCCGTCGCGGCATCTAGTTGTTCCCTGCGCGGCCAGTGGGGTGGGTTCCACGATTCAACGCGAGCGCCTGCGCCCAGCAACCAGGCTGTTGGTGGCGCTCCCGAGACTTCCATCCGACGAACCTCGCCCGCGACCAGGTCGAGGCACTCGGCGGCGCTGGTGCAGGCGCCGAGTTGGAGCATGGTGAGGGAGCGCCCGTGCATTGCCAAGTGGCAGTGCGCCTCACGCAGGGGCGATGCGGCGGGCCTTGACTCGCTCACGGCAGCAACTCCAGGTCTTCGCCGATGAGTGCTCGCAGTGTGTTCGCAAACTCTTCGGGGGCTTTGGCCTTTGCATCAAACTCCAGGCGGATGATGCCGAACCGTGCTCTGATATCTAGCCCGAATGGGTCAATACCAACCAGCAAAGGGTTCTCACACTCGACACCCACCCGACGCCGGCACAGGCTCGCGATCAGGTGTGGGGCCGCGTTGAGCTTCTTGCAGGCGCGCGCTTCGATCGATCGCAGGGGATTGGGGTGTTGTGCCTCAGGCCCATCGAGGACCAGGTCCACGTGCTTGACGCTCTCGATATCGAGCGCGGCCCAGCGCGCCTGCTCTGCGCGCCCAAAGTAGATGAGGTACCGGTCACACCCCGCATCACGGTCGGGGTCAGCCGGGACCGGGACCACGGCGACGTGCAGCGCGTCGTCGGCATCATCGGGGATGTGGAGGGTGACGGAGCCCGACTCGAAGATGTACGGCTTGACGGGAAGGAACAGCCGGCCGGTGGCTGGATCGGTGACGAAGCGGACGCGCTCGACCAGGTCGTCGGTGCGCAGCAGGCCCTCATGGAACCTGCGCAGGCGCCGCAGCGTTGCATCAACATCGGTCTCGCTGGTATCCACGCGCGGGCATTGTGCGCTTTGGCGGGCGGGGTTGCAAGCCCGGGGAGCGGCGTGTAAGTGCTTTTCTGTAAAGCGGTTGCCACACAAAGCCAAAAACGAGCACGGGGCCGTTGTTCGGCCCCGGCTCATCGAAATGTCGTCTTGTACTTTGTTGCGAGGTTCGCCCCATCAGAATCAACAGGGCGGTAGGCCTGGGCCTGACTACCTCACATCATCATGCCGCCGGTAGAGGCGGCCGGCGCCGCGGCCTTTTTTCGTCTGGCGGCCTTCTTCTTGGACTTTTTCTTGCCAGCCTTCTTCGAAGCCTTCTTGCCACCCTTCTTCTTTGCCTTCTTCTTCGCCATCTGCAGGACTCCTTGTTACGAGAACGTGTCGAGCGAGCACCACTGCATCCCTTCAACCGTTCCCTTGCAAACAGATTATCGGAATCGCGGCGTCGTGCGCTTGAGTATTGAAAAAATTTGTGCAGTGTGGACAACCCGCGCGCTCCCGTCGCTTCGCGCCGATGGACCTTGAGCGCGCCCAAACGTCCGCGCTCCGCGCCCCCGACGGGCGCGCCGGGGGCGCGCGGTCAGCCCACCCCACGGACACGCGCGTCGCCATCGATGATCGCTCAAGACGCGCCCGCCCCGGCGCCGCTAGACTCCGATGCCGCGAATCCGCGATGTGTTGAATCATCCGGGAAAACAGCGGTGAAAGCGGGTTGTGCCGCGTCGGATGTGTTGTGCGTTGTTCGTCCACCAAGAACGGGTTGCGCCGGGCGCGCGGGCGCTGCGACCGAGGGTATGAATGAGCCAGATCACCACCAGAATCCTCCCCTGCGGCATGCCGCTCATCGTCGAGTCCATGCCCGCCGTGCGCTCGGCGGCGCTCTGCTGGACCACCCCCGCGGGCTCCGCCCATGACCCGGAAAATCTTCAAGGGTTATCCACAATGCTGGCCGAGTTGCTCATGCGGGGCGCCGGGAAGCTCGGTTCGCGTGAACACGCCGACGCCTTGGACCGGCTTGGCGCCAGCCGCGGAACCGATATTGATTCGTACTCCCTGCGCATCACCGCCACCACGCTGGGGTCGCGCCTCGCCGAGGTGTTGCCCCTGATGACCGACATGGTCCGCGCCCCCCGCCTGGAGGCCGCGGCCATCGAGCCCACGCGCGACCTGGCGCTCCAGGCCCTGGCTTCCGTCAACGATGAGCCGCAGGAACGCGCCATGCTGTTGCTGCGTTCGCGGCACCACCCGGCCCCGCGCAACCGCTCCGGGCTGGGCACCGAGGACGGTCTTAAAGCCATTACAAGGAAGGACTTAGTGGATTGGTGGTCGGCGATGGCCCGGCCCGGAAGTTGCATCTTCGCCGTCGCCGGCGCTGTCGATGCAGGCGCGATCGAAGACACGCTGAACGCGCTTCTCGCGGGGTGGAGCGGCGCCACTCCCGAGCCGACCACCGGCCCCCCGCCCCCGCGCGGCTACTACCACGAGCACGATGAAACCAATCAGGTGCAGATCATGCTCGCCTTCGATGCGCCCCCCGAACCGTCCGACGACAGCATCCTCGAGCGCATCGCGATGCACGTGCTGGCGGGCGGCATGGGGGGCCGGCTGTTCACGGAGGTCCGTGAGAAGCGGGGCCTGTGCTACGCCGTCAGCGCCTCGTACCGCAGCGATCGTGACTTTGGCGTCACCTCCGGGTACGTCGGCACCACCCCGGAGCGAGCGCAGGACTCCCTGGACGTGCTCATCGCCGAGTTGCAGCGGATCACCACCCCCCAGGGCGCGGTCACGGCCGAGGAGTTCGCCCGGGCCAAGATTGGGATGAAAAGCGGCATCATCTTCAGCGGCGAATCCACCGCGGCCCGCGCCGGGGCGTTGGCTGGGGACTACCGCAAGTTGGGCCGCCCCCGAACGTTGGATGAGGTCGCCGCCAGGGTCGAGGGGGTGACGCTCGACCGGCTGAATGACTATCTCTCGCGGCGCACCATGGGGAGTGTCACGATCCAGACACTGGGGCCGAAGGAACTCAGGTCGCCGCTGGGGTGAATGATCCAGGGCGCTCGCCGGACCGGAACGATTCAGGCTGCTCCCGCTACACTCGGCGGCTATGCGCTTGCTGCCGCGCCGATTCTGGCACTATGCCCTGTTCGCCATCGCCATGGGCGTGCTGTTGGCGTTCCTGGTGTACCCCATCTACCTCACCGTCCGCGGCGGCTTTATCGAGCGCACGGCGGATGGGGGCTGGTTCTTCACGTTCGCTCACATCGGCATGGTCTTCCAGGACCCACGCCTGCTGTCGGGGCTGCTGAACTCGTTCAAGATCGCGACCGGGACCACCACCCTGGCCATTCTCATCGCGCTCCCGCTCGCGGTGCTTTCGGCGGGGTTCCGCTTTCCGGGCAAGTCATTCTTCAACGCGGCGATCCTGGTGCCCCTGATCCTCCCGCCCTTTGTGGGGGCGATCGGGATGAGGGCCCTGCTGGGCCGCCAGGGGGCGCTGAACGCCATATTCGGGGCCAACTTCGACATCCTGGGTGATTCCAAGCTCTTTGGCGTCATCCTGGTCCAGGCACTCGCGCTGTACCCCATCATCTACTTGAACGCCACGGCGTCGCTGGCGAACCTTGACCCGGCGTTGAACGAGGCCGCGGAGAACCTGGGGTGCGGCCCGGTCCGCCGCTTCTTCCGCGTCACGCTGCCGCTGGTACGTCCGGGGCTGTTTGCAGGCGCGACCATCGTCTTCATCTGGTCGTTCACCGAACTGGGCACGCCGCTCATGTTCGATTACTACAACGTCACCCCCGTGCAGATCTTCAACGGCCTCAAGGAGGTGGAGAGCTCACCCAAGCCGTACGCCCTGACCACCGTCATGCTCTTCGCGGCGGTGGGCATGTACGTTGTGGGAAAACTGGCGTTTGGTCGCAAGGGCTACGCGATGTACAGCAAGGCCAGCCGCGCGGGGGGCGAGAAGGTGCTGGGTGGCGCGCCCGCCCTGCTGGCCACGCTCGGGTTCGCGGCGGTGACGGCCATGGCGGTGATGCCGCACCTGGGGGTCATCCTCACCAGTATCACGGCCCCCGGGCAGTGGTACGGAACGTCGCTCCCGACGGTCTTCACGGGGTCTCACTTTGACCAGGCGCTGACGGCGCCGGATTCGTTCCGTTCGATCGTGAACAGTCTGAAACTGGCGTCGGCCGCGATGATCGCAGACATTCTGTTCGGCGTCGTCATCGCGTACATCATCGTGCGGACCAATGTGCGGGGCCGGGCGATCCTCGACTCGCTGTGCATGATGCCGCTGGCGGTGCCGGGGCTGGTCATGGCGTTCGGGTATGTGGCGATGAGCCTGGAGTGGCCATTTGGGAGCGATGGGCCGCTCGCGGGGTTTGCGAGCATCATCGCGGCAGACCCCAACCCCGTGCCCTTCCTGATCGTGGCGTATTCCATCCGGCGGCTGCCGTACATCGTGCGCTCGACGGTCGCGGGTCTGGAGCAGACCAGCGGTGAGTTGGAAGAGGCCGCGGTGAACCTCGGGGCCGGGCGCATCACGGCCGTGCGGCGGGTGATCATCCCGCTCATCCTCGCCAATCTGATCGCGGGGGGGTTACTGGTCTTCAGTTTCTCGATGCTGGAGGTGTCAGACTCGCTGATCCTGGCCCAGCAGGCCGAGGACTTCCCGATTACCAAGGCCATCTGGTCGTTTACCGACCGGCTGGGCGACGGTCCATATATAGCCAGCGCCATGGGCGTCTGGGGCATGGCCCTGCTCACCGTCACTATCTTCGCTGCTTCCAGCCTCTTAGGGAAGAAAATGGGGTCGATCTTCCGGGTATAGAACGGCAGCGCTTCCTGCCGCGGCCCCCGCCATGGGCAAGACCAGCACCGAAATGAGCAAGGATCCAAAGGGCACTGGTGAAACGCCTAGGTGATTAGTACGTACAAACAAACGTCCCGCGGAGACACACGGCTCCGCACTGAACACCTACTGAACAAGGAGATCTTCTGTGAACACAAAGAGACTTGGGCTGCTGCTGTTGGTCCTCGCGGCCACGGCGATGGGGGGCTGCATTTACGTGGCGGACCATTCCGGTCCCAAGGGCGTCAAGGCGACGTCCGCCGAGCTTGCGCTGGTGAAGTCGGTCTCCGACAGTGACAACGTGCCGACGCTCCGAGAGAAGTACGCCGCGCAGTTTGCACGCCTGGAACCGGGGATGCCGGTGGCTGACTTCCGATCGGCCTTTACTGAATCGACGTTTGTCGAGCAGCGCAAGTCCGAGGAAGGCACCGTCGATGCGTACAGCGTGGTGCTGCGGGAGCGGTACCGCTACCACAACAACAACGTGATTTACACGCAGCACGATGAGGCGTGGTTCTACTTCCGGGATGGCAAACTCGTGAAGTGGGGCGAGGACAACGATTGGCCGTGACCGGCGACTTACCATCGGGGTATGGGCGCGCCGATGATCGGCATCACGATGGGGGACCCCGGCGGGATCGGGCCGGAAGTGGTTGTGAAGGCACTCAACGACCCGGCGCTGCGCGAGCGCGCCGGGTTTGTCATTCTCGGGCTGGGGTCCAGCCTGCATCGGGCCGCGGGCGCGGCGGGCATCAAGCCATTCTGGCGGAGCGTGGGACCGGGCGAGCCGTACGGGGTGGCCCCCGGGGTCGTGCTGATTGACGATGAACTCGGAACGGGGGCGGCGAACGACCCGCTGCTTGCGCACGCCCAGCCCTTTGCGCCCGAGGATTCGGCCCTTGGGGGACAACTCTCGCTCGCCTGGGTTGAACAGGCCATCAAGATGGCCAAGCCGAAGTGGGCCGGCGGGGCGCGCCTGGACGCGATCGTCACAGCGCCGATCAGCAAGCGGTCGTGGGCGCTCTCGGGAGAGTACAAGTTCGCCGGGCACACGGGCCTCATCGCGGCCCGTTTCGGGGCGATGAAGTACGCGATGATGTTCGTAAGCCCGGTGCTGAACGTGATCCTGGTGACGGACCACATGCCGCTCAAGCACATGGTGCACGCCATTACCCCCGAGACCGTGCGGGCGACGATTGAACTGGGTCACGAGGCGTGCAAGAGGTTGGGGATTGCGATGCCGCGGATTGCCGTGTGCGGCCTGAACCCGCACGCGGGCGAGCACGGCGTGATCGGTGATGAGGATGGCCGGTTCATCCAGCCCGGAATCGAACAGGCGCACGCCCGCGGCATCGACGCGAGCGGGCCGTTCCCGGGGGACACGATCTTCCGGCGGGCGCTGCGCGGACCGGGAAGGACGCCCGAGTTTGACCTGGTGGTTGCGATGTACCACGACCAGGGCCTGATTCCTGTCAAGCTGCTCGCCTGGGACCGCGCCGTCAACGTGACCGTCGGGCTCCCCATCACCCGCACCAGCCCGGACCACGGAACGGCGTTTGACATCGCGGGTCAGAACAAGGCCAACCCGGGGAGCATGGTCGCGGCGATTGAACTGGCGATCAGGATGGTACAAACCGACCTGAGCGGAGTCTGAACCACGGAGCACACAGAGGAACACGGAGCAATGCACCGGTGCCTAAGCGCATGCTCCTGCTCCGTGCAACTCCGTGAACTCCGTGGTTGATTCCTTGCAAGGACGTGCGATGGCCCGCCCGTCCGGCGGCAGCGCGTTTCCGCGCTGCCGCCCTACCCTTCACTCCCATGTCCGCCCCGGTCGATCAACCTTCCCAGCCCCGCAACCCGCTGCTGGAGATGTTCCAGATCGCGGGGCCCACTGTCGCGACCATGACGTCCTATACCGTTATGCAGTTTGTCGATAAGTGGATGGTTTCGAAGATCGGTCCTGACCCCATTTACGTCGGGGCTCAGGGCAATGGCGGGCTTGCCTCGTTCGTTCCCATCGCCATCGCGATGGGCTTCATCACCGTTGTCAATACCTACGTCGCCCAGAACATGGGTGCGGGCAAGCCCGAACGCGCCCCCGCCTACCCGTGGAACGGCATCTGGATGTGCATGGTCTACTGGGCCTGCATCCTGGTGCCCTTCGCGTTCGTGCTGCCGATGGTCTTCGATGCGTTCGGGCACGAGCCCGAGCGGGCGCTGCTGGCGACGCAATACGGTCGCATCCTGCTCCTTGGCGCGTGCTTCACGCTCGCCACCCGCGCCATCTCGCAGTTCTTTTACGGGATGCACAGGGCGGGGATCGTGCTCCTTGCGGGCGTGGTCGCCAACATCATCAACCTGGTCCTTGCGTATGTGCTGGTCTTCGGCAAGTTCGGCCTTCCCAAACTCGGGGTTCCCGGCTCGGCCTACGCCACCGTCATTGCCACCGCCGTCGAGCTGGCCATTCCCATGGCGCTCTTCCTGGGTCCCAGGCTCAACAGCCTGTACCACACCCGCGCGGCGTGGCGGCCATCGCTCCCTCACATGCGCGACCTGCTGCGCATCGGTTGGCCCGCCGGGCTCATGTTTGGCAACGAGATGATCTGCTGGGGCTTCTTCATGGTCTACCTCGTCAGCCACTTTGGCGCGGAGCACGCCACAGCGGGGTGGATCGCCCACCAGTACATGTCCCTCTCGTTCATGCCCGCCGTGGGAATCTCCGTCGCCTGCACCGCCCTGGTAGGCAAGTACATGGGCATGGGCCGCCCCGACATCGCCGCCAAGCGGGCCTGGCTGGGGCTCTACCTGGCCCTGGCGTACATGGGCGTCTGCGCCGTCTGCTTTGTGGTCTTCCGCGAGCCCATGGTGCGGCTGTTCATCGAGAAGGACACGCCCCCCGACGTGGCCGACAACCTCGTTCGCCTGGGGTCGGCGTTCCTCATCGCCACTGCCTGCTTCCAGATCTTCGACGCCATCGCCATGACCCTCAGCGGGGCGCTCCGCGGCGCGGGAGACACCGTGGTCGTCGGGATCGTCACCGTCGGTCTCTCGTGGGGCGTCATCGTCGGGGGCGGTTTGGCGATGATCCACTATGTCCCCGGCCTGGGGTCGCTGGGGCCTTGGATCGCCGCGGCCGCGTACATCACGCTCCTGGCGCTGGTCATCCTGGCCCGCTTCCTGAGCGGCAAGTGGAAGAGCATCAAACTGCTCGACAGGCCGGAAGCCAAGGGCCTGACCGCCCCGCCGGAACTGGTGCAGCCCGCCCTGACTACCGACGGGATCGTCTGACCCGCACGACCCGAACCGCTCCCCAATAAACCACAAGCCCCGTGCCCGGGGCTGCTTGCCTAAACTTCCCGCCCCCAACAGGTGAGGGTTCAACGCCCGGGCCCCCTCCGCCCGGCGCTGCATATGGAGAATCTCTCGAATGGCTCACGATCCGCTTGATACGGTGATCGGTGTGAAAGAATCGGTCCGTCGCGACCCCCAAGCCGCGGCCAAGTACATCGCCAACGCCGAGCGCCTGGAAAAAGAGGGCGATCGGGCGGCGGCGGTGACCGAACTTCGCAAGGCCACCTCGTCTGACCCCGAGAACAACCTGGCCATGTTCAAGTTGGCCTACCAACTCGACCTGCTGGGCGAGGAGGATGAGGCCCTGGCCCTGTACGAGCGCTGCGTCGCCACGCCCCCGGCGATGGTGAACGCCCTCCTGAACCTCGCGGTGCTGTACGAGGACCGCAGCGACTTCGCCTCGGCGGAGCGGTGCCTGCGGCAGATCCTGGACACCCGTCCCAACCACGTTCGCGCCCGCCTGTTCATGAAGGATGTCCATGCCAGCCGCGAGATGGTGGTGGTGGAGGAGCAGGACCGCGATATCTTCAAGCGCAAGGCCCTGCTGGACACGCCCGTGACGGACTTCGAACTCACGGTTCGGGCCCGCACCTGCCTCAAGAAGATGAACATCCGCAGCCTGGGCGACCTGCTCCGCATTACCGAAGCCGAGCTGCTCAGTTACAAGAACTTTGGCGAGTCGAGCCTGATTGAGATCAAGAAGATGCTGACGGCCAAGGGCCTGCGCCTGGGCCAGGGGCTTGAGGACGCCCACCGCCAGGCACGCCGCGCCCTGATCGAGCAGTACAAGGGAACGGGCAAGGAGTCCACCCTCGCCAAGCCGGTGACGGAACTGCAACTCTCTGTACGGGCCCGCAAGGCGCTGCAACTGCTCACGATCCAGACCATGGGCGACCTGGCCAGCCACACCGAGGCCGAACTCATGGGGATCAAGAACTTCGGGGCGACGTCGCTCAAGGAAGTCCGCGAGAAACTCACGGAGTATGGGCTGGCTCTCCGCAAACTGGATCCGTAAGCGAAGCAAGTCCTGAGTCCTGAGTGGAAAGTCCTGAGTGAGGGACTATGGACAGGGCGGATAGACGAACTCATCGATACCAAAGGCCCGGGCTGCGATTGCCCGGGCTTTTTTTCTGTCCGAAGGTCCACGACCAAGAAGAGCACGTTTCCGCCAGCCGTGCCGCTGCAATCCCCGTTGATTGCATACGGAACGCCCGCGATAATACTGTCACCAGATTGTCGTGAGGGTGTTCCGCGTGCCCAGCCTTGGAGAGCCCATCATGAACGCGAGCCTGCTTATTCCTGTGGCGATGATCGTGGCGGCTGTCGGTGGGGGTGTGGCGATTGCCCAGCCGCAGCAGCCCATCCGCGGAGTGCTGGATGCACCAAGCACCGAGACTTTTCATAGATGCCTGGAGCCGTGCCTGTGCCCGATCGGCCCGGTCACCTCGCAACTCCGCGGGGTCTTCACGCTTGTTCCCACGACCCCCGAGCCGTGGTTTGATGTGTACGAGGTTCGGGACGCCGTGTTCCTGGCGCAGATCAACGGCCAGGACATGCGCTTCACCGGTTCGGGCATCTACCGCATCGGCGGCGACTTCGCCTACCAACACGAGATGATCCTGGACCTCTCCGCGAACGGTGAGCCCGCGCAGCAGTTCTACGGCAACGAGATCATCATCCACCCGCCCTACTTCCCGCGCATCGACATCACCATCGAAACGCCCATCGTGGAATGCCGGCAGACCGTCCTGTACCTCCTGACCTCGCCGCACTGCGCTGCGGACTTCGACGGCGACGGCGACCGCGGCACGGACCTTGATATCGAAGCCTTCTTTGGCTGCCTGGGCGGGGCGTGCTGCGAGACCTGCCTCACGGCGGACATCGACGGCGATGGGGATACCGGGACCGACCTGGACATTGAGGCGTTTTTCAGAGCGTTGGGGGGCGGGGGTGGGTGCTGAGTGGGCTCACTCGGAGGCGCGATCGCAAACCGATCAAGGCGCGCCGCTCGCGATTAGAATCGAGCGATGAACCGCCGATTCGTTCAACCCCAGACGCGCTGGCGCGCCTCCGGAAGGTGGCTCTGCACGGGCGTCTTCTTGTTGCTGCTCATCGCATTGATCGGCTCGGGATTCTTCGGCATCGCGTGGTGCTCCCAGGATGGACGGGTTGAGGTCGCGATGGTCGCGGGAGGGCTGTTGATCGGGTTCCCGCCCACTGGTCCTCAGCCGGGATGCACGCTCTGGATGGAGGTTCGTAATCCCGGCGATGTGTTGGGTTGGTGTTGGTGGTTCAGCTACAGACCATGAAGCTTCTACACTCCAAACACAACAATGTCCGGCGGTGAGTTTGCGGCTCCGCTTTGGCCCTTCTTGCTCTTCGCCGCGATTCCCACCGGGCTTGTCTGGCGTGACGCCATCCTCGCGCGCCGACACCGACGCCGCGAACGCAACGGTGTTTGCCCTACTTGCGAATACAGCCGCCGCGGACTCAGGAGCGATCTACCCTGTCCCGAATGCGGTTTCGTACCGACGCGGGCGTGATCATCGCAAAAGGCAAGACAGTTCCGTGATTGCGGCGCGTGATCATCGATCGAGCTACAGCCGCTTCACGAGAATCAGGCACGGCAACCCCGGCCACACCCCGTGCAACTCCTCCAGCGGCACGAACCCGCACTTTTCATAGAAGTGCATGGTCCGGGCATACGCCGCGTTGGGCTTTGATGGTCCCATGGTCTTGACCTGGAGGTACTCGACACCCCGCCCGCGCAGGGATTCTTCAACATGCCGCACCATCGCGGTGCCCACGCCCCGCCCGTGCAGATCTTTCTGGACCGCGATGCAGAAGATGTCCGCAGCGCGCGGGAAGGGCTGGTCGATGCTGATAAACCCTGCGGGGGCGCCGTCGATGTGCGCGATCCACGTAGGGAGTTCGCCCGCGCGCCGGATGTACACCTGCGTGGCTTCCTCGATCCCAAACCACTCCGGGACCGATCGCAGGATGGGCTCGCAGAGGGCCGGTGCTTCGGCCCCGCCCGCGAGTGTGATGACAACATTCGCCTGCGCACTCGCCACCCCGGCCCCCGTTGCCTCGCGCACCACCTCGGGGTCACGCTCGTTGGTCTTGTGATAGGTCAGGCGCGCCTTGACGTACTGCTCGGGGGAAACCTTGAGGTCCGGCGTCTGCCCTGCCGCGTGCTGGGTGTGCAGGTGCTTGAGGAACGGCACGCACCACTGGCACCCCGTCCCCGCCGACAGGCACTCGGAGATGAGTGACGCAACCGGCGGGTCCTCGCGGGCCATGTACGTGCGGATCTTCCGCAGGCTCACGTGGAAGCAGAGGCAGACTTCATCGTCGGGATGCACGGGGGATGATAGGAAAACGGAAAGCGCAAAGTGCAAGTCAAGAAGCCGCGGTCCTGTTTGCGCATTCCGCCTTGCGCTTTCCCCTACCCCAAAAGCCGCGCCAGAATATCGAGTACCCCATCAACCTCTGTGTGCGGCGACACGTAGTCCGCGGCTTGCTTCAACCCCTCCTCCGCGTTTGCCGGGCAGGCAAAGTGCCCGACGTGCTCGCGGATGGCCATGTCGCCCATGGTGTCCCCGATCCCCGCCACCCTCTCCTTGCGCAGCCCGCACATCTTCATCAGTCGCGCCACGCCCGTCCCTTTGCTCACGTGGTCGAGTTCCAGGTTGATCCACGCCACGGTGGAAGTCACGCGGAAGGGCCAGCCCTTGGCCGCGAACGTTGACCGCAGGCCGGGCATGAGCGACTTGAGGTAGTTGGTGTCGGGGTGCCAGAGCGAAATCGAAGCCGTCTTGCCCGGCTGCATCACCACGCCCGCCCCGCCAAACTCGCCCGCGATCCAGTCCATCGCCCCGCGCACGACCGCGATGTGCTGTTGCGAAATCGCCGGGTCCATCAGGAACCTGTTGTCGCGCGGGTCGTAGACCCATACCCCCATCTCGGCGACGCACGGCAGCGACGTGTTCGCGAGCACCCGGCACACCGCCTCGGCGTATGGCTGGGGCCGCCCCGAGCACAGCGTCACCACCGGCCGATCCCCGAGGCTGGCCGCGGCGCGGTTCCACGCCGCGACCTTCGCCAGACCCTCGACATCCATGGGCGCGGCTGATTCCGGCCCCAAACACCCGTCAATATCCGATATCACCGCGTCAAAGCGGCGCACGCTGTTTGGCATCGGGGCGAGTGTAGGGCCGGGCGGTGCGGACCCCGTGGTGGGTAGACTCGCCAACCACTCCTATCCTCCCGCTCACTTTGCAGTACGGGACCGCATCCTTGTGGTCGGGCTATGGAGCCGTGGAACCTGCCCAGCATGCTCAAAGTCTTCGGCCTGGCCATCTTCCTTTCCGCTTCGCTGCTCTTTTGTGTGCAGCCCCTCGCGGCCAAACTGATGCTGCCGCAACTGGGCGGAAGCCCGCAGGTCTGGAACACCTGCATGGTGTTCTTCCAGGCGGTCCTGCTGGTCGGGTACCTCTACTCACACCTGCTGACCAAGTACGTGCCCCTGAAGGGCCAGGCCGCGGTGCACATCCTGGTCTTGGGCGCCGCCGGGGCCACCCTGCCCATCATCCTGCCCGAAGTCACCGATGCACCATCGGGCGATGTGCCCGTCTTCTGGCTGATCCGGCTGCTGGCGGTCATGGTGGGGCTGCCATTCTTCGCGGTCTCGACCGCGGGGCCGCTCCTGCAGCAGTGGTTCTCGCGAACGACCGATCCACACGCAAAGGACCCCTACTTTCTCTATGCCGCGAGCAACGCCGGCAGCGCGGTGGGGTTGCTCGCGTACCCGCTGGCTATCGAGCCCACGTTTACCCTTGGGGAGCAGGGCTTCGTGTGGACCATCGGCTACGTGCTTCTGGTCGTTACGACCCTTGGCGCAGCGCTGCTGATGCTCCGGCACGAGGCGCCGACGGCCGCGCCGGGGAAGTCCAAGGCCATCGCTTCCGGGCCCATCACCTGGTCGCGCCGGCTGCGCTGGGTGCTGCTGGCCTTTGTCCCTTCGAGCCTCATGCTGGGCGTGACCCACCACATCACCACCGACGTCGCCGCCGTTCCCCTGCTGTGGGTAATTCCCCTGCTGCTGTACCTGGTCTCGATGATCGTCGCGTTCTCGACGCGGGTGACTCTCAACGGGCGTGCCTATGGCACAGCCCTGCCCTGGCTCGCCATCCCGGTTTCGGTGGTGATCCTCATGTACACCAAGGAGCCGATATCGCTCATCGTGGCGCTGCACCTGGCCTTCATGTTCGTCGCGAGCCTGATGTGCCACCGCCTCATCGCCGAGGACCGCCCCGACCCATCGCACCTCACCGAGTTCTACCTGCTCATGGCGGTGGGGGGTGTGCTCGGCGGCGTGTTCAATGGCCTGCTCGCCCCGATGCTCTTTGACCGGCTCCTGGAATACCCGATCATCATCGGGGTGGCCCTGCTGGTCCGGCCGCAGGCGTGGGGAAGGCTGACCCGGGCCCACCTCGGCCTGGGAATCGCCTCCGGCGCCGTGGTGGTCGCCGCGATCCTCGGGACCGATCTCCTGCTTGCCAGATACCCCAAGACTGATGCGGGCTTTGCCGAACTGCTCCGCGTCGCCGCCCCGCCCGCGCTCGCGCTTGTCCTCGCCATCCGGACGGGCGGAATCCGTCTCGCGTTCGCCGTGCTGGCGATCGGCGTGACTTCGCTGTACACCTTCCGCCACGGCCACGTCATCCATAACGAACGCACGTTCTTCGGCGTGCACCAGGTCGTCACCCGCAACGACGGCAACTGGCACGTGCTGATGCACGGCACCACGGCCCATGGTTTCCAGGCCCAGTTCGAGCCCGGCAGGTTCCTTCCCACGTCGTACTACCACCGCACGGGGCCGGTCCAGGCGGTCTTTGCCGTCGCGCAATCGCGCGGCCCGGTTTCCGTGAGCGTGCTTGGCCTGGGAACGGGGACCGTCGCTTCTTACGGGCGCGAGGGCGATGCCTTCCGGTTCTTTGAGATCGATCCGGCAGTGGGGCGCATCGCCCTGAACACGAACTACTTCACGTACCTCGCCGACTACCAGCGCGCCATCGAGAAGATCGTCATCGGCGATGGCCGCCTGCTGATGGAGGGCGAACCGGAGAACTCCTCCGACATCATCATGCTCGATGCGTTCACCTCGGATGCCGTCCCCGTGCACTTGATGACGCGCGAGGCCTTTACGCAGGCCTACCTGCCCAAACTGAAGCCCGGCGGCATGATCCTGGTCAACACCTCCAACCGTCACCTTGACTTCTGGCCGGTGCTGGCCCGCATCGCCGACGACCTCAACCTGGTTGCCTTTGCCTGCGCCGACAAGGCCACCCCCGAGCAGGCCCTGGAGGGCAAGCAGTGGTCCAAGTTTGTCGTCATCGCGCGGGCGAGGGAGGACCTGGGCCCCATCGCCACCAACCCGGCCTGGCGCCAACTGGCCTCTCACCCCGGCGATCCGCTCTGGACCGATGACTTTTCCAACCTACTGAGCGTCTTCTCATGGCGGTGATCGATACCGCCCCGCACGGCCTGGGTCGAGGGGGGCACGGGGCTCGCCACGCCCTGATCTTCGCGATCACGATCTTCTTTGCCGCCGCGCTCCTCTTCACCGTCGAGCCGCTCATGGGAAAGATCGTGCTGCCCCTCCTGGGCGGCAGCCCCGCCGTCTGGAACACGTGCATCCTCTTCTTTCAGGCGGTGCTGCTGCTCGCATACCTCTATGCGCACGCCCTGCACCGCCTGCCGGCCCGAGCGCAGTTGGCGATCCACCTCCTGGTCGTCGCCGGCGCTGCCGCGGTGCTGCCGATTCCCACGAACCCGGGAGCGCCCGACGCTGCCGGGCCCACTTGGTGGCTCCTGCGGACCCTCGCGGTGACCGTGGGACCGCCCTTCTTTGCCATTGCGGCGTCCGGCCCGCTCTTTCAAGGATGGTTTTCGCGCACCGACCACCCCAAGGCCGCCGACCCGTACTTTCTGTACGCCGCCAGCAACGCCGGCAGCATGCTGGGCCTGCTCTGCTACCCGCTGCTGCTCGAGCCCCTGCTGACCCGCAAGCAGCAGTCGCTGGTCTGGACCGGCGCGTATGGGGTGCTGATCCTGGGCGTCGCGGCGTGCGGGCTCGTTCTATTGCGGCGAGCCTGGCCGGTTGCACGGAACGATGCCGGAGCCGTTGCGGCGGAATCGGACCCGCCGACGACGCTGCGCACCCGTGCCAAGTGGGTCATGCTCGCGCTGGTTCCATCGAGCCTCATGCTGGGCGTCACCCACCACATCTCAACCGACATCGCCGCCGTGCCGCTGCTGTGGGCGATCCCGCTGTTGCTGTACCTGCTCTCCTTTGTGCTTGCCTTCGCCCGCAAACGCCATGGTGGTTCTGCGGTTTGGGGACGGGTCCTTCCCGTCGCGGTCGTCATCACGCTCGTCACGATGCTGGCGTTGGCCCACAGCCCGGTGCTGGTGATCGTGTGCATTCACCTGGCCACGTTCTTCATCGCCGCGATGATGTGCCACTGCGGTCTGGCCGATGAGCGCCCGCACGCGCGCCACCTGACCGAGTATTACCTGCTCATCGCCCTGGGCGGCGTGCTGGGTGGCGCGTTCAACTCGCTGCTCGCTCCCTTCCTGTTCAGCACCATCCTTGAATACCCGCTCGTCATGGGGGTTGCCTGCCTCTTGCGGCCACAACTCCAGGCCGATGCCGCCGGGCGTGCGTGGGTCCGCCGCTTCGTCGCCCTCGCCTGCGCGGCGGCCCTCGTAGTCCTGGTGATGGCCATCGACCACGCCGCGGAGCGGGGCCTGCTCACCAACAACGCGGTGCTGGACTGGGCGCGGGGCTTCCCGATCCTCAGAGGCCGGATCGACGACTCGGTGGTCATCATCGCCCTGCGCGCGGGCGTTCCCGCGGTGCTCTGCATGGCCTTGCTCCGGCGTGGCGGGTCGCTCCGCTTCGGCGTCACCGTTGCCGCGCTGTTGGTCAGCACCCAGTTCATCGGAGCGACGGGCCTGGTGTTGGCGCGCGAACGGTCGTTCTTCGGGGTGAGCACGGTCGCCGCGGACCCGGACGGCGCCTGGGTGCAGCTCAGCCACGGCACAACGCTGCACGGCATCCAGGCCCACACCCACCCAAGGCACCCCGACTACAACGACTCGATCAGCCTTTCCCGCACACCAACCTCGTACTACCACCCGCTGGGCCCCATCGGCGACATCGTCCGCATGCTCAAACAGACGGATCGGTTCCACTCCGCCGGCTTCATCGGGCTGGGTGTCGGCAGCCTTGCCGCGTATGCGATCCCGGGGGTCACGTTTGACTTCTACGAGATCGATCCCACCGTCATCCGCATCGCGAGCAACCCCGCCTACTTCACGTATCTCTCCGACGCCAGGGCGGACCCCACCGTCAACATCCGGATCATTCCCGGCGACGGCAGGCTGGGGATTGCGCAACCGCCCGGGCACACGTATGACCTCATCGTCATTGACGCCTTCACATCCGACGCCATTCCCGTGCACCTGATCACCAGGGAGGCGTGCCAACTCTACTTTTCCCGGCTGAACGACCACGGCGTCGTCGCGTTCCACATCTCCAGCCGCTACTTCGACCTTGGCATGGTCCTGGCGCGACTGGCGACGGACCTTGGCGTGTTCGGGCTGATCCGTGTGGACCCGCAGGACCTGCACTCGGAGGGCAAGCGGGAGTCGACCTGGGTCGCGCTCGCCAGAACACCCGAGGACTGCGCGGGGCTCATCGCCACGGGCGAGTGGAAGCCGCTGCGCACCGACCTGACCGATCGCCCGTGGACGGACGACTACACGAACATCCTGGGCATCTTCGCGGGTTGGTAGCGACACCAGCACCCGCCGTCTGATCGCTCACGCGAAAAGTTCGCGGAGCTTTTTTGTCCTATACCGGAATATCCGCTCTATGTCCGGCCGCACCAGCAGACGGTTGACCAGCCAGCCCCCCGGTACCGAGTACCGCACGCGGTCGCGGCACACCGTTCCGCCGTCACGCTCCTCGAAGCCGTGCTCGTGGATCCATGTGCGGTAGGGACCCTTCAGTTGCACATCCACGAACCGGCGCGGCGGGTCCCACACCGAAATGAGCGAGTTCCACCTCATGGCGACCCCGCGAACACGGACCCGGTACTCGAGCAGTTGGCCCACGCTCATCGCAACCGGCATGGGGGTGAGCACCCGGAAGTGCAGCCATGGGGGCGTCAGTTCCTGCAGGTTGGCGGCATCGGCGAAGTACGCAAAGACCACGTCCCGCGGGCGCGCCAGCACAACCTCAGACTCAAACATGCTCAGTCCAGAAGCCTCTGATCGACCGCGGGTCACCTACACCTTGATGGCGTAGGCGGCGACCTTCAACGCGGCTTCGGCGAAGAGCGTGTTCTCTTTGAGGCTCCGCAGCGTGCTCCCG
>Ga0163144_10011923_pt1 | contig 18334 bp, 10 predicted proteins | sample OliLak19BULKMAT1_FD_123175 | JGI IMG/M metagenome (GOLD analysis project Ga0163144, IMG submission 123175) | Freshwater microbial mat bacterial communities from Lake Vanda, McMurdo Dry Valleys, Antarctica - Oligotrophic Lake LV.19.BULKMAT1 | ecosystem: Environmental > Aquatic > Freshwater >... | reverse complement strand
TTACATTTGGAGATTGGCGGAAGAACTAAGTCTTTATTTCTGTATTAAATTTATAATTTCTAAAAGAGTTCCTGGCGAATCGCCACAGAGGATCGGTTTTATTTATGTTTTTTCTAATCTGAAATTACTAAGCTCGCAAAATTTCGGAGTGCTTGTTTCAGAAATAAATGAAAAATCAGTTCACCGGTGAAAAGGCTTTATAATTGTTATGGCAAAACTTATTTACAATCTTAGTCACTTTAAGTGAGAAAGAATTTCATTAAAATCGTCGATATTTGTGGAATCAGGAAATATATCCTCATTTGTTTAGGATTAGGCTCCTTTTCTACAGAGCAGCTTCGTCCCTAATTAAATCATTCCACTCGTAAAACAAATCCCTTTAGATATTCTCCTTCAGGATGGTAGATACTAAAAGGATGATCTTCGCTTTGGCTTAATCTGTGAATTATCTGAACTTTTCTGTTTGCTTGAGAGGCGCCGGAGAAAACTGCTTCTTGAAATAGATCCCGTGAGACTAGTTGTGAGCAGGAAAATGTAAATATTATTCCGTTAGGTTTAATCGATTTAATTGCTAAGCGATTAATATCACGATAGCCATCAATTGCTCCTCTTACTGCATCTCTATGTTTTGCAAATGCTGGGGGGTCTAAGATTATTAAATCATATTGGTTCTGAATATTCCTTAAGTAAGTTAAACAATCATCGGTAAAAGATTTATGCTTAGTACCCAAAGAATTATTAGGAAAGTTAAGAGCAATATTCTCTTCGCAAAGAGCGATAGCTTTTTTAGAAGCATCTACAGAGTGAACTTCCTTTGCACCGGCACCTAAGGCATAAACTGAGAATCCACCACTATAAGAAAATGTGTTTAAAACAGTTCTATCAGCACAAAGAGATCCTAAAAGTTTTCGATTATTTCTTTGATCAATAAAAAATCCAGTCTTTTGACCCTCTTCCCAATCAATTAGAAATTTAAAACCATTCTCTTTGGTAATATGTCGCTCTGGTTTCGATCCCAGATGATAACTTGTTTTACCATCACTTGAGTAATCTTTAACAAAGATTGATTTGATATGTGGTAAAAGTTCTCGAATGGACTTTTCAATGTCTGCCGCTATTAAGAATGCGCCTCTTGTTTGATAATGAATTACTAGGGCATCACCATAAAGATCTGCAATAACACCAGGAAATCCATCACCTTCAGCATTAATTAAGCGAGTCATGTTAGTATTTTGAGAATTTACTAAACCAAGAGATTCTCTTAATAATAGAGCTTGTTTTAATTTCTTAAGCCAAAATTCATATGTAATTTCGATCTTTTCAAAAGAAAATAACTTTAAAGCAATTGATCCTGTACAGAAGTAGCCAGTAGCAATAATTTCGCCAGAGCTATCTGCTAAGTAAACAATTTCACCATCATCAACATCAGAAGGGATCTTTTCCAATGCCCCTGAAAAAACCCAAGGGTGCATCCGTCTCACTGGCTTATCTTTGCCAGGTTTAAGTTTTATTATTTTCATCATTTGTTCATAGTCGTTATCAATGAAATCTCGGCAATTGACCAATCATGAAAATGATCAATTCCAGTTTGTTCAATAAGTATGCATTGTGCCAGTATTTGCTGGGCAAAGATAATCTTAAGATCTGATTGCTTACCAAAAAATGGGTAATCTAACTTTGTAAAAAGAACGGGACCTATCCATTCTGGAATATTGATTTTCTCAGAATTTTCCTTGAAACTTTCTTTAGCCGGGAACTCTTTACATTCTGTAAGGGTGGAAATCCTTAATCCTCTCGGAAAATTTGCTGTTTCTGTTCCAGGATTTAAATTAATTCCATCAATTATTTGAGGTGATTCTAATTTTAATCCTAGCCATTCATTTCCTGTTTGTCTCTGGTTTGAAGTATTCCAGTGAGTTTTTAAATCTCTATCAATAGTGAATTTAAGTGAATTAGAATTTTCAGAAGCTACAAGTAGTGCAGAAAATCTCTTAGGGGAAACTCTTTTTTTGACTGATCGGAATCTTTCAGAATTTAAAGCAAGACCTTTAGTATCGGATATAATTTTATAAGAAGGTGAGATAGTTCTTTTATCGTTTAATGTTGAAATTTCAATCTTTTGAATTTTATACAACAAGGGAAAAGTATAAGAAGTGTGTTTATCAGAAGCATGAAATATCAAAACGGTAATTATAAATAGAAGGGGCACTTTTGCAGCTGTTAGGACAGAGGAAGAGGAGATCGATAATAGAAAAACAGAAATAGATAAGAAAATTGGAGTAAGGGGGACAAAAATAAATCCAGGTATTAATTTTGATAATGTTGCTATAGGTGCAATCTGAGCCAAAGATTCAGGTAATCTAGTATCGAGGAAAGAAAGCCCTGAAAGTATTAATGCCAGGTATATTGTTTTTTTAATAAATGGAGAATTCTTTTCTGAAAGATTACTAAAACGGTAAAAACTTAAAATGCATAATAGCAAAGACGGAATCCAAAAAGTATTGCGAATAAAATTACGATCTATTACTTCAATTCCCCATTCAGGACCAAAGAGTGGTCTTAAAATGCCAGCAACTCCATCAAAGGAAACTAAAGAGGCTTTGCCCCAAGGATAATCAGGAAAGTAGGGCAAGTTGATTGATAGGTTTTTAACAATTGCCGGAGTAAGAAGTATAAGTAGGGCTAAAATTTGTTTTTTTTGAGTAAACAAAGATCGATCCCAACATAAAAATATCGAAATAGAAGCAGGAATTATTGAGAGATAGAGAGAGGTTTCAACATTTCTAATACTTATGAATGTAAGAATAAGTGCATATAAAAAAGAATTTCTTTCAGAATAAATAAAGGCACTATAGGCCAAAATTAACCAAGGCAGATAAGCGATTAAAGATATGATTGTAACATCGAACCCAAAAACGGAGACAATAAAAGCAGTCAAAAGTATCGCTAGAAAGAAAGGCTCGCTCCAAGTCTGAAATGTCTTTTGTGTTAAAAGATAAGTTCCAGCACAAAAGATAGTTAGATAGATCCCTATTAAAAATGTGACTGATGCTGACTGAAAATATTTTAGCCAGAAACTATCTACACTCCATGGAAAAAATGCATTATGAGAAAAATTCACAACCGCGGATATTGGATTTTTACTTGCCAGATTAAGGAGAAAAGAGTCTGTATTGAGATTCAGTAGCGGTAATATGATTATTGAAGTTGAGATAGTAAAAAGTATTACTAATAAAAATCCCATAGATTTTGAGATTCCAGTCATAGTCCCTTTATAGTTCTTTGCCATGGAGAAAGAGATTCAATTTTAATCTCTTTACCAATTGGACAATTAGAGAGTTTAATAAATTTATTACCGCTAAATGCTTCAAAGAAAGAAAGTTCACAATCCGTTGCTGTAAGAAATGGAAAATAGGTAAATTTAATTACAGCAGAATCTGAATTAAGTCTAAGAGAAATATTATGATTAGTAATTTTAGAAATTTCGCCGCTTCCTTCCAGAAAATAATTTGAAAGATAGCCCAATCTTTTAAAAAGTTCGAATTTGCCACTTTGCCAAACAAGTTGGAACTGATCGGGATGAGATCTGAAAAACTTCTTCCAAGTTGGTTCGTGAGCTATAACTGCTGAAACATTGTAGAAATCTTGAAATTTCTGAACTCCAGCCAAACCTTCTTTTCTAAAACTTTCTGGAATTACGTCGGTATACCACCATTGAGTGTGATAGTAAGCCGAGGTAATAAGTTGTTTATTTGAGAAGTAGGGAAGTGGGGCAACGTGACCGCCACTAATATCTTGTAGGATAAATCCGGAAAAAAGTACTCGACCATCTCCAGCATGGATATTTATGGCAGTAGAGAGATCTTTAAGGAAAGATGTTGCAAAAAAGTACTGCTCTGGAGATCTGTTGTTGATAATATTTGCAGTTGCTAGTGGAGTAGATAATAAAAATCCAGCAGCTAGATATGTTACTATAGATTTAATCTTACTCTCTGATATTTCCTCTCGTAAATTTTTTAGCAGTGCTGCAAAAGCAATGCCAGTTGGAACGCATAAAATTATAACGAGTACTGTTAGTAAGCGATCTAACTCTAGTTGAGGTTTTAATGGGTAGAGGATTGCTCCACATAGAAACAACCAGAGACATTGAATTTGTAGTACGCGCTTTTGAATTCCACGAGTTAGGAGAGCAATGCCAGGTATTGCTAAGAAAATTATAAGAGGATTGACTGTAATTACTTGCTCGCGCAAGTGTGTAAGTAATGAAGGGATAGATAGTGCTTGAGGTTTCATTTTAAACAGTTTTAGATCTTCATGGGAACGATCGTTACTAAGAGCTGAGGTTGAAGATACCTTTTTTTGTTGACTACTGCTCTCTGAGGTAACAAATTTTCCAATTTTTGTAACTGAAATAAATGGCCCGAGCCAAGTTACATGAACTAAAATAAATAAAGTGAGAAATACAATTTTAATTTTATTTTTTGAGATTTGAGGCAGAGAGTAGAGAATAAATAAAGCGACTGGAGCTAGAGAAAAAACTGAGCCCGGCCACATAAAACAGATTGAAAGAGCAGCAAAAAATATAAAATATTCTTTGAATTTTAAGGGATCTTTGGAATCACAAAATCTTGCAGAGAATGCGATAACTAAGGGCATTAAGCTTGTTGATAAAATAAAACCTAAAGTTCCATATTTCAGTGCCCAGCGATACCAAATAAGACTTACTCCTAAAGAGAGTAGGCTGGCCGTGATGGATGCTAAAGCGGATACTTTATACTGTTTTGATGCCAGAAAAACAGAAGCTGGCAAAAGAATAAAAAGAATAGAGACTACGATCAGATTATAGATCTCTTCAATTGGAAACAGGTAAATTATGGGAAGAAATAAGAGGTAGATTGACAGAGCTCCAGTTGCAAAAAAATCTCTGGAATCAAATCCTGCGTTCCAATCTGGATTATAAAAAGGAATGTTAGGAAAATTACTTTTAAGAAGCTGCAATCTATAAATAAAAGAGGCATGGTCATCAGAAAAAAGTAGCTGGCCTTTTGATTCAGATAAAAAGGAAAAGATTATTATAAATAAGCCAATTACGAAAAAAGCACTTACCAGTTGAGTGCCTTTTTTTCTCAAAGTAAAAGCAGCTAAAATAGAAACCAGGATTAATTCTCCTCGTGCACTTGGACCTTGAAATAAATTATATCCCCGAACAAGCCAATCACTTATGAAGACTAAAATAAGACCAGCTGCAAAACCCCAGACTGAAGTAAAACAGTCAGATGAAACTTTTTTTATCTGAAGTAGGGAGGTGAGTATTAGGATCCCACCTATTATAAATCCATAAGTTAGAGAAGGAATTAGTATCTGCTGATTATTATCCCAAAAATTGACCTTTCCCAAAATAATAGAGAATAAAATAAGCATGAATCCGAAGGTGCAAATGTGTTTCCACAATGACGGCTGTTCGATGTCTAGCTGCTTCGAACTTGTTTGATCGAAATTAAATATTAGTGGGACTTTTGCTGAGACCATTTAATCCTTAGTGTTATGGAGGTGTTGTTGCTTGTTTAGGTGCCAGAATTTCAACTTCGTATTTTGTTCCTTCAAGTTTGAGATAATATAAAACAACTGGAGCTAAAATCATTCCTGGAACACCTAATACTCTTTGACCGATGATAAGTGCCAAAAGCGTTAGCCACATAGGATTCTTGATACGTCCTCCAATAATTTTACCATTTAAAAAGTACTCAAATTTATGGAGAACAATTAAAAAAACAAGAACGATGATTGCATATTCAAGTGAAATTCTTATAGCAACTGCAAAGATGATGGTATTACTGATTATGTTGCCTACAATTGGCAACAGTCCGCATAAAAATGTAATTACAACGATCAAAGCAAAATAAGGAAGTCCAAGAAGAAAAATAAAAATACCGGTACAGATTGTGTTGATTGTTGATATTACTAATTGAGCACCCATGACGATAGAGAAACTTTGGTATAGGGATCTAAATCGTCTAGCTAGTTCAGTAGAGACAAGAGAGTATAAATTGTTTTTTATACGATGCTTATCTTTATCAAGATCAATTTGAGAATTAATAAATAAACTAATTGCCACCACTAAGCCAATAATTAGGTATACAAATTCCATGGTGGCTACTTGAGCAAAACGAGCCAGCTTTCCGAGTTGATCTTTTAAGGCTTGACCAGTTAAAGCCTTAATATCTCCGATATCACTAAAAGGAAGATCTACTTCATATTTTTTAGCTAAATCTAAAACAGCGGGAATGGAATCTTCTATAATCTTAGGAAGATCATTGACTGAGATGTTTATAAAAGAAACAAAGCCAGTAAAGATTCCAAGAACTAATATTACAAAAAGTGAGATGGCTACAATTTTTTGTCTGTTCACAGATCGCAAAAGCTGGAGTGCAAACAGAGAGAAAAGAACTGCGAGTAATGGAGTGGCAAGATCTAAGTAGCCGACGCAAATCATTAAAATTAGGAAAATTAGGTAGGAGGCAAGAATGATATTTTTGTTCATTTTAGCAATTTTAGTAGTTATAGAATGATCATTCGATCAGCATTGAGTCATCTTACTCTCTCTTGAATGACAGGTAAATTGTGCAAATGGATCATTTTTTAGTAAGATTTAGCCATAGGGATGTGTTATGTTCCTGTCCGCGTGTTTAAGGAGTTAAGATTGCTTCTTTGGCTTGCAACGTTCTTTTAAAAATTTATTTTGTGAAAGTGGAGGGCTAGGTATGCTGTTGTATAGGCTTTCTGAGGAGTTCATAATTTCTCAGAGTTTGTTAGAGCAGATAACAAGAAACGATCCGTCAGGCACTGAGTCGATACTCTCAAAGTCTATTGAGTCTTTGAGGCTAGAGTCGGTACTTTCCTTAGCAATTAATTTTACTCTCAAAGAAGCCCAAGAGATTTTTGCAAGTGAATCTCTTCGTTATGCATTGGTGCAAGATAGTCCAGAGATTATCTTAGGAGTTTTAAGAGCTGATGCTGTTGAAGAAATATTTTCTAAAAGCTCAGCAGATGCAAAGTTTGCTTCCATTGCAAATGCAATGGATCGAGACATTATGATAGAGCCCCACTCTGCGACCGTAGGTGAAATTCTAAATAGAGCCTGTGTTGGCAAGCATCATTGTTGTGTTGTTGTCGATAACTCTGGTAATCCAATTGGAATTATTTCTGTGCGAGACTTGTTGGCGCAAACAATAAAAGCTTTTCGATCGAGCGGAATTGAAAGTAGAGCTTTTTTTGAAGAGGCCTAGAGTTGTCTTATAAATATCGATTCTCTTTTTTCATTATAAAAATGATGAGTTGGTTTAGAACTGCGCGCCGATGTTAAAATGAAATCTTGTGGCAGATTCATCTTTTCGTTGATCCAATGGAAAGCCAACATCTATTCCAATAGAACCGATTGGAGTTAGTAGGCGAGCAGCAATACCGGCACTTTCACGAAGATCTGAAGTTGATAAATTTTGGCTTTGTAAAAAGACAGAACCAATATCAAAAAAAGCTGCTAATTGTATATTTTGGTACAATAGATACTGCAGTTCTATATTATTTAGAACAGAGAGATCTCCTCCAATTACATTTCCTTCTGACCCTTTTGGTCCAAGTGAATTCTCTCTAAATCCACGAACGGTGCTGTGACCACCCATGAAAAATCTTTGACTCAGTGGAATTTCATCTGTTCCACTAATGCCAAAAAGCCCAGCAATTCGTGTATTATTTGCAAGAGTTAATGGTGCATCAAGAGGTAATGGATAATAAAAAGCAAATTGAGTTCCCGCGCTTAAAAAGTTGGCTTCAGATCCAATGCTTTTTTGAGATACTCCAAGATCCAAGGATCCGTAATATCCAGATGTAGGAATCACGGCATTATCTCTTTGATCATAGGTTAGACTGGAAGATAAGGTACTAAATCTAAGCGAGCCTGTATCTAGGGGACTAATGATAACATCAGGTTCTACATTGGAGAGATCTTCAAAAGATAAGAGATGACCAAGGCTAAGTTTAGTCTTCTCAGTAATACTTCGATCTATAAAGGAGGAAAGGGAGGTTCGATCTAGCTCAAATGGCAGAGTGCCATTTTTTAGTCTTTGAAATCTTAGATCTTCGGTTAGCCGAAAAATATCAGATAATACATACGGATCTACATATTTTAGACTGGCGACACCCTTGCTTACCCTAGCAACATCTTGATCATAGTAAGTATCTATTCGAAATCCAAGACTTCTGCCATCTGCAAAGATCTCTCGATCGCGGTACTCACCAAATAAATGGGCTCCAAAAGCCGAATTAGCACCAAGGCCTAAATCTAAAGTGCGTAGAGCTTTTTCGCTAACTTTAATGGTAAGATTTTCATATGTTGAATCAATCGATCCATCTTGGGGAGAAATTTCCACACTAGAAAATAAACCTAATCCAAAAAGTTGCCTCCTAGAATTTTCTAATTGGGATTCTCTAAGTATTTCTCCAGGAACTAATTTGGCAATATCGGAAATGGTTTTTGATAAAACTGAAGAGTTTCCGATTATTTGAACAGCTCCAATTTTAGTTACATTACCTTGAAAAACATTAATTTCTAATGTGTTATTTGAAATCGAGGTTGAGATAGACGAATTAAAAAAACCTTTGTTTAGAAGTATTGAGTCAATATCCATGATAAAAGTATTAATTTTAGATATTGAATAAGGCAGATTTGGCAATTCGATGGCATAATTTAAGCCATGAACGCTGAGATTGGAAATTTCAATTCTTTTACCTTCCTCAATTAAGTAAATAATTTCCACATGACTTTCATCGATGTTTCTTATTTCAGAATTTATTTCTACTTCAGGAAAGCCATTCTCATTATATATATCCTCAATTGTTTTGGAGAAATATTGAAGTTCTTCGTCAATTGCAAATTTTGGTTTATTGAATTTTTGATAAATAAATTTATCTTTTTTCTTTATACTATTCCTTATTAAATCTGTTTCTAGGCCGTTGTTTCCTTCTAGTCTTACATTTAAAACACCAATACTTTGGCCTTCGTCTATATTAATTTTATAATATATGCGTTTTGACTCATCGCTTTCTTGAGAGTAACGAATAGTTGCGTAAAGAAAACCGGATTTTCTGTATAATTCTTCAATATTTTGAACCAAGATGTTGACAGTATTTTTCCCAAAAGGTTGTTCTCGGTTTAGAAGGTTAATTGTTTCAAGAAAATCTTCAGCTTTGAAAAAATTGTTTCCTGTAAAAATAAAAGTTACAGGATTACCTGCATTTATTGATACCTTAAGATTTACTAAGTTTTCTTGAGAGATTTTTTCGAATTTTGCTTTAACTCTGGTTTCAATATACCCATCCCTTCTCAAGATGTGGGTAAAGTAATGCTCTATATCAGTCATTTCAGTTTTTGATGCAATATTACCAAATTGTTTTAAGTTACTTACTTCAAAATAATTTCCTGGATCTGTGCCTTCCATTAGGATGTCTTTAATTCTGTAGAGGAAACCTTCTTGAATTTTAAATAATAACGAGATGCAGAAATTTTCCTTAAGTTGGCAAGTAATTTCAACTTTGGCATCAAGATATCCACTGTCTCTATATTTCTTTCTTATACTTTTTCTAAACTGAGGAATTTGTTCTTTTAATATTTTTGAAGATTGGCTTATTCGTAATGTCTCAAGAATTTCAGATTGACTAAATGCATTAAGATTCTCAAAAAGGATATCAACAACCTTTTTGGAGCTTGATAGGACAGTAAAAGATAAATCAATAAGTGAGGCAGTTGTTTTCTCAAGTGGTAAGTTTTGAAAACCACCCATAATTGAAATTCTAGGTGAAAAATCAAATACTCCAAATACTCCTGATTCTTTAGTGTTTCCACTAATTGAGTTTCTGCCAACAATCTTTAACTTATTACTGAGGTTTTTCTCAGCAACAATATTTGGCTCAAGAGTTCCGGAAAGCTCGTTGAAAGTAGGTTCGATACTTAAACTATCAATATCAGTAAGATTTTTAAGGAAATAAAACAAACTACTTTGTTTGGTTGAGGAACTACTGGAGCCTTCCGAGTAAATGTCATCATAAATAGATCTGGAGAGTTCTATCCCAGACGAGGTTACTAGTTTAATAATTTCTCTTTCACTGAGACCTTGTTCAGAGGAAAATTTAACTATTGGAGAACTGATTGGTCCTTTGGCTTCTAGTAGCACAAGGATACTCTCTCCAGTCAGGGAAGGTACTTGTGTCTCTCCAGTTAATTCTAAAAATGGTTCGCTTGTAAGTGATGGGATTGTTACTTTGCCTGAGGATATAGAAAATCGCCTCTCCTTAAGTCCAAACCAACCATTTAAGGCAGTTAAAGAGCCTTTTAAATCTGGTGTGCTGAGAGTGCCATTGATTTTTGCGATACCACTTAATTCAGTCTCAGCCCAATTTGCTAATAAATATAAACTATTTGCTGCTGAAATATCCAAATCTAGAAAAATATTATCAAAGTTTGAAGAGCTAGAGCTCGTTGTGCTTATTTCAGCATCTTTTGAGCGTTGAGTTAATGATTTAATAAGAGATTTAAGATTAATATTTCTTTCAAGCTCACCTCGCTCAATTAGAATATTTCCAGAAATAACTAAATTTGAAGAATCTTTAGGTTTAAGAAAAGCTTCACCAGATGCAACAATGGAAAAGTTTTCAATTGGGGTAATATTAATATTATTAATTATTATAGAGATGTTAGTTTCAGTTGTAAGATAAGGATCATATTTACCTTCTATTCGAAATGTACCACCATTTAAATCCCCTCGAAGTTTCTCAATATTAATTTTTCCATGTTTAAGTTTTACTTTGCCACTTAAATTTTCAGCCGTAAGATTCAAGGAATGAGCAATAATTTCACCATTTTCAAGACTAGCTTCACCAGTCATCAAAGGTTGTGAGATGGCACCGCTGATTTGCAGATTTACATGAGCACTTCCTTTAAGATCATCAATTACTGGAACGATGGGTAGCAGAGAAGTGAGTTCAACTTGACCCTTGGCTTCTAAATCCATGCCAGTTGTGACAGAAATTTTTCCATTCAGATTCAAGTCACTTTCTAGCCCACGAAGGTGAATGTGATCTAAATTTATTGAGCCATTATGTATCTTTATATTTTGAGATTCAGTTAGGGCTAGAAGATATGGATCACAGCCAAATGATAGTTTATTAATTTTAAGAGATCCTGAGCCAAGTAGAATATCTCCTGAATATTCGTATTTAAGTTCTCCATCCATTAAAGAACAAGTGCTTCTAGGATCTACTTCACTAAGTGAAAAATCAGTAAGTGAAATTTTTAAGGCACCTAAACTTTTTCGTAGATCTGAGTTGATTTCAGCAAGGATAGAACCACGATCATTTCTAAGTAAAGCACTTAGTATGCCATTTTTTAAAGTGGCATTTCCTGCCAAAAGTTTATTTTTTGCTGGGGTGTTAGCATTAAGCTGTATAGCAAAGGATCCCGAGAGATCTTTAGCCGTCAGTTTTCCATCCAGTGTGCCTTTAGCATTTAAAATAAAAGGCGAACGATATAATCCGCTAGTTCCAGATGGAGAAATCAAAGGAACATCTGTGGCGCTTAAGGAAAATGATTTAAGACTTGGAGCCTCTTTTCCATTCGATAAAATTTCTCCAGCAGCTTGAAAACTATTCGATTGATTAGATAGCGAAACTTTAATTTTATTTTCAGAGGTTTGACCTTCAAAATTTACATTTTCAATGTATTTATTCAGAAAACCCAAATTAGAAGTCGTTCCTTTGAAATCAAGCTCTGGTTTGTCTATAGATCCAGATAGTGAGAAATCTAATATTAAGTCTTTAGCACTAAGACCGTTCCAATTAAGGACTTTAATATTTGAGCTAAATGAGCCGGATATACCTTGATCTGAAACAGTCAGGGGCCGGGTCGTTCGAACAGAAGAATTTTCACCTGCCCCAAAAATTGAAGTACTTAATAAATAACGGCCATCATCCTCAAGCAGGAAGGTATAATCACCCGTGATATCATTAATGACAACTGCATGATCAAATAGATCTAAGTTGGATGTGGGAGAATTTTTAAGATCTCCTTTAATATAGGTTTTATCTAAGGTCCCAGAGATTTTTGAATTGCTTGATAGTTTAAGGGATGAAAGGTTTTCTAGATTAAAAGTAGACGGTGTAATTTCAAACTTTACATCACCTGATATTTGAGAATCTGACTCATAGCCAAGTTTTCCGTTTAATCCCCAAGAACTTTTCTGATCGGACAATTTTAAATCTTTAATTTTTGCATAACCATCTAATAGAGATAGCTTAGTGTGTAAGCGACCAAGATTAATCTCGGTATTTTTGGCAGTAATAATTTTTAAGGAACCGATTTTTGGTCTTAAGCTAAAGTTGTTTTTAGCAGTTCGGTTCAATGCAAGACTTACATTGCTTGCGATAACTTTGGCACTTCCAAATTGATCTTCAAAAGATGAATTCTCAAGACGTAGATTCATTAGCTTTAACCTCCAGCGACCTGGATAGTCTCTTGCAGGATCAATAGGAGCAGCCAAGAAATCAATAAATTTAAAGGTAGAACTTTTTGGTCTAAATCCATTTGAATAACCTTTATTTAAAATTATCTCACTTAAAATTATTTCATTAAGTTTGATATTATCTAGACTGAACTTTGCATTAAGACTTTCAAAGCCTAATATTTTTTTATTAGCACAAACTATACGTGGATTGTAGGCTTGAGCTGAGAAAGTCAAAAAGGAGAGGGTAGTTTTATCGTATCGAAATTCACATCCGATTGAACGGTGTGCCATTTCATCTAACATTCCTATTAGTTTATTCTTTATATAAATTTTTAAAGCAATAATAGCAAAGCCAAGAATAAAGCCGAGTACTAAACTATAGAGTACAAGTTTGAGACCTTTAGTTTTTTTCAAAATGATTAAGACCTAATTGCATAATTGAGGGGTATTTCATATCTATCGAATTTTTGAATAAAGATCTGCTAACTACCTGCTATGTTTCCATGCATGATAAGAGCTTCTAACGAGTGGGCCAGACTCAATATATCTAAATCCTTTTTCAAGACCTATTTGGCGATATTCTTCAAATTGTTCTGGTGTAACAAATTCTTTGACTGGCATTTGTTTTTCAGAAGGCCGCAAGTACTGCCCAATAGTCATGATATCAATTTTGTGATACCTAAAATCATCCATTACTTGCAGAACTTCTTCTCGACTCTCTCCAAGTCCGATCATTATCCCAGACTTTGTTAGAACATTAGGATACATCTCTTTGGCGGCTCCTAACAGCATAAGAGATCTGATGTATCCCGAATAAGGCCGAACTCTTTTATAAAGACGAGGAACTGTTTCTATGTTGTGATTAAGAACATCAAGTCTGGCATCTAGTATGGTTTTTAAATGATTGTAATCTCCGCGCATATCGCCAATGAGCACTTCAACTTTGCATTTTGGTGCATGTTTATGAATCATCTCGACGGTTTTTGCAAAATGGCAGGAGCCAAAATCAGGAATGTCATCTCTATCAACGGATGTAATCACGATGTGTTCGAGACCTAATTTCTTAACGGCAATTCCAGTTCTGTACGGCTCAAGGGCATCTAATGGCTGCAAAGTTTCAGAAGTCCCTTTTTTTACTGAACAAAAATTACATCTACGTGTACAAAGATCTCCCATAATCATGAAAGTTGCTGTGTGATGAGACCAGCACTCTCCAATGTTTGGGCAACGAGCCTCCTCGCATACAGTATGTAGTTTTAAATTTTTAACTACCTCTCGTGTCTCTAGATACTCTGGTGAGCCAGGAGCGCGCACTTTCAACCAAGAAGGCTTAGAGAGGCGCTCGCCTTTTTTTCGAGAAAGATTTACTAGTTGAACTTCAGGTTCCATTTTATCCACATCGTCATTATTTTACATCATTATTCGCTAGTTCGTTATGCTTTAGATCCTTATTCTTTAGATCATGACTTTAGATCATGAGAAGTGCTGGGATCTCGAGGGCTTTTTTAAAATATTTCAGGAAATTCCCAGCCATCAATCCGTCAATAACTCTGTGATCAACGGAGAGTGTAACTTTCATTGTAAGACCGGGGACCACAACTCCATTTAGAATTACAGGTTCTTCTTTGATCGCACTCACTGCTAAAACGCCACCCTGTCCCGGATTAATAATTGCAGTAAAGCTATCGACGTCGAACATGCCCATATTTGAAATGCTAAAAGTGCCTCCAGTTAGATCAGAACTATTGGGTCGACCCACTCGAGCTCTATCTACGGCAGCTTTGGCTTCAAAGATTACGTCCTTAAGACTTAGAGAGTCTGCATTATGAAGAACAGGAATTAAGAGTCCATCTTCGATTGCGGTAATAATTCCAATGTTAATTCCAGCAGGTTCATAGAGCATATCATCTTTAATGGCCCTATTAACACGAGGTTCATTTTTTAAAGCGAAGGCAGATGCTTTGATGATTAGATGGTTGTAACTAATGCCTTCGTAACCAGGAGTTTCTTTAAGTGCTTCGCGTAATTTTTTAACTTCGGTCATATTAATAACTGAAGTTACATAGAAGTGAGGGGCTTGCGTAACACTTTCTTGCATACGCCTTGCAATAGTTTCTCTCATCTTAGAAAGAGGAGAGAGTGTACCAGCACTGTTTACTTTTGTTGTTTCGGATGGACCTTGACGCGGAGATACTGCGGAGCGAGTTTCTAATCCAGCACGAATTGGAGTCACTGATGGAATAGTAGGTTGAGTCGCAAGAGCAACTGCAGCTTCAATGTCTCTTCTAACAATTCTACCGGCAGGACCAGTTCCAGAAACAAGATTTAGATCCACGTTGCTGTCCCTGGCAATCTTACGAGCTAGAGGCGAAGCTTTAATACGCTCATTACTATCATGAGCTAAATGCAATGAGGGTTGTTGGATTGGAGAAGAGGGGGTGTTCATGATCTCAATTGATTTATTTTGAGAAATGGGAGCTGTTTGGATTTTTGGAATTGAGTTGCTTGGTGAAGATTTTACAGCATCAACTACCTCACCAGCCTCTCCCATATAAGCAATAATTTCACCGACATTTGCAATAGAGCCTGCTGGAATTGCAATTTTTAAAAGAACACCTTGAGTAAATGATTCAATTTCCAGATTTGCTTTATCAGTTTCAACCTCAGCTAAAATATCGCCGCGAGCTACCTTTTCTCCCTCTTTTTTTCGCCAGGCCAGAATTTTTCCAGAATTCATGGTGTCACTAAGTTGGGGCATCTTTATTTCATTGGCCATAGGATAACTACTCAATAATATTGGGAATCCATTGAAATAATAACTTTTGTGGCATTGAATAGCAACATATTGAAAGTTCACAATGATGATTCTAAGCACCTAATAGTTATCCCAATAAGTAATTTCCGAATACTTTTCTGATGAAAACCTTCGGTTTACTTGAAACATTTAGTTGGGATAACTATTTATCATCCCTCCGGGGGAACGTAAGTCAAAAAAAAATTTTCTTTTGGAAGATTCTTTTTGGACTTACTATAGTATATTGCAATAGGCTGTGATTATTTGATTAAAACCGTAAGATCGGTAAACTCATATAAATTTCAATTCTTCTGTATCCTTTTCAATAATGAGTGATTCAAATGCCGCAACAAAGAGTGCTTTACCTAACGAAGCTTTAGCTTCTTCCGAAGTATTTCGCATTGAAAGCTATCTAGATGCAGCCTATGCCTTAAATTTAGATGATGGAGCGGATGATTACTCAAAAATAGCGACTTTTTTGAAATTTTTTCTTCAAACCGAATCTGGTTCCGAAGATTTAATAAAAGCCAGGGCGGTTATTCTAAAAAAAATAATCGCAGAAGGTGATTTCACTCAATTACTCGATAGTCTTTTATCTAAGACAAAGCTTTTGAGTGATGTTGATATTTCTATTCCATTAAGTCCTAAGATTTCAAGTGCGGATAAAAAGTTAATACTTTCTGATTTAAGAAAGTTAATTGAATCATATGGAAGAAGACGCTTCATAGCTTTGGCTTCTTTTGAAGGAGAATTTCCTTATTCCTCACAGTTTGCGAAAATATTTGCACCAAGCTTCATCGGCAAGAAAGGTGAGCCGAAGCAAGCTTATTTTCAAGTATGTTTAGGCATTTATTGTTTTGGTTTTTTTAATCAACAGCTTTCACTCCGAGCAAGAGCAAGAGGCCTTGCTAAATCAGGTGTTGGTTCTCATGGTTTTGACAAAGTTGTGGAATTATTTCATCCAGTAAAATCTTTTCGCATTGATGCAGAATCTAAACTTTTTGAAATATTGATCATCGATATTCCTATTGAATTATTCACTGCCGTTAATATTGATCAAGAATTTGAGATTGAAATTGCACTCTGTTCTCCAACAGGTTCTGCGATTGATCGAGTCAGAATTACTACTGATAAATCTCAAGTAGGAAATGTTTCAAAACTTAAAAAAATTGAATTATCTCTAAATCCTAAGTTAGAAAATATACTTCCCATAAAAGCTTTAAATAAAGCTCCGACTGTATCAAGTTCGGATAATCTTATATCCAGCGTAGATGAAATTTCCTTAATTGTAGATCAAGATAATGTAAATGTTAGTTATGATCTAAACCTAGAGAGCGATGCTGCAAAGGGTGGATGTTATCTAATTTTAGATTTTCTCGATAAGAATGGAGATATGTTACCAGCTAGGGGAGGTTGGAAAACAAAAGATAATGTTGATAGTGAACATGAAAATTATGTTTCTGATAAGTTAGCTTTTAAAAGATTTATTCCAATTAGTGGAGATACTTCAGCAAAATTTCACGGAGAAATAAGATTGCCACGAAAGAAAGTAGGAGTTGGTATTTTTAGAAAAGAAATATTTTTAGATGCTATTCTTTTTAATTCTTTTGGTGAAAAACTCGATCAAAGAGAGTGTTGTTTCAGAGTATCTGCTCCAACTGGAAGAATTGGAGGGTTTTTCGGACGGCTTTATTCCCTGGTTTTCGACTAGCGATTCTTGTTCCGTCTTTTTTTCTTGTATTACAAGTAAGTAATCCTCAATTTCAACTTGAAAATATTTTGGGTCACAGACAGGACAACAATTAAGTTGTTTCACCACTATTGATGTAAGAATTTTGCATTGTGGGCAATTAGCCATGAAGACAGATTGGTTTGGTTTAAAGTAATTTAAAATTATAAAACTTCCTAAAAAGAAAGGTAGGAAATTATAATAAGTTTGATTTAGGCCATTAATTTCTGAAGTAAAATGTAGCAACGCTATAAATGAGAGGGAGCGGGCTAGAATTAGAGGAATCAGTGAGAAGGAATATAAATCTCTATTTGCTTGTTCAACCCAGAGCATTTGATCTTTAGCCAAGGCCTCAGTTTCAATTCGCCCGACTTTAGTTTCCTTTATAATTTTAAATATTCCAATGCAAGAGATCGCTGCAACTACAATCCAATTTACTGAGTTTCCGATTCGACTAATATGAATAAAAAGATCGAATATTGGTCCTATTGCAAGTAGGATTGCAATTATCCAGTAGATTTTAGTATTTTGAAGAGTGCTAAATTTATTCTGAAAATTTTTAAGTTTAAGAAAAATTGTTGAGGGGCTGTAAATTGCCAGGAAAAAAAGAGAGATCGAGATCACGGCTAAAAGTATGGTGTCAGTTGCAAAGGTAAGTCTATTAGTAAGATTATATTTATCTAAGATAAGTAAAATAAGTAAGTCGGCTGGTAAGCTCATGACAAGGTAATTCCAAATTTTAGAAGCTCGAATTAAAGAATCGATACTGCGATAACGAGCAGGACGGAATGGTAAGAGTTGTTTTTGAGGGAGAGGTTGTTTGCTCTCTTCTTTAAGGAGAGATTTGTTCGGAGAACCTAAATTTAGCAAACCAAATAAAACCTGGAACATATAGTTATCCCAATAAGTAAATTCCGAATACTTTTCTGTTGAAAACCTTCGGTTTACTTAAAATATTTAGTTGGGATAACTATTTATCATCCCTCCGGGGGATCGTAAGTCCAAAAAAAGATTTTCTTTAGGAAAGTTCTTTTTGGACTTACTATAATAATATTATTAGGTATTTTATGACTTTAGTAGCTTAGTATTTTATAGGGTAAGAACCACTTGAATTTACCCTATAAATTAGGGACAACCACAGATATAGTAACTTTCAAAAGTCTTTGCCGAAAAGAAAAGGCTTTAGAAAGTTACTATCCCCCGGAGGGATAATAAATAGTGTTTTTCATTTTCAAAAATCATTGTTAACCCGAAGGGTTA